>Ga0181612_148651_pt1 | contig 14904 bp, 5 predicted proteins | sample HoacroProtozoa21_FD_119630 | JGI IMG/M metagenome (GOLD analysis project Ga0181612, IMG submission 119630) | Hoatzin crop microbial communities from Cojedes, Venezuel. Combined Assembly of Gp0051906, Gp0051904, Gp0051908 | reverse complement strand
CTCGACCTGCTGGCCACGCTTCTCTTGATGCAGCCCAGGACACGGTTGGCCCTCTGGGCTGCCAGCGCACATTGCCGGCTCATATCCAGCCTTTTGTCTATCAGTACTCCCAAGTCCCTCTCAGCAGAGCTGCTCTCGATCCTTTCATCCCCCAGCCTGTATTGGTACCGGGGATTACCCCAACCCAGGTGTAGGACCTTGCACTTGGCCGCTTTGAACCTCATGACGTTCACACAGGCCCACCTCTCCAGCTTGTCCAGGTCCCTCTGGATGGCATCCCGTCCTTCTGGTGTCTCTACCGTACCACTCAGCTTGGTGTCATCTGCAAACTTGCTGAGGGTACACTCGATGTCGCTGTCCATGTCATTGATAAATATATTGAACAGCACCGGTCCCAGTATGGACCCCTGAGGGACTCCACTCGTCACTGGAGTATATATGTATTTTATATAGTCACACACACTTGTAGAGGTAGATGTAAAATATCATTGTCCTCAATCCACTTTTTAAAATGGAAAGATTATAAAGTGATGTTTGAAAATATGATGACATTGGGGGAAGAAAATGAGCTATAGGGTTTGGTTTTTTAAAAAACTTTGCCTTCTGTGGTAGCATGTAATACTAACAAACCAATGAAAAAATTGAAGTTCAGGATAGTATTAGTCAGCGTGATTTATTACGTCTTTTCATGTCTGGACAGAAGAATCGTGTCACAGTAGAAATATTTTTAATGGCTCAGAGGTAAAAAAAAAAAAAAAAGAAAATATGTTTTCCAGGCAACACACACATTTGGAAATAAAAAGACTCACTAAGCTGATTTTGCTCTTGTGTTTGCATTTAATTTCTTATAAAGCTGTACAGAAAGTGAAGGGATTTATGTACCTTAGCTTGATCAAGAAAGCTGGGACAGTTTGTGTAAATCCCTTTAATGTAATTTTAAAGAAGCTTTGAACGTGACAAGTGTTTAAGTGAATTATGTTGACAGACAGGTTTCATTAATTAAAGTGATGTCATTTGGTGTCTTAAACAGTTGTCCTGATTTTTCTTTCGGGGCAGTGTAATTGGAGGTCAACTTGTGGTCTGCTTTACTTTGAAAATAACCACTATGCTCGTTTTAAAAGGGTGATGTCAGTCCTTCCCATGTTTGAATGTGTTAGTGAGCAAAGGAGGGGCATTTATTGCAATTTCTTGTCCTGGAAGTGGTGCTTGCTGCGTTCGGAGCCAAGGGACTTTGCCGGGGACTTTCCAGCGAAGAGTCTGGCTGCCAGAGGCACTCGGCCTCGTGGTGTCACCTTCAGCAGCAGAGCTCAAATCTGTCCTTATGGGAAACCTTTAAAAAAAACCAAACTGCAAAACAGCTGCAAAAATTGTACCTCCTAACACTGTTTTTTCTTTCCTACCTGGGCCTGCTTTTTGTCAGGAGTGGCTGAAGGAGGAGAGGGGGAGAGGGGCCGTGCCCGCTCCTTCGGGTGCTCCCCGGGGGCCAGGGGATGCGCAGCACCCGTCTGCCCTCGGCCTGGCTCTAGGGTCGAGGGAGCAGGTAAAACAGGACGGGTGTCTCTGTCGTGTCCAGGGCACTGTGTGCCGTAAAGATGAAACTCCAAGGGGTTGTAATCTCCTACCGGGCGTTACTGCTGCCTGGGTGCGCGGCAGCGAACTGCTGAGGTGAGGTAACTGGCGAGGTAACTAGGCCACCCCCCCACTAACCTCTGTTGTCTTACATGCCTACCACAATACGATGATTAATAATTTTCTTTACCACTCTGACAGATAAAGATAACCTCTCTTTGAGGTTAATTTGGCAGCCATCTAGGCCTTTTAGTAAAGATGCTGCAGGCAGGGAGTGGTGTCTGGGCAGCTCCCTGCCGGTGTCACACAGAGTTTGAGGGGACCGTGTCCCCCATCACCTTCCCGCCTCCTCCAGCTTCCACTTTAGTTATCTTTCTCATGGGATCCTGATGTGTACGTAAGGATAATGGTAAAAAGTCCTTTAGGAACACTTAGTTTGGTGCTTTTTGACAAGAGAGTGAGGTTTTCAGCTATCTTTGCTGGCAGAACAAGCTGTAAGCTTTAACACTCATCGGTTTTACACTGACTCTTTGTAGATGTGATGGTAGATCCTAAATTCAGTTCAGAGCTGTCAGCAAACTCCAGTTTGAGGCACTTTGCCAGTGTCTTAGATTTGTCCCTTTATACATTGCTATTAAGTTCTTCTGTATGAAGTTGATATTAAACCAGCTTTCATCTTGCTGAAGGTAGCAATGTTTGAAATAGATTTATATATTTGCATTTCTAGTTGCCTGTACTTTGCTCTTAAGTCTTGGTTTTTTTGAAACCAACTGCCCTGGGTTTCGGCCTTCAAAAGTGGCTGTATCATGAAAAACGTCGGTACAGAAAAGAGTTACCCAAGAGTAACAATTGGTCTTTGACTACCCGCAGGAGAGTGCTCTACCACGATCACTCCTTTGATAACCTTACTCTCCATGGACTGAGGTCACTAGAGTATTAATTACCTTCCAGAGATTTAATTCCTTTTATATTTCTGCTTTGGAAGGTGCTGCTAAACATATGAAAAAGCATCTATTTCAACGGACGTGTAGTAGATGCCTCTGCAAGTGCCAGGGGTTTTAAAGGTAGCTTTGAAGTTGAAGAACTGAGCTGGGAGCTTCTGCCTGACTTGCAGAGATATGTCTTTCATGATGTGTAACTGAGAACAGGTAAATAATTATGTATGGTGCAGGTCCTTAGAATACTTGGCATGAAATAGTTTAGTTATTTTAAGAGCTGTGTTTGGAAACAAAGCACTCATGCAGAAGTTGACTGGAGACCTAGGAAAGTGATTTGCCTCCTTCCATTTTCTCTTTTTCCCTTCAGATAATAAGGTTTTGATGAAGAGGCAGCTGGTAGCTGGGTTGTGGTGTGTGGTTTTTTATTGTTGTTTTTTCCCTGAACTATTTGCTGTCAAGAACACATCTCTCTTACTGCAGAACATGCTTGTTTCTGCAAGGCCCCGTCTTAGATAGAACGGTAAGACTTACCTGATGTGGTTGAAATAACCTAAAGTGCAAAATTATTTTATGTTATTTACAAGCAAGGTAATAAGAATTAGGAAGACTCTTCAAATACTTCATACTATGTGTTTATTTTCAAATGGGTTTTTTTTGAGTATGCAAAGAAATTAATTTCAAAAAGAATGCTCAGCATTTGAAAGTGCTCTTTTTGAAACTATAACAAACTTTGCTTGTTTTTGCAATCAGAGATTGCCTCCTTCTACAAGTGGCATATTTTGAAATAAGCAAGGTAACTGTTATAAAGAACAGCCAAATTATTTATTTTATTTTCTTTATCAGAGAAGATTCCTGACCAGCTCAGTAGGCTTTGCATCGGCCTCAGATCTCCACTGGCAAAACAGAATCAGTAATTCCTAGTGTCACAAGGGTGAGAGAATACAAGCAGCACGGACTGCAAGGCAACTACTGTGATGCAGCCCCTGCTGCACAGCAGCAGTTCCCCGTGCTGTAGACTCAGTGCAGTTTGGGATATACGAAGTGGCCTTGGATGCTTGACAGAGTGGTTGTTTTACTCCTGTTGCTGCCATTGGCAAGAAACGAGCGGAGGCAAAGCAAAGCGGTAAAGCTGTCTTTCCATCAAGCCTCTGAGCAGTCAGGGCAGTATAAACACCATCTGCAGTCCCTACAGGTGGTTAATCCCACCTATATACAGGGCGTATGTCAAAGCCATTGACTCCAGATAATTCAATTTCCAGTAATTATCATACCGGAGACAATTTCCAGGAATGGAGTGTGCATAGAGGTAAAGGACAAAAAAGTGCACCACCGCTAGAAATAGAGGAAATTGAGGAGAAAATAACACCTTTTAAGTTCTGATTTATTGGATAGCTGTTCTGCTTGAATAAGCAATCATATATATTTGAATCAAAATTGCAGTATTTTATTTTTAATCAATTAATAAATGTGGGTTAAATAATTTTGTTCATACCCGTCTTAGAGTGGCATATGTTTTAAGTATTAACATTTATGTAACTGATATGCTTGCAATGTAGATTCAATGCCTATAAATTTTGGGGAAAAAATGCTAAGCACACTTGCCTAGAAGAAGAAGAGGAAAAATTTTTCTGTAGGGTTTTTTCATGCCATCAGAGTTTCAAGACCTGATTTCCCTGACAAAGGTACAACAAACAAGGAGTACAGCATACACGAAGGAATAGAACAGGTTTCCATACACTGAGATCTAATGAAAGCAAAATGAGACTGGTTAGAAGTTGCTGAATTTATTCATTGGGAGTGAAGTTTAAAAGCTTGTTATATTTAGTAATGCAGTTTGGTTATGCAGCTGGAAATCTGTTTTTTTGGATAGGAATAAAAAGTCATGCTTCAGGACAAAACATGAAAGCAAATTATTATTATGCCTCCCGAGAGAAGTTTCAGTGCTTTACATAAAAACAAACAAGCTTCCCACACACATACATTTTAAAGCTCTATGTGTGAACTGTAAATTGCTGCCAAGGAAAGTGTGTGTTTTTATTTTAGTTGATATATTTTAATTGAATTTTGAGTGGCTTATGAATAAAACTGCCTTGTATTATTATATTGTCTCTCATTTAGTAAGTATGCAAACATCTGAACTGTTTAGTAATGAGACTGATGGACATTACTGAAAAACTGATAGAGAAACAACCTCTCTTCTGCGTTATTCTCCCCTTCCTTTTCTGTGTGTGTCAGTGAGATTAGGTTTCTGATTTGAGAGTCGTTCCCTACCATTTTCTGTTGCCTTTTGATAAAATTGTTTTCTTTTTTATTCTGTTTGAAAATTTCGGTATTTTCTACTGTTTTTCCAGAGATGCTCTGTTTTTTTTTCAAGCAGTACTCTGAGTGTGATGGCTGCTTTGTATGCTTGTATGGAGGCTTGGGGAGAGGGGAAGAAAGAAGGGCGCCTATCCTGCGCTCATTCTCTGCTGCATATGCCAAGCATTCTGGTACAAACCCAACTCGCCTCTCTTTTCTGCTGAACAGAAGTAGTAGTTCCAGTAAGAAGGCACCCTCCAGCCCTAAGGAGGGCCTGAGAAGCATGGCAGACAACCACACAAAATGATGTTACAGGCGTGCAGCTCTTTGCTATCAGTTGTTCAGGTCTAAGTTATTTAATAATTTAAAGGGTGGTTCCACAGCTTAATGGGCTGTTAGCTAAAGAACTGCAGGTAGCCCTGTGAATATGTACAGCCACTCCCCTTCTCCTTCAATTATCCAATTATATCATGTTTACCCATCTTTGCCTCTGCTCTGCTTCTGAAGCTAGTTTTCTTACCCAGATGCCTCCATCCTGTCCTTCACGCTGCTCCTCCTGCATGAAATGCAGATACGTGAGTGGCACAGACAAGAGCTGCCGAATGTACGCAGAGCTGTTGCCTGGTTGTGAAGCAGAGAGCTTTAGAAAACGGTTGCTGCAGACAGGCTAACCAGGGCTTTTGCTAAATGTTGCAGGGGTTGGCACTTCCAGTGAAAGAATGGGAAAAATATAAATTGTAGGATTTCACCCTTGCTCATGAATAATACCATTGATGTTCCACTGAATGGTCAAAGAACGAGAGCTAGCAAATTCAGATTACTGCATATTTATATTATTAATTCCTCCATTATTCTGCTAAGAAACAACAGAGCACAGTTTCTCTGCAACTAAGAGAGAATGCAGAATTGGTTTTCACTTAATTGGCTCTTTTGAAACAAGCCTCTTTGGGAAGCAGGATGTTGTTACTCCGCTGTGTAAAGACAGTGTAACAATACCCCTAACACATATTCCAGAAACAGCTGTATATGGGGGGTGGAGGTGTGTATTTGAGGGGCAAAAATAGCTTAATAGCTTTCAAGAAGACATGAGAATTTATGCAAATGCAGCTTTTGTCAAGAAGTCTGCACTAGCACATAAAATTACTCGGTCATTGAAAAATTAATGTCAGAATGTCCAGTGGAAATATCATCATCTCACAAAAACATAGATCAGCCTTGTTTGAAGTCTTTTTCTGTAGTCAAGGTACTTAGAAAGCTAAGAAAGAGTAAGAATAGGGTTCACTGAGCATGAAAAATACAGGATTTGGCTTAAAAATGGAAATGTAGTCAGTAACATATAGTGTAGTTTGCTTTCCATTTCTTAACACCTATGTAAGTTTTAAATGCTTCAAAAGTGTTCACAATTGTGTTAAATATTTGTAAGACTTCTTTCCCTAAAGATAGTATCATATAAATGTAGCAGAATATAAATTGTCTTCACCTTTAATTGCTTCTGTCGCTGGAAAAGGTTCACATTTGTGAGACAGTTCAGTGAGGTGTTAGTCTTGCAGTTGCTGTCGAAATTTTGTCAAGATTGTCATCACTGCTTAAATTCAGTCTAATAGCGTGGAAGAGTAGTTGAGACTATTCAAATAGCTGTGAAATGTAAGAATTGAAGAAAGAAAATGAATCACATTGCTCAGCACCTCAAGGCAGTCAGTACCTGGAAGAAACGGTGTCAGGAGAAATACTTTGTTTAGCAGGAAATAGCGGAGGAGAGTCCTTTACTGTGCACCAGTTCCATCCTGAGCATTGCCGAATTCCTCAAGTTTTGTCTTGTATTTCTAAAAACAACTACAGCATACAAAATGGCACTGCAGCATTTCCCAAACTCAGTCTACCCACGTGAGTCTTTCAACTTGACTTCCACAGTGACTTGGGTTTTGACTCAGGAGACTATTTGCAAACATTTGTTAGTCCATTCCTGTTTGACATTTAAGCATGTATACAAATAAATTGCTCAAGGCCTTTAATCCTCAGAGTTTGCAAAGCAGAGGGTAGTTACTGGTGATGGTGAAGATTATATGATACAGACAACTGGACACTTGTTTAATGATCAAGATCTTCTGCAAAACACTGTTTTCAATCCTTGCATCATCTAATTCCCATTTGCAGTTTTGGCTTTAATTTCAGCGGCTACATTTTTTTCTTCTCTTTACAATCCTGAAAGAGGAAACCAACCAAGGCCACTATTTCATCAAATTGTACGTGTTATTGTCTGAATGTGGTAGCTTTGCTGCTGCATTTAGGTTTTCATATTAAAAAGGAAAATCAGTTAAGAAAGAATGAATTTGTTAAGCCATTTTGCGGGGAGGATCACTTAAACCATTAAATTCTGAACTTGTGTAAGTAGAGAACTACGTAGTTCTTCTCTTGTCCATTTCAAAGTGATGAAAAACATGAGCAAAACAACAAATACCAGTGTGAGGACAAAGCCTTACCAGATTGCTGGAGAACACTTTAATAATGAGGTAGATGTGCTTGACACCAGCAAACTAGCAATTGGGCCTCCATTTCCACAAAATCTACTTTTTCCTTGAGGTATGTGAAATTAATTAGGAGCTCACAGTCAAGTAATTGGACATTCCACGGTGCTTGCAAATGATCATTTAACATATCAATTTAAAAAATGACAGAGCTTCTGCAGGTAGCTCTCCAGGAAGAGTAACTTTCTGTGAATACTTGCTGTACTTTTTGTGAATTTATTTTGTGGATTAATAGCTAACTCTGCTCCCATTCATTTTGTCTTAGCGCAGTCTTACCTCGCTAGTATTCGCCTAAAGTCCTTTATCAGAGGGATCAGCTAGTCCTTGGCCCACTGCAGTTACAAGTGGCAGAGCCAGGGGCGAATCTCTGCCTGCAAAGCTGGAGAGCACAGCTGTGAACTAGCAGGGAGCAGGCGAGCTGGCTCCACGTGTTGTGAAAGCCGCCTCAAAACTTGCACTGTGCTGAAGTCCCTTGTACTATGCACAGGGATGGTCCTAGCAGGCAGAAACATCTTACAAACTCGTGTCAAAACACTTCTTATTCCTCTGAACGGTCCATCCCGTAACATTATTCTGGATAATAAAGTGAAGCAAAACGCTCAGCTGAGTTTTACAAATATGCAGGGATTGTCTTGGTAAGATTTTTCTGTTCAGGCAGATGGCTCCTTGAAGTTCATATTCATAGGAATAAAAGGATTTATGTTTAAAAAAAAAAGCCTAATCATAAGGTCTGGTTTATCTGCACAGAGAGAAAATCTTTCAGAAAATAACCTTGACTTGGGAAGGCATCTCAAGCTGAGTTTTACTTTTTGAACCTATTGCAGTACCATACTGCGAAGGATGAGGCAGATGCCTAGTACAGTTGCATGTTCAGTGATCTGTTGGTTAGAGTAATTTCTTCTTGTTGCTTAAGAAAATGGACATATTTTAAGTCTGTGTTAATACTCCATGTTTTTCAAAACACTTAACAAGCCTGGCATTTGCAGGCTGGTAGTATGTTTTGCATAATATCAATAGCTTGTCTTTCTGGCCCATGGGAAAAAGAAATCCTTTTCTTCTTTGTGGTGCATTCATACAGGCCCTCTGCCCAAGGTGATTGCAAGTGGAAACACTTTTTGTCTTTTGAAATCTTCATTCCAGCAGGCCAGGTGTTTTGGTGAAGCTTCCAGTATCTGTCTAGCCAGAAAGGTTTTGCGAAACCTACTGAATTTTAGTGGGTGAGTCATTTGGATTTTTTGTAATTTTACGGAGCCCTTCAAACAGATGCAAGAAATGCTGTTTGATCTCTTTGGATGGTTAAATTGTGTTTTCTGTTAACGCTGCTTTGGCTTGGTGCACTCTGTTTCCTAGTCAATTGAGAATGAATTTGGATAGAGGAGCTGGCAAGGCTACGGTATTTACATAATGCCTTTTTTTTCTGTGAACCCTGAATGTGGATGGAAACAGTCTTTAATCTTCTTAGTGATCTAAGCAAAGATTGAATGCTTTGGGTCGAGCTGGGTTTTGGATAGACTCAGTTAGGAAAAGTAGAAATAAAAAAAACATCCCAGCTCTTCACGATGATCACAAATGGAAATACTTACAGACTGAGCTAGTTAATGTTTCGGTAGTTGATAACATTTTTGATATTTCACCAGTTTGCAAAGACCACATAATTTGTTTTCAACCGTACGTTTTGAGACTTCTTGGAAACAGAACAAACATCCCTTGTATTAAGCTCTGGGCACTGTTCGTGTTCATTCCCCTTAGGATAGTTTTAAGTTGTATCATGAGGGATGAAAAAGCAAGTGTCAGAATAAGCAGCATACAGAGGCTTCCTTTCTTCGGTGAACTCTGAATGGCTGGAAAAGACTGCAGACCTGGTCTTAATCCTGCTTGCACCACGACCGCTGTGACATGGTGAGAAGAGGAGGAGTTTGTTAGGTGGCTGTCCTTTCATATCTCAATTATTAAAACATTTTTGACTGGGATTTTTGTGGTGTGTTACAGTAACATAGGTTTTTGAACACTACTATCAAAAAACTAAAGATGTGTTTTAAATTTTTCTTAAAGTGGATAGATATCCTGAACTTGGGCTAGAAATGACATTTCATATTTGATTTGCCTTGCCTGCCTAGATTTCGCAGTATTTTTTCGTGTAGAAGTTACAGCTTGTCAACAGCATGCTCTGAACAACATGCAAGTACAACATGTGCGAATGAAACGGGGAGAAAAGAAGTCTGTCCTGTTTGCATTTCCATTTTTCTTCAGGGTTATCTTCTCCAATACAAAAATTTATGCGAAGTACTTGACTTAATGTTACCACAAGGGGTTTTTTGTATGTAATGTATCTTCACGTAATATAAGATCACTCAGAAACTGATTTTCAGAACGTGAAATTTGGTAGGAGCTCCTGGCCCTCGTTTAATATCTGCAGCCTAACATTTACAAACCAAATGGTTAACTTTTTATGTGGTTGCTTTTGTAACTAAGGTTAGCAGCAGGCATTAATATTTTTTTTGCTTTACTTCGTCTTCAGTAATAGAATCAAGATTATATCCATCCCCTGCTTGAACTTTTCACTGCTGCATTTCATTAACTTTCTCAATATTTGATGCAAATTGTTTCTAATGAACATGCTTCTAAATAAAGAAAAAAGCATTCTTAAAAGCCTGTGTGCAATCTGTATAATAATAAAATTTTCTTCTCAGCTATGAAGACTTGTACAGTTTTATGACCTTTTTGAAATTGCTGTTGTTATTATTCATACACTCTAAGTAGTGTGTTTTAGACTGAAACCCTTTTTATCTGTGCCATAATTAATAACCAGAAATAGCTTCCTAAAAACATAGTAAGGCAGGTAAGGGCTTGATTGGTTATTGAGAGACAGGGACACAAATTAACCATACTTAGAATTTGGTCTTTTAAATGTTGTGATTTTTCATTAAGTCAAGGGAAATATTTCATAGCTTCTATCTTTTATTTTTTGTGTGTTGTCACTGTAGCACACATTAGAGATGCATCTGTTTTGTTTTTTCTCTCTTTACTTGCAAAGGAGATGATACAATTTGTTTAAAAGGAAAAAAAGAAAAGATAAAAGGGGGAGAGGAGGAAAGGGAAGAAAAAAGAAAGGGGAAAAAAAAGAAGAAAGTGAGGGGTTTTTTCTGTAAGCTGTGTCTTGTGATTATTCAGAAGTAAATTTGAAGAGTAGAAGAAAATTTTGGCCATCATTGTAAGGCAGTATAAAATTTGAAAGGGAGGAATGAAGGGCAGTTTTGTGAACATGTCTGCCATGCGTTCCCTATATATAAGGAAAGTACATAGGAAGGAAGGAAGGAAAACATACATACACACACATATATATAAATTTTCTTTATATGTATTCTTTTTACGACTAAAAGGAGATGTATGTATGGGTACAATAATGAGAATAGGATATTGCAGGAGTCTTTATTGTGCCTGTGAAAATTTATCAAAAAAGTTGACCAAATCTGACCTCTGAACTGTGTACTGTTACACTAATTGGAAGAAATAAAAGGTAACAAGGGTGCTGTGGCCTTAGAAAGGAACTTATCAGTGAGATTGAGCCGATCTAAATCTGACTGCAAGCAAAAGCAATTGTTCAGCCTTTCCCCACTCTGGCAGTGTGTTCCCCTTGCTGCTTTTTGCCTGCCTTACTACGTGTGTGTCCATGCCATGAAGGATAATTGTCTCCTGCCCCACTTCCTTTACGGTGTTAATTTTTACCCGGGTGAGTAATCCTCTCTGAGTTAGGGCATGAACTCTGGTGCCAGCGTAAGGGCATCAGAGGATGCTGGAGGCCACAGGATCACACCTTTCAGTGGCAGTACGGATTTAAATCAAATTGAAAGCAATATGAACAAGCAGCCCGAGCTTTACGTGCATTGTGCCCCTTGTAACCATAGTGTTCACTGTAAGAACATGAGAGGTTTAGACAAATATGCCACTAGGCTAATTAAGGGCTCGTCTCCTGAAGAGGCTTTTGTCTCAAGCTTTAGTTCTGGAGATCTGAATGTAGCTGCCTCAGGTTTTGGCTTGTTCTTAGTTTTAGCTCTACAGCTACAAATACAGCTGTATATATAACAAGAAGCTACTATAAAACCACAGTAACAAGACAAATTTTAAGGCCTTTGCTAAGATTTTATTTTAATATATACACCAGTATGATATATGATACGGGTACTCTAGTTTCAGCTTTGAGGTTTTTTGATCTATAACTGTTTAGGGAACAAATTATAGATGTTATTTTGTTCTGTCCGTTTCCAGCTGAGATTTCCATGATGAATACTTCTGGGGTGATGGATTTGACTTAGGGGAAGTGTAAGAAAAAGATATTACAACTATTGGTGTCAGTCAGTGCTGAGCTATGCCACAGTAGTAGAAGCTGGATGTTGCTCATACCATTCAGGTTCTCGGTTTGAAATATAAAGGCTGGTTTTAGTGAAACTTCTCGTCGGAAGTGGGAGCTGCATGTTTTACTCTAAAAGCAATGCTGTACTGACTGACTGCTTAAGAGTACCTGTGAATGATGATTAGTGATTGGAGTAGGTTTTCAGGATTTTGCAGGCTTAGCGTATAGGAAAACATCTGTCGATGTTTCTTTACATCAGGTGTGCCTGTGCTTGGGAATGTTCATGAATGTCTGAGGTGAAGCAATAAGCCTGCTCTTCCATGGCTCTTACTGCTTGAAATCAGTTAAATCAGAGTTTCAGCTTGACAGTTAAACTTTACTTTTTTCCTTTCTTCGCCTTCTATCCTTTCGTAAATTGGTAGCCATACAGTTCTGTTCCACGTTCATAGGAAGCTAAACAACACTTACAGTGTTAAAGCAGATTTGAATTATGTTTTCCCAAAATTTGATACTGAAAGATTACTTTTTTCTCCTTCACAATTATGTTGTCTTGCTTTTTTTTTTTTTTTATGAAAAGGCAATGTCTTGGCTTTCAGAGTTTTCCAGGACATGATCAGCAGTCCCCTTACTGTCCTTATAGAACTCTTGTCATAAAATAAATGGTAGCAGAAGGTTTAGAAAATACACCCCAGTTTCTGCCTAAACTTGAATGTCTCGTGGATTTTTGTGCCCTAAATATTCCATTGCATTCCCTTCCGTGTTATCTCATGCTCTGTAGCATTAATGAAAGCGATGGGGTGTTGGTTTGATATTGCTGTTTATTTTTATCTCTAGCTGTGTGCTGCTCACCTGCCAACCCGGTCAGAGGCACCGAACCACTATCAAGCAGTATGTCGGGCTCTGTTCGCTGAAACAATGGAACTGTACACTTTCTTGGCCAAAATTAAAAGTGCAAAAGAGGTAAGCAGTCTGAGAGATGTTCTGCTTTTTGAGCTCATTTCTGTGTGAATTAGGCTTACAAAATCACTTCTGTACCCAGCCAGCAGTGAATGTCAGGTGCTTGAGGAAATTTGTAAAAAATCGGTAGTGTTCAAGGAGAGCAGTTCTACAGCTAAGGTTTTTTTCCTTTTGGCCTGTAACCATTTACAGATGTCTTGTGGAAATTGTTATTGTCACTGGTCTTTTGGGGACTAAACTGTAAGTTTTTCTCGGAGGGTTACACATTGCATACATGCATCCATTCCTGCATGCATGTATGCAATGTATTTGAGTCTAAAAGCTTCTGTGGTGTTTCAGGGATGTTGTGTCAGAGCTTTGCCTGTTGTTCCTCAGCTCCTTGTTATGCCTTGTCTTTGGCTCAGAATTATCTGAGATTCTGCTTGCTCATATGTTGTCCCCAGTGGGCAGCTTCCCTTCCCTTTGATGTATGATTGGCTTCTTTGTCTGTCACATAGGCTCAGCAGCTGAGCCAAAAAAAAAAAATTTCTGCCTGTAGGTCGTGGTGCTTACGTTCAGTGCCTGCTTGGCTGCTGCTGTTGACTGAAAGGCCATCCTATGGACCACTTCAGTTAAATGGTCTGGCTGAAGAATAACTTCGAGGGTGGGCGGATGGTTGTTAATGAAGCTGGTTTCAATGATCTGGCCTGCAGAATGGCTCCATAAACAATTGTATTAACACAGTGTGGGTGTTCATTACACTGGGAAACCAGTGGATGAGGGCAAGGGCAGGAAGGGAAACACACTTCTTAAAGCTGGTTTCTTCACCAAAGCCAACTTGTCGAGTAACAACATGTTCACAATTTTTCTTTTTAATAAATCTCTGACGGATTTTCTTTCCTTTTGCAAGTCAAGGTCCAAAGTACCTTTGAAAAGCACGATGAGATTTTACATGCAGATCTAAAAATTTTGCTGTTGAGAGGCAGGGCTGTTCCACCCACTCACACATGCTCCCACTGTTTTCCTTCCTCTGGTTCTAGGAAATAAACATAACAACAGAGGGGAAGGGGTAAAAAGGAGTGATTCTATCATTCCGTGTCAGGTTAATGAGCTGAATCCGCTCATCAAAGGATCAGATGAGACTGAAAGCAGAACAAGAGATCTTTTATCCCTACGCTGGTGGTGGAAGACGCGAACCAGTCAGAGGCATAAGGGACTGGTGCTGTCTTTCCTTCCTGATTGAGATTCATCTGTCCAAGGGGGAGAATCCTTCAGAGACATTTTGCACAGCGTCAAGTTTCACCTCCACTCTTCTTCCAGTCCTACTCAAACTGAAAGCAATTTTTAAACTGAAGCAGTATCATACAAGGATGATTTTGGCAGTGTCAGCATGACTAAAGAGCCACTTGTTTTTTGAAGTGCCTGTGTTACGGTTCAACTTCATCCAATGCCCTTGATGCAGAGAGCAGACAGGATACAGTGTCTCTGTGCTATATCTGTCTCCTGAACCTTGATGTCATTAATTTCACATTTTGGCTGTTGACTGCTCCTGAGTCTTCTGACCAGTGGATATACTACTTGAGGGACCTGTGCTAGAAGCACCTCAACTAACAGCTATTGCAGAGTCTATGTTGAGGCTCAAGGATAAGACCCTTTGGAGTGCTTCTTTCTGCTCAGAGAGGAATTATGTTTCCAGTAGTTCTTAAACATTTTGGCCACAGTAAGCAGTAATAAGGCACCTCTGTTGTGAATTTCAAAGTAAAATATTGTGATTTATAGCAATTTAAAATTACGTCTTAACAATAATTATTTTAAATTTATTTTAAAAGTAGAGGGGTGTTTTGAATTTGCAAATTATTTAATCGCCTTGTAACTGGACATGAAAAACCAACAACATCTGATCACACCATAGAGCATAGTATGAGTTAATCCCAAATGAATGAAACCATTTGCCTCTCAAAGGCTGTTAGGGATTGATTCAAAGCACATCTAGGTCAAAGGAAGTAATCCTTGTAGATGGAATTTTGGCCCAACTGAAATCAGTAAGACTTTTATTACTGCACCTAATGAAGGCCAGAATTTTGGTCTTTTGACCTCATTTTACTCTGGATCAGTCCCCCAGTAGGCGTACTAGAAGTGACCAAGAAAATTATCTTACAAGCAGCTTGTGGAATCTAAATACTTTGGTTTTATGATGTGCTTGAGCCTTGCTTATAGCTTTTATCGAACTATAGATTTGGAATGTATTTAATTTGGGATATAGTATATAAAGAAAACAATATTTATG
>Ga0181612_117362_pt1 | contig 14904 bp, 13 predicted proteins | sample HoacroProtozoa21_FD_119630 | JGI IMG/M metagenome (GOLD analysis project Ga0181612, IMG submission 119630) | Hoatzin crop microbial communities from Cojedes, Venezuel. Combined Assembly of Gp0051906, Gp0051904, Gp0051908 | reverse complement strand
TGAAGACTGTACTGCAGCGTCCTCTGAGCCTTATTCAGGGTCCCCCTGGCACTGGAAAAACAGTGACATCAGCCACAATCGTCTATCATCTGGCTAGACAGGGCAATGGGTAAGAACTATTCTCTCTAAATCTTTATGTATGAGGTTACTTTATTAATGGTCAAAAAATCAACTTGATTTTAAAAATTAATTTGTGTTATCAAAGTAAAAAGGCTTTCTAGAAATACATTTTTCTGGGAAGACTTATGCTAATTTCAGAAGTTGTTCTTCCCTGGCATATTTTTAGGGGATGTGCATCAGAACAGGTGATTTTCAGAATCACAGAATTTTATTGGAAGTCTGGTGGAAAAAAGTTTACAGCTTATTGAGACTTAATTTTTGCTTAACTTTTTTCAAGGCCCGTGTTGGTCTGTGCTCCGAGTAATATAGCTGTAGATCAGTTGACTGAGAAGATCCACCAAACTGGACTGAAAGTGGTTCGTCTGTGTGCTAAAAGTCGTGAGGCAATTGACTCTCCTGTATCCTTCTTGGCATTGCATAACCAGATCAGAAACATGGATAGGTAAGAAATGGCTGAGGGGGCAGGGGAAAAAAAAACCACTAAAGTGTGGTGATGGACACAACTGATACATGTTGTCATCATTACACAGTTAATTTGCTTCATATGGTAGTTGTTTTGGTTGTATACATGTGTCATATTTAGTTTTACAAGTGAATTCTCCCATAATCCTACTAAGTTGTTAATTAGGCCATAAAGCAAAATTTCTTTTTTTTTTTTCCAGCATGCCAGAGCTTCAGAAACTGCAGCAGCTTAAAGATGAAACTGGAGAACTGTCATCTGCTGATGAGAAACGTTACCGTGCACTGAAACGAACAGCAGAGCGTGAGTTACTGATGGTAAGGTTCCATTGGTTCTAGCAGCTTCGATAACTGCCTGCTCCCACTTGAGGCTTAGTTATAATTTGCTGGTGGAGATCAGAGTACAGTTTAACTTCTGGGGGGATTTCTGGGATGGTATTGAACACTCTTCATGTAGAAATATGGTCCGTTGATACCCTTCTTGATTAATTTCAGTTGCGTTTCTGTCTCAGAATGCAGATGTGATCTGCTGCACCTGTGTGGGAGCTGGTGATCCAAGACTTGCAAAAATGCAGTTCCGCTCCATTCTGATTGATGAGAGCACACAGGCTACTGAGCCAGAGTGCATGGTGCCGGTTGTTCTGGGAGCGAAACAGGTAGGAGCCATCAATTTCATTAAAGAAAACAGAGTTTATAAATAGAGGAGGTAGCATCAAGCAGTAACATCCACAGTGCAGGCACTTAAGGATACAAAATCCTTTCCATTCATGGAAGACAGTTCCATAATATAGATCTAAATGACTTTGTTTTGTGTTAATCCTGTCAGTTTTCTGTTTCCATGGCATAATCTTTGCCTAGAACATGTTGGTCCTGTTGGAACAATCTGGAGACTGAATGAGATTTTATTAAAAAATGATCAGCTGAAAAGTTAGTCGACACTAAATGTTTATAAGCCTTAGATTAGGTCTGAAGCTTATTACAAGTCATTAGTTCCTAATACATTTTATGTAGGATACTGCTATTGTATCTAGCTATTGGGCAAGCTTCAGATAAGAAAAACTCTGATATTTACAAACTTTCTTTTCCACAGCTTATTCTTGTGGGTGACCACTGTCAGCTTGGTCCTGTTGTGATGTGTAAAAAAGCTGCGAAGGCTGGCCTGTCTCAGTCTCTCTTCGAGAGGCTCGTGGTGCTGGGGATTCGTCCGATTCGCCTCCAAGTGCAGTATCGCATGCATCCCGCACTCAGTGCTTTTCCATCCAATATCTTCTATGAGGGTTCGCTCCAGAATGGTGTTACTGCAGGTAAGCAAGGATGGTACTCCTGCAAATTGCTTTCTTTTCCATTCACTGAGGATCAAAGGAAGGATTCTTTAATCTAGATGAGATTTTTGAATACGTTCGCTTAAAAAGAGAATTGCCACTGCACTTAATTTTGAGTCTTTAAGGTACTTCAATGTGAAAGTGAGTATTCTTGATAGTAAAGAATTACTAACTTTTTAACTTTTATGTGCTCTTCAGCGGACCGTGTGAAGAAGGGTTTTGATTTCCAGTGGCCACAGCCAGATAAGCCAATGTTTTTCTATGTAACACAAGGACAGGAAGAAATTGCCAGCTCAGGCACCTCTTACTTAAACAGGTAAGCAAAATTCAACACTGAGATACAAACTTACACTAGAACTAAGTATATTTAAGTATCTCAAATGTAAGGGAGATTAAATGAATCTGTTACTAATCCTTATGACATCCCTTGGGGACAGTCACAATTAGTGAAGTCAAGGGAAAGTGCAATACACAGTTCACATTGCAACCCAAATACGTAAGCATTTCTCTATCCTTCTGAATCTCTGCAACAAAATTCATAGTATACTGTATTCACCATGACTTGTGATGCCTTTTTATGTGAATAAAGGCAAAACAGCTGAATAAAGGCAGAAGGGCTAACTAAAGCCTTGTGGTTTTGATGAGGAGTTACCACCTTCACAGACACAGAAAGTGTCTGTACTTCAAATGCGCTAACCCACAGAACTCGGATGTACAGTGTGCTGGGATGCAGTACGTCAGTGCTGTTGGTTCGTATGTTCTGCAGTACTCCTTCTAAATTAATAAAATAGCTGTTAATAGGAAACAGCTATGATTGAAATCACTTGTGCTTTTCTTGATAAAAGCTGCCATTGAGGATAGTGCAGGCTGAGCCACGTTTGCCACGTTTTTGAGTTTATTTGCCCTAGGGTCCTTTTACAGTAAGCAAAGAGAAAAAGGCATCTCCAGTGGGAGCAGTTCAGATCTTAAGTGGGTTTGCATTGTTCTGTGGAGGTGTGTGTTTTCGTTCGCTAGTAGTATAAGAAGCATGGGACAATTAAGTGCCTAATATGTGGGATGAACTTGGGCCAGCAAGTAAACTAGCTGCAGCAGGAAACGCTGATCAGGTTGTATTTCAAAGCCAGAGTTCCAGTAGCTCCTGAAGCAGAGCCAGAAGTCTTAGATTTTTAGCAAGAGTGTGAAAGGGATGGGAATTTAATTTTCTTTTTTCTGTGCCTTTTTTCTGCACATTCCAACTTCCTTTTCAAAGAGTAAGCTCGAAACATTTTGCTTCTCTTGGTCATATGCATTTGTTCATGTGCCTGGAAGGGAAATCAGACAAACTTATGAAAAATATCTGCGGTGATATTTTTAATCTTGATCTGTTTCATGAACAGCATGTGCAAGACTGCTGAATGCAGCAAGCCAGATTGTGCACAAACAAATGGCACAATAGTTGGCTGGCAGGGAGACTGGCATTAAAAACATTCTATATTTAAAATTTTAAGATAAAGCAAGTGAAGGATCTGCACAGCAGGCTAGAACATTTTTAGTGACCTTGGTCATAAAAGTACACTTGTACATTTAACTCGACTAAGAAGTTCTATTTCAGAGTGATGGCCACCATGAATTTTGCTATTCCAGGAAGTTTAGTGGTGTAGTTCTGAGAAGGTGGAGGTATACATTAAGGAGAAATTTCCATGTCGTTCCGAGACCCTCTCTTTTTTTTTTTTGTTTTGAGATGTTGGCTTTCGCCCATATTCCTCTGGCTGAGAACATCTTTGCATGGCCCAAGTCAAGAGGTGATAGTGGTGAATGTTCCTGCAAAGCTTGGAGTGCTCAAGCAATGCAGTGCAAAATTGATCTTTCTTGAAGTACCCTTTCTGACAAAAGTCTAGCACAGCATACGCGTTGAAGTTTTTTAGACCCATTAACTTGGAAGAAGTTGAGATCTAATGCCTTGATTCTCCTTAGATAAACAAATCTCTCTTTCTAGGACGGAAGCTGCCAATGTGGAGAAGATAACTACAAAGCTATTGAAAGCTGGTGCCAAACCAGATCAGATTGGCATTATCACTCCTTATGAAGGTCAACGATCCTATCTGGTGCAGTACATGCAGTTCAGTGGTTCCTTGCACACAAAGCTCTACCAGGTACAAAGTCGCTGCACAAACAAGAACGGTTGGATGCAGAGAAGCTAGAAAAGTCGGATATTGTGAAACTTAACAATATTTTTGTTTTTAGTCTGGCTTCTTAGGCATCAGTCTGTGTTTATGCTTTAGTAATTTCTGAGGTTTTCAGTTGATTGTGGTTAAAATAGACCAGAGGGAAGAGTTTAGGAGGTATCAAATGCCAGTGAGTGTCAGGGGAGCAGTTGGACAGATAAAAGAGAAAGCCCTGTTAAGGTCTCTGCTGAAGGCTGCAGTGAGTCCGTCCTCTGAGGACTCACTGAGGCACAGAGGGAGAGGTCATTACTTCTTCAGCTGTGGAAAAGCTTCAGTCAGCTTGTGTCCTAGATAAAAGCATCAAGCCAAGAGACGTGCAGGAAACCAAGCTCCCTAAGTTCTGATGGTCGTCCTGTTTACTTGCTTGGGAAAATGCCTTCCCATCAGTGGAATGCCTCTACCAAACATTAAAATTTGTTGCTACAAACAAGGTGGTTGTATGTTTAATATAGTCTGTTTTGCAATATTGAGAATTTGGGCAGTGTTTTTGCTGAAGGAAAACTTGATGGAAATAGTTCCACTTCTGCCAGGAATGATCTGTCCCTCTGATTCAGGTTTCTTGGTAGCTGGGAGCAGCAGTGTTCGTTTGGAGCTGTCTTACTACGAGGTTTTGGAATAGTCAGAAGTCTTTTTTGGCAACATACTTAGAAAAGGGATGCTTTCCATAGTGCAGATGCCAGTTTTGGGGAAATTTGAGAACCATAAAGCAGTGAATATAAAAGTAATTTGTCCTAAACTGAGGCTGTCTGTTCCCCTTTAGGGAAAATATTTAGTGACCGGTGGAATTAGCAAGTCATTCATCATTACAAAAATAACATTTTTGTCAGATGATGGGAATGGCTAGAGCATGGCCAACACATTTTGTAATGCCTGTTGGTAGCATAACTGTTTTGCACTGTGCTTCCGTGATTTACATGTGTTTTGTCTGTTTCAGGAAGTGGAAATTGCAAGTGTGGATGCCTTCCAGGGGCGAGAGAAGGACTTCATTATCCTTTCTTGTGTGAGGGCCAATGAACACCAAGGAATAGGGTTCCTGAATGACCCCAGGCGTCTTAATGTAGCTCTTACAAGAGCAAGGTGAAGTAAAATTGGGCACATTTTTACCTATTCTAGAGATGTAATTCGGTCTGCTGAAGTATCGATACAGTCTGCCTAACGAAAGGTCTGTGTTTTGTTGGGTAGAAGGCCCATTCCCCATCCAGTTTAAGGGAGCCTTGAATGATTTCCACATTCCCTGCAATTTACCAGAGCAATCTCAGCCTGCGCAGTGTTACCATTTGGCATCAGTAGTTTCTAGAAGTTGCCATGTCATTCCCCTTTGTTTGCAGGACAGAACTCTTCCCTTCATCTGTTGCTTCGTCCCTTCCAGCAACCATTTGTTTACCATTTTGCTTCTCTTAAAATGGATTTGATTACTGAGAAGGGTGATGTGGAGTCAGTACTGTGTTGGTTGGCTTCCTTGGTTTCTGCAAGCTTCAAACCGGTACAGTGTGGTTGGAGTACACTGGTGTGTTTGCCAAGCCTGCAGAAGGAAGCTTGTGATTATTGAGAAACTGGCTGCAAAAGTGTTTTGTCATACTACAAAAACCATCTGCTGTAAACAAAACAGTTGCATCAGGGTCTCCTGCACCTACCGCCATGGGCATCTGTTAGGTGCCCGGATTTACTGCAGAAGAGATTGACTTTGAGGCTGGTCCGACATCAGTATGTAACATGGCTTTATTTTTAGTCAAAATTAATTTTAGCCTCTCTGTCTGCTGTTGTACAGGTATGGAGTAATTATTGTTGGGAACCCAAAAGCGCTGTCTAAACAACCACTTTGGAATCACCTGCTGAATTACTACAAGGAGCAGAAGGTTCTGGTGGAGGGACCACTGAACAACCTCCGGGAAAGCCTCATGCAGTTCAGCAAGCCCCGGAAACTTGTCAACACCATCAACCCTGTAAGTTGAGCTCTTCTGTCTCGCAGATGTTTGTGGCTTGAAGCAATTGGGGGTTGATTGATCAGTTATAAACAGTCACCCGCATACCTTCACACACCCAGGACTTTCCATTTTTGTTGCCTAGCTAATGCAGTGTGACCCAGGTTAGAAACAGCTGAAGCAGAGACTAAGTTGAGCACTTGTAGAAAAGACTTTTTAATGCTTTTTTTGTCATTCTTTACTGCAAAATTTTGTCAGGGAGTAACTTCTGAGGTGAAAGAGACATCAAGTGACTGTTTTGTGTAGAAATGGCAAGCTCATTAGGCACATGTACTTCAGAGCAGTGTCCTCTAAAACTTGCAGGTTGAGGATTGTACTCAGTTCTTTAACATAAGTAGTTGTTCAAGGGGCAGGGAGAAGCTTGTCAGCCTTCACAAAAGGACAGTGGTAGGAACAAAGCAAGGAGAACTATCATCAGAGCGTCGGAACAGACTGAAGACTCATCAAATGTTTCCCAGTTTGAGATAGACTGCCTGTAAAATGTTTTCTTTTTTCTTGTTGTCATGATGTAGTTGAAATGATAATTGGATGCTTTCCATGTTTTAGAACTAGTTAGTTTCCTCAGGACTTGTAAAGTGTGCGTTATCTGTGGAGTTTAACCGGATTCTTACCCAAAATAACTTGCACTGAAGTTGCAGTGCAAAGTTCTATGCAAAGGCTTTGTCTTAACCCCTGCAACGCTTCCAGGGTGCCCGTTTCATGACTACTGCCATGTACGATGCGCGTGAGGCCATTATTCCAGGATCTGTCTATGACCGGAGCAGTCAAGGTAAAGAAAGCTATCAAAACTAACACCTTCCTAGATTCCCACCACCCCCGCTAGTCCTTGGGGTATGGTATCTTACAGACTTCAAACTTCGGAATGTTTGAAGAGCCACTATAGAAAAATACGAAATTTAAGAACTGAAAATGCATGGATTTTGCTGCCTGTATATACAAGCCACTACTGGATGTCTGCAGAGCAAGTGAAAAATATGAGGGGAAAAGGAGTGTGTGTGTGTGTGTAAGCATTTCGGGAATCTTAGATGATGCTGTAAAAGAGTAACTCTGTGGGGATGAAGATGTGTTAGGTGAGTCTCTGAAACTTTGAAGTGTGGAGTAAATGGTGGACTAGAAATATTGGTGGTTCTTGGCAGTGGTAGGCTTGTCCTTTCAATTTCTGATTCTGATTTATCCTGCTCACAAGCCCTCCCATTACTGTTAGAAGCAGGAATATGAATTGATGGTGAAATATTTGGGGTGCCTGAAATCACTGTGGCTCTTCCTCCCCTCCCTAGGGCGCCCATCCAACATGTACTTCCAAACCCATGACCAGATCGGGATGATCAGTGCTGGCCCCAGCCATGTCACTGCTATGAACATTCCTATCCCTTTCAACCTCGTGATGCCACCGATGCCACCACCGGGATACTTTGGCCAGGCTAACGGACCAGCGGCAGGTACGGGGGCACGGGTGGAATGGTACGAAACCCACATTTGAGGTCTGAAGTGGGAGAATGGTTTTTGCTACTCTTGCAGCAGCGCTGGTGAGAGTAGATAATGATGTGCTTCAGTAATAAATCTTAGTTGCATGGAGTACGAACACAACGGCACTGCAGCCTCCAGTGAGCGTCCCTTCGCCGTGTCTACGCTGGTGTGATCAAGTCTTTGTAGAAACAGTTAATTCTCACCTCTTTGCTTGTGTAAGGCTTCTCACTGTTGGTTGGAATAAACACTTTTCCAGGACGTGGGGTGCCAAAAGGAAAGACTGGTCGTGGTGGGCGCCAGAAAAATCGTTTTGGGATTCCTGGAACTAGTCAGTCAAACCTTCCAAACAGCCAAGCGAGCCAAGATGTGGTGTCCCAGCCTTTCTCCCAGGGTCCACTGACTCAGGGGTATATCTCCATGAGTCAGCCATCACAGATGAGTCAGCCTGGGCTCTCCCAACCAGAATTATCACAGGTAAGCAGGATTTGATGTATAGATTGCACTTTTTCCTGGGTTTTATGTTGGTGATCCATGCGCATGCACATCCTTGTTTCCTAGTATTGAGGAAAATGGGAACTAAAACCATTTTCAGTGACTTGGCCACAGCGTTTTATACTCCTCCACTTGGTTTGAAGTACACTCGGGCATAGAAGTGAAATGCTGCATGTGTAGACATCAGCTCGAGCCTTAACTGTGAACGGCTTGCCAGTTCAACAGCCAGTTATTGCAAAAACCTTTGTGAAAATTCTGCAGCAGAATGAGTAGATTTTAAAAAAAACAACCAAATCAACAAAAAAAACCCCAGCAAAACAAACAAACTCAGACTTCATTAACCTTGGCTGCGAGGTATTCTGCTCTGCAGAGGGAACTCTGGAGCTTGATAACGAGTTAGCAGCTTAACACACGCTTTCATTTTCAGGACAGTTACCTTGGTGATGAGTTTAAATCTCAGATTGACGTGGCGCTGTCACAGGACTCTACGTACCAGGGTGAACGTGCATATCAACATGGCGGAGTGACGGGACTGTCACAGTATTAGAGTGTAAGGCACCCGCGGTTCACTCCTCTGCTGCTTCTCCCCGATGTAAGTTCATGAACACAGAGTTTGTCCCTAACGCAACCATTGTTCTGCTTTCTTGCTTTCAGGTTGAGGAAGAAGAGCTAAGCTTGTGTGGAGCTTAGTTCATCAGCATTTTATTCTGGGTAATAAAAAAAATAAAATAAAATGGATACCTGTTTTCCACTGCTAAAACTGAAGCACCACTGTGTGAGAGCAACAGGAGAAGGAAACCAACCAACGGAAAGGAGAGAGAGAGAGAGAGAGAGAAAGGAGCGCGCGCGAGAGAGCCCACTGCTAGCTCACTGAGACAAGGAGACTGACCGGAGAGGAGAGAGAGCACCGACGGACTGGCTGGCGCCTCACCGGGAAGGCAACTCACCCCGACATGAGTGGTCAGCCGAGTCCCTGCTCCCCCAGTCAAACCAGCTCGAGAGAAGGGCCTTAAGCAGGTTTCACTTCATTCCATACTTCTCTTTGCGAGCAGGGCATTACTTTTCAGAGCAGATGGGGAGAGGAAAACCCTCATCTCAGAGTTGTTCTCGTTTTAAAGGGGTACTATATTTTAGCAGTAACTGTTTACATTTTAGAAGCAGAGTATCTGAGAGAGAGAGAGAGTTCCTGACTAAGTGACAGCAAGCCAAGCAGAAATCCAGCGGAACATAGCTGATGCTCAACTCTGAGATGCAGGTTTTGTTGTCCAGCGCTGGCTCTGAAATCCTAGTGTCATCGTGTCGCCCACATTCTGAACGGGTCTTTCGTGACAAGGTGGTTTTAAAGAGATTCTTTCAAAGGAGCACTGAATTTTTAGAAGTTTGTCTCTGAATTCGTAGTGGTGGACCTGGGAGATCCTTGTTCTGAGAAGCTTACAAAAAGTTTAAAACTAAATTAGAGCACCAACCTTGAGAACTTTCAGTGTGATTTAAAGTTGCAGCAATCAGCCTCTTCTTCCTACATTGGATAGCAGTTAGAGTGAAAGGAGCCTGCGCGCTCGAGCAGGAGGAGGGTTTCAAAGTGTTTTCTGTATGCTTTAATTGGCTACTGTCTGGACTCTACTCTGTGAAAAACAAGCCTTTCTGTAAGATGAACTTTGCGCTTGAAAGGGGACGGGTTCCTGTGCCCTTCGGCCCTGGAGGAAAAGATGCTAACAGGCCTGCTTTACTCGCTCCCTCGGATCGGGGGAAGAAGTAGTGGAAACTGGGGATTATATTGGTTTGGAAGTAAAGACTCTACGATGCTACCGAAGCAGGTTGGAAAAACGGGCAAAGCAGGCAGTTGTTGGAAGGTGGCCTCTGATAGCTGGGTATAATTAGAGATAATGGGTTAGGCTTTTGTGTGGCTTCTTCGGTGATTAACGCAGAGAGCTGAAAGATTCAGGTGTTGAGAACCAAACCCGGAGCCTGTTTTTCAGGTAGCGGACACGGGCTGCGCCATCAAGGCTGGCTTGAGAAATAGCTGGAAGTCAAAACTGAAAACAGCACATAAGAGAAGCCATCCAATTTCTAAGTTGTACCCATGTCTTAAATAAGTCATTTGGGAACACTGGGAGCATTTTATTTCTGTCTAAACCTTTTTAGAAGCAGTGCAGAGAATTTAAAATTCCTACGGACCCATTTTTATCAGATCCCTAAATTAGACTAACCTCTACCTCCTAATTGGCAAAGAACAGTAGAGCGATTCGCTGACCTCAGTGTTTTTAAAGTTTGAATTACATTAGCTTTATACTCAAAGGGCTCCAAGTGTTTCTGGTCTTTTTTTTGGGGGGGGAACTCAAAAATACCTCTCATATGAATGTACTTAAATGATGTGAACCCCACTTTTTGTAACTGGGGGGGGAAGCCCTTTCATTACTGTCCTTTCTGTAGAGTGTTGACCCGCTTTCATGACCTGTATTTGCTGTAGTTTTTCAAGAGTGTCTCTCCCCCAGTGCAGACCTGGTGTCGCACGCCCACAAGCCGTGAGCAGCGTGCGCATCGACATGGAGCAGGTGTTCAGAATCTTCATTCAGTCCTGCAGCGAACATAGTTCCGAGAACTGCAAAAGAAACTTTCCAGAGGTGAAACCCATTCTTTTCTCAAAAAGCCTCCAGAGTTTAGACTTCTAAAATGTGAAAGAATGGAGACACAGGCCACCTTCCTTCCTTGTAAGATGGACTGTTTTATTTATTAACATTGCCGAAGGGCTTTTTAATTTTTTTTCCTTCTGTAGGCTGCGTAGTTGCGTAGACTTTTCCGATAGGTTTAAGCTGTAACCCTCTGTGCAATGCAATCCATTGAGTAACGTAACCCCCTCCTCTCCCCTCACCCCCTTTATTTCACTGATGGGAATGCTTGCCTCTGCTTTGTGCTGGTTTTTTCCTTTGTAGCAGTTACTCTGAGTTTTATAAATCCAGACATCAGTGCTAGCACGGTGTTAACTCTTTTTTGATTTTGTCTCAGTTTGTTTTAAACCTGTTTGTCATCAATAAAATATTAATAAACAGCTCTTGCATTCAAGGTGGCCCCTACCTTTCAATGATGAAACCATGCAACATTCATTAAAACTTAGTCTGATTGTATAAACTTCAAGTTTATTACTTTTTTTAAACACAGACTAGTACAAAAGTGGGGGGGGGTGCATAGCGTACACGTGTAAGCAAATGACCGTGTTCAAGACCCTGCCCCTCTCCCCTCCTCTGGGGTGGGGGGGTCTGTGCAGGGGGGGAACTGCAGGGGTTACGGAAGGCTCCTTCTCCAGGTGCCCAGGCCAGCCTGGAAGAATCTCCTCCTGCTGCTTCCCTGCACCGCAGCAGACACGAAACTGGCCTTTACCTGTCTTGCAGCTGGGGGGCTGCTGCGGTGCAGCTTTGGGCCTGTGTGTGAGCTCCTTGTGGCTGCTCCAGGGCTGGTCACTGCTCTAACCCACCTCCTCCTGCAACCCTCCCCCAGTCTCTTGGTGCTTGGACAGGGCCATGGAGGTGGGCAGTCACCCTCCATCAGGGTGCAGAACCAGGTAAGGAGTTGCCTTATGGGGTGGTGAATGAGCCAAGCCCTCCAGGCCCATGGTCTGCCACAGCACAGGTGGAAAAAACAAATACTTACAGGTTCTCTTAGTCCTGCCTGACTTAAATTTGAAAGGGCTCCTGCTTGCTTCTGTCAAGTCCTGATCTAAGCCCTCGAGATGGGTTCCAGCCTAGCTCTTGTTCTGCTGAAGTAAAGCAGGAGCTCTCTGCTCATCCCGGCGCTGTCAGGAAACGAGGAAATGCGAAGAGGTTGGTACACGACACCCCTGGAGTACTGAGCAGCTCCTGGCTCAGGCGAAAATGCTGTCCCGGGGCCAGGGCAACGTTGCCTCTGCCAGCGCAGCAACGGTCAAACCTCCCGTGCTTCCCTCGAGGGAGCAGCAAGGCTGCGGCAGCCCTTAGGGACAATACTGTGTCGGTACAGAAACAGCAACAAAAAATCATCTATGTTATCTTGTCAGGTTCACATTTAAAAAAATAACACAAAAAAATTCAAGTCTAACTGATTCCTTCTCTCAAAAAAAAACACACCCAAAAGCAGAGCTGCAGGGGGGTGGGGAGAGGCTCCCCTGGCAGGGCGGGTGCTGACCCCAGCCCGGATTAGGGCTGTGGGACCCTGCCCAGCACGGCTCAGCCCAGGCTCTGACGCTCCCACTGCCGTATCGGCACACACAGCCCGGGTGCTGGCAGAGGTGCAGAGCTGGGTCCCTGCGCACAGCACCGCTCCGGCAGCGGCCCCCGACGCGGTGACAGCACAGCCACGCTACTGCAACGGGCTGGGTACCACAGCCAACAACAATCCAGAATAACCCTAAAATGCACTGCCGCGGGGAGGTGGTGCCTGCTGTCACACCACTGCGCCGAGCTGCTGGGTGCTCAGCAGTGAGCAGCAGGGACCCTGGGCTCAGCAATTTGCAAATGAGGTAAATTAATTACTGATTCAGAGCAGGCTGGGAGGGAAGGAGATGCCACCGATGCCACTGCAACCGCCCCGCGCCCGCCTCTGCGTCGGGGCACCACAGCCCCCGCTTTGCTCTTCCTTTCCTGACCCAAAACCACGCAGCAACCTCCCCCCAGCTCCCAGGGCTGCGCCTGGCCCCCCCAGCACCCCGCAGCCCCCCCCATCACCATCCGCGCAATAGAACCAGTGCAGGCCAGAGTTCCCACAGCAAAAGCGAAACCCGCGCTGCTCCGGGCTCCCACTCCGCAGTGGGAAGGGTTGGGGTCATGCAGAGCCGCAGCTCGTGCCACGACACCGTACCTCTGTGCAGCGGCCCAGGAGCTGCCACATCACCTCCTCCCAGCACCATTTCGACAAAAAAATAGTAATTTCTTTTTGCACTAAGCTGCAGCATTTAGCCAAAAAGCCGAAAAGCACAAGCCCTGCTGCTGCTCAGCCAAGCACGAGAGGGCTCTGGGATTCACAGCCCGGTGCTGCCATCGCCCGTGGAGGACAGAACAGACAGCCAGCATCAGACTCGATCATAATCCCGTAAAAGTCTGCCAGCAGCAGCAGGCGGCTGCTCGGAGCACCCAGCTACTACTAAATTACAACTCCTATAACGATCCCTTTGTGCCAGACCTCCTCCCCGGCTGCACGTGGGAGCTCTGCCACGGGACGCCCCACCGGGAAACTCCCTGGACACCAGCACAGAGGGGATTTAACACGCTTGGATTTATTCCATCAATCATTCAACGCTTCGGCCGGGAGCCCAAGGCGCTCTGCTATCTGCAGCCACACTCGTCCACCACCATGTCCTCGTAGTGCCTCAGCACCACGTTGTCGTTGTTATCGTAGTAGAGGATGGAGATGGGGGAGAGCCTGACGGGGACGCAGCAGGGCTGGGGGGTCCCCTCGGGGTCCAGCGAGTGCACCATGGTTTGGAGGATGGCGTGGTTGGTGCTGTTCAGCTCCGCCGTCAGGGGAAAGGGGCACTCGCCCAGGCAGTAATTCGCCATGTAGCCCTGCGGCGCGATGATCCAGTTCTCCCAGCCGACGTCGCTGAAGCTGATGTAAAGGCGCCGGGGCTTGCAGAGGGTGCTCGGAGGGACAGGGGTGTAGTGAGCACTTCTCCTCCTCCTGGAAGCCTTGCACTGCTGTGGGCTGAGGGTCACCACCAGCAGAGAGGTGTCCACGAAGGAGTCGATGCTGGTGCAGAGGCTCTGCAGCCTCCCGGTCCTCGGGGCTGCTGCGTCATCGCCGCCGCTCACCGAGATCTCCAGGATCAATCCCAGATTCCTGCTCTGCGTTCTCCAACCCTTCGCCACCCCGCTCAGGTTGAAGAGAAGAGACTTGTGCAGCTGGGCGAAGGACTGCTCCACCAGCAGCTCTCGGCCGTGCTCGTGGGAGGACATCCCCCGTAGAGACATCTGGAAGGTCTGGTAGAGCCTCAGCTCAAAAACCTGCCCCTGGCTGGAGGCGTGGTAGGAGTTTTGGCTGAATTTGATCTCCAGCTGAGCCATGGTCAAGCGCTCACTCTCCTCCAGCACGGAGAGGTTAAAGTACAGACGCTTCTGCAGACACAGCAGCCTCTGGGGCTGCCCGTTATGAATGAAGTGGCCTGACAAAGAAGGAGAAATAGAGGTGGTGGTGGTTGGACCCTGTGGCGCTGAGCAGGATCAGCCTCCCAGTGCTCCAGTTTAAGCTCTTGGCTGCACACCAAGAGGAAGACGGGGCTGACAGAGGCCGGCAGACAAGCATGCCTGCAGTCGTTGGATGGAGATGGCAAGGCTGCAGGAAGGGCTCTTGGCCCGATGGCACGGCCTTCAGAAAGGTCTGGAGGCACAAACCCCAGCCTGGGGTCCAGCCTGCGGCACTGGGATGCTACAGCCATGCTACATCTCCTCCAGATGCTGCTCAACATCTTGGTGCGTTATTTTTCCCCAGCTGTAAATATCTCCCCCCAGGACAGGGGAGTTGCTGTGGGTGCCGGCCGTTCGGGATGGAGGGGAAAGGAATAGCAAATAGGAGCAAACTTCAGGAGCTGGTAAGCTGCCTGTTGAAGCCAGGCCTAGGTTTCCACTGGAAATCTGGAACCGCAAGAGAAGCGAGCTCCGTGGTGCCTTGAGACCTGGAGGACACCGACCAAACAGTTCCCACGTAACTGAGAACAGCTCAGAGAGGCCCCAGGCTGTGGCAGCCGGATGGACTGCGTAGTCAGCCAGCAGTTGAGGACAAAAAGGAGGAGGGGGGACGCAGCCAAACAGCCGAGCGTCCCCTCCCTGCCGAAGCTGGGTGCTGGTGTCACTCACTGCACCCACAGCCCCGGTGAGGAGTCACCTCCACCACCAC
>Ga0181612_128363_pt1 | contig 14905 bp, 5 predicted proteins | sample HoacroProtozoa21_FD_119630 | JGI IMG/M metagenome (GOLD analysis project Ga0181612, IMG submission 119630) | Hoatzin crop microbial communities from Cojedes, Venezuel. Combined Assembly of Gp0051906, Gp0051904, Gp0051908 | reverse complement strand
TGACAACATGAACATGATTGGATCTTCAGGCTCTCAGAAGCTCTCAGGAACATTGGCTCTGCAACAGGGAATTACAAGCCCAGTCCCACCCAGTGCCTATCAACCTCAGCAAAACTTCTCAACAGCCCCAGTATGCTTTGGACTGAATCCTCCATGCAGGTTGAATTCCTAGTAGAATTTTTTCATAATTCTTCTTTAGCCAGCAAATTGGTTTGGAAAGCTGTTGCTGTAAGTTCTGAAAAGCTTAACAGCTCATACACTTTTTCTGAAAAGTAATTTTAAATATATAATCATAGCTAAATTATAGCATTAGTTGCTTGAGGGGAGAATGTCTGGTTTATATTTAGCCCTTATGTCATCAATGTCAATTTTTAATACTACACTTCTTGGCTTTTGTCAGTTTGCTGCAGAGATGTATTTTCTTTTCTTCAAACAGCTATTTGCAATGAAAAAAATGTTAGAGGTATTTGCCCCATTCCCCACACCATTTTGTGTTACCAAGCTAGTGCATGTTAATACAACCTATACCATGAAAGTTACTACCTTCATATTTAACGAGCTTTCAAGGAAACTATCTTCCGATTGCAAGAAAAAGAAAGATAGCCTTGAACATAGAGTACATTCATAGAAAGCACTTTGAGACTTCCCCCCCGCCACATCAAGCTAGGTGTACAAATACTCATAAATATAAGAAGTATGACAACAGAAAAAAAAGCCCAAAGAAAACAGAAAAGACTGATTAGGTTATTTATAGGGACAGATGCGACATCTATTAGTTTTTCATGTTCCATTAGCAGATAATGTTATTATGCTTTTATATTTGTTTTCATATCAACTGTTAATCTTCTGCATAAAAACCCCCTGTACGGTACAATACCTACAACACATACTTGGATCTAAAAACTTCAACTGAAAATTCAGTCTAGGAAGGCAAAGTGTTTGGTGAGAAACCGAGAACAGACAACAGCACAGCTGGAAACCTGAAAGTAATTGCATTAGCCAAAGTGAAACGACATGATCAGTAGCACTGGTCTGTAGCCACGTCATACTTCTGCAACAGCTTCACAGCTCTCAAAGTCTCATGAGTTTGACCCAGAGCACATTTTAAGAATTAGCAAGGTACCTTCTCAGCAGAGTTGGCTGTGCAATAGGTGGCAGCTTCCTCTCTGAATCACGCATAAGCCTGTGACTCAGACCCCTGTCATTTGGTTAAGATATAAAACTTGTGCTCATTACTTTTTTTTTTTTTAAATAGAGCTAATCCTGGGTTCCCAGCCAAACTCCAAATCACAGTTATCTGATTTGTGATACCTACTAAAATTGTCTCCATATTTCAACTGTATGTGAGCTACTCTATGCAGTAATAATCCCACTCATCACTTCAGACACAAAATTAATCTATGCTGCTCTGGAAACAAAGTCACAATTCTTTATTTTCTGGCCAGCCTTTGTGATGGTATTGTATGTAGATAAATTCCTGTAGCATTCCACCATTAACTGGCTACACTTCTCTGCTCCCTGAAACAATCTTTCCACATCAGCTTTTAAGTGAAGCTCATAACACTGTGAACACTTTCACTTATTTTGTTAGTGTACTAGTGCTGGAAACCTAAATGGACTACTAACCAAATCCTGACTACTTGATATGTAAATTGAATGAAATACAATATTAAAAATCAACATTAATTTTGAATATTTTTTTTTTTTAACATTAACTCACTCTGAGTAATCTCCAGTAAGGGTGACCAGGCTTCCTCACTCTATAAGCTACCTACCACATTAAGATTTGGACCTTGCCTGACTTTTTCCAAAACTATGCATAGGACAGAGAACTAATAACAAATGCTGATGCATAAATAAAAAGAAAAAAAAGGGAAATGGTCATGGAAAACGAGAAACCAAAGTTACCATGCACAAAGAGCACAGACTCTAGCAGGCAACTGAATGGTGGCCTGAGAATCAGGCACAAAGAAGAATGAACAGTGGCAGGGAGAGGATGGAAACAAAAGCACACTGCATGCCTAGCAGAAGGAAAGCACGCAGACCGATGCCTAGGAAGTTGTATATGCAATTATTTCCACCAGAGAGAGAACAGAGCAAGCGCAGTAGGGAAGGTGTCCTAAAAATGCAAGGTCCTGTAAGAATTTTTAGATTGGAAACTCAAGCTTCATGATTTCAGAAATTCAGCATATCTCTTTGAGGCTTAAAGATGGTTTTGTTATCAACAGGAAGCACAACTGTGTTTCTCCAGGAATAATATTCTCAGCAGAGATAAGACCCCTGAAACATCTAGCTACTGGTGAAATTGGCTCCAGCACGTTTTAAGAAAAGAACGTGTTCACTGCAATTCACTTATAAATAAATAAATAAATGCTGGTTTATGGTAGGAGATAACTCTTTCTCAAGAGGACAAAACAGAGTCCAATTTCAACCAGGGCTCATGATAGAAAAGATCACAACTTCTACCAGCATTTACAAGCTGCAGTATCCCCAAACCAGAGGCCTTATTACTTTGTTTTGACCTACACAAAAACCATTCTCTTCTTTCAGCTGAAGGTCACTTGGTAAAACCGCCATGGTGTTCATGTATTTGGGAACTTATTATATACATCTTAATTAGATCTCGCAACATCAGAACATTTTTAAAGGCTTATAACAATGATACATGCTCACATATGTCCATGCACTTGTGTGCACACAAACAAAAAATTCTGGTGGTCGAAATTCACCATGCAGAAAGTTTGTTTGGCACATGCTGAACATAAACAACAATATAAAAGCAGTTCTTAATGATGCAGAGGTATCAAACTACCACCGACTGAAGATCTGTGTGGTATTTCAATTAGATTATTTTAAGAGTAAATAAAAAATGTTTTAGTTATGGACCTTTACATAATAGACAGGGGCAAGGTATAGGAAAACAGAGCTTTCAGACATTTCTAGAACAAACTATTTGTATCCACACTTTGAAAGTCCAAACAGAAAGTGATGCATGGCACAAAGAGAGTTGGCAAACGGAGGGAGATTGAGAAAAGTGGCCTCAATGAGGCACAAAGTGGTGATATGAAGAAAACAGGGTCATGGGAGGAAAGTCTGTTGAAATTTTGAAAATTCACTGATTTCCTCACTAAAAAACAACGTGAAAACTGAAAAAAAAAGAGAAAAGAATAAAACTAAGAACTTGCATACAAATAAGGGGCAAAACGCACCAGTTGAAACCCTTCATGTGTAAAGAACTTCTGAAGCATACCTTTTTCTTGGAGAAAGGGGAGAAAGCATCAAATTAATATAAGCATTCCTGTCTCAAAAGGCTGAGCAGGCTTTTGTCAGAAATATCAGTACTTTCATTTTAAAAATTGACATCGTCAATGGTTCAAAAGCTTACCTCATTGCAATGTTGTAAGACTCTGGATGAATACAAGTTTGGTCCAAAGGATTGGGCTGTCGCGAGGCACATGGTGTTGGTTTGCTCTTCTTTTTACCCTGTGCACCTGCTTTAGTCAGAAGTGCATGACTTCCAAGTTCAGTTTTCTTATTACTGTCAGAAATCCAAAATGGACATGTCATTCTTAAGGAACAAGACCCTAGTCCAGTGCCCACACATGAATGCAATCAGACTTTAATATAATGTTCATTCTTTAAAAAAATAAAAGTACAACCCCCCTAAAAGGTCACTGTGGGTGAATCTTAACAATACAATTATAACATAAAAATATAACATATCAATGTATGCATACATTAATTTAAAATATAAATAAACATTGGGAAGGGATTCTGGGCTTCATCAAAATTTCTTCATAATGACAAATTATAAAGAAAACACTACACAACCTATTGTATCGTTTGCAATCAGGGTAGCGTTTTCTGTCTGCAGAATGGGGACAACTGCATTTACCTATTTGATAAAGATCTTGGGAGGATACTTTCATACTTAACTGTCAGTGTCAGATGCTGAGTAATACTCAGCATCATTTTAAATTTGAAAAATTTATGAACAAAATTTCCTATTCATACCATCTTTAGGTAAGCAAACTGCACCTCAAGCATGAGGTACGGAACAGGAAAATATGTGAATGTTTAAACACTGGAACTCCTTAAACCACATTTATTGACTTCCTATACTTAAATTTCTAAAGAATTCTGCTCAAACATGGCCAGGTCAAAATATGAAAAATTTCAAATCTAAAGAACACAGACCAAGATTTGCTTGGAGGAGAAAAAAGATAGAGGTGAAATCCACCACTATTTCAGAATTTATAAACCATTTTTGCAAAAGTATCTTAATGCAGCATTCCTTAAAACTGAGTGAATACATTATTGACCACTAGTCAGTTAGCTTCAGTTAGCATTTGGATTGGGCTCTTTTTTATTCTTCCTTGAACAGGCTGGATAATGAAAGGCTCCAAAGTCTCAGAGATCCACTGGCAGATTGCCCACGTTGGTAGGAGGACTTTACAGAAGACTAGAGAGAGAGAGAGATCTACCTTGGTGTGTGTAGCACACTTCTGCCCTTAAAGTTTCCCTTAAGTGAAAAAATGCTCAGGATACAGTAAAGGCATCAAATGACTCCTACTGGCAAAGGCTCCTTTCTTGCCTCTTTTTTGCTTGTTTTTTTTTTTTTTCTTTCCTAAATCACAAGGGGTTCCTGCTTTTGCAGAGCAACAGAGAATGTACTGAAGGACACGGAACTAGCACTCGCACTTTGGGCTCTACATATGCATGGACCGTCGGCAGAAATGCAAACATAACTTTCTTCTTCCATATAAATTTTTACGATAACCACTATTAGTTAACTTCCAAGCATAAAGCACAAAAACTAATTCACACAGCACTCTATAGCCATTAACATGGCCAGAGAAGACAGAAATGAAACCTTCTCAAAGTCCATTTCAAAAACGTTTGGCTTTGCCACCTGGGCCCACAAGAGTTGTTGCGGAGGCGATGGTGTTAGAGCTTTATTTTGGCCTCAGACTCCAAAGTTACAGCAGATTTCTCAGGTTGTACAGTGTTCTCAAGTTTTATGGAATCTGACTAACATCAGAAGCACGCTCCAGCAAGGAAGAAAAAAAATACAATGTTCTTAAACATCTCACAGTGAAGTTCTGGTGAAAAAAAATTGTGTCAGCCTTTTCTTCCTCTTTTGTATTGCAGCATTCACTACAACAGATCTGTACAGCGTAAGACCTATCAATTATCTACAGCCTTGAAAGCAATTTATTTGGTCTTCTGGTGCTTGCAGTACGCACGACTTGGCCTGCAGCAAGTGCCTCCCTGCCAGATGGGCAACCAATCTGTATACCTTCCACCTGGGCAGTAAGCCAGCCCTAATGTGCCTACCTCCTGCCTGGAAGTGACGCATGTGCTGTTTGGCCAGCAGCAACTGGGAACACAGTATTGCTTCTGAACATTGGGTTGGCTAAAAAATAGCATGTGCTTCCCAGGAAAATATTTTCTGAAAAGAGTCAGCGGCAAGAGGGTGGGGATGGTGCTACTACTGTGCCCTTTCTTAGTTCTTTATGTTGGAAGGAGAAATGGGAAAGACAGGAGGAAGAGATGTTGCCCTATAAAGGGCACTTTCCATTGTGGAGAGGAAGGATTTCAGGTGGAGAAGCACAATGAATGGTGGCAAGAGGGAAAGGCTTGGCATAGATACAGGGAATGAGATGGCCGGGAAAAGGTTGACAAACTGGAGCTGAGAAAGGGCCTCTTACACATCTGAGATACAAGGCAATCACATCATGCTTGCTAGGCACAGGGATGTAACACACAGAGCTTGGTCCAGGCAGCTTACTCAACTTTCTCTCTCCAGGTAATGGAAATGAAACTCTCCAAAAATCCACTCTAATACCACTATGTTATGCAGAGTAATCTTTACCACATTAAAATGAATTTATAAATCTCTAAATTCTGCCTGAAACACAAGACTGTAAGGTTTTAATATCTCAGATCACAACAATGCCACACGCCAAATGTCTTCTACTGACGCTGTGGCCGAATTTATAATTAAACTTACACATTTATAGAAACCCTGACTTAGAATATTAGGTTAATAAACCATGACTATTCAACAGAAGACCTATGTTCAGCTAGCGATTTAAAGAAGTTTATTTGTGAAGATACTATCTTTCAGACGGAAACGGCCCAGGATTCTTCAGATCTCAAGCCTGAATATAGAACACAAGGGGAAGAAATCTTCTCATAATATTTTTGATAATTTAGTCAAAGCTAGCCAACATCTCTATTACCTGCAGAAGGTCTTTATATATTCTTGATTGAACCTGATGAAGCCAGCGCACTGTTGGAAGGATTTGGGACCCAGACCTTTAACTTCCTTGAGCTGTTCTCGGTTTATAAATGGTCCATTCTTCTCTCGCCATTCAATTATATTTTTAGCCCTGTTAGCATTCAGTCCTGCAATGTGTCTAAGAGAAAAGTTTACAGAATACATTCATTAACATTGAACAGTCATTAATACAAGTCCTTTCCATTACCAGCTTACACATTACTGTAGAAAATCTGGTTTACAAAACTTAAAAACAGCCAAGAAATTTGCAAATAGACTCCCAGACCAAAGGTATCGTTTGAAAAAGGATCGCTTCTCTTAGTTCCATGGAAGGAATCCACTCAAGTCAACAAAACTTGGTACAGCAATATGGTTCTGCACATACCTAACTAGTAAGCCAGGGACGTGTAATTTATGATCTGTTGGCTACTTCTGTGATGCCAATTCAATTTGTCATGTCTCATGACCTGCCCCCAGCTGCCCTGTTCAAGAAACAATGTGGGAGGAGGAGGGTTCAGGACAGATAAATTGTTCCTGTGAGAACAGCCCCCTCTCAGCTATTCTCTTCCAACAGTACTGCAACACCTTGCCCCAGCACAAAGGGCTGACGTCTGCTATCCAGGAGAGTGGCTGCGAGCAGCTTGCCTTCCTCACACGACTTAACAGATCCACACAGCTTGTTCCTTTTCTCAGCTGCTCTTGAGATAAAAAAAGCAGCTGGGAACAGGCTGCATGAGTTGTTCCGGGGGCAGCTTGGATCTGGCAGAGAACTTACCTGTGAAGTGCAACTGCAGTAAGCCAAGTTCCTTCAGGAAACAGTGGGTTTGCTGCATGTTTTCTGTACATACATGTGAGTACAACTTTCTGTGTATGGAGTATGTTAATCATAGAAAGAGGGAAACGAGCTGTGGTGGGCAGTTACTCCTGGCACTAGAGAAGGAAATGTCACCCATCTGGCTCTATATATCAGATGTCATTGCTTTAAGTTAATGGCACCAGAGACCTGTTTGTGGAACGGCACAGGCTGATTCTAGAAAAACACCATCAGCAAACCTGGCAAGAATAGTCAAAAATCGGAAGGGGAAAGGAGGATTAAAAAAAAAATTAAAAAAATCTTTCCATTATTCGCATCCTCAAGCAAAAGTTAAAAAAATAATGCAACATTGCTGAAACCTCAGAATTAAATTGGAGAGACACACCTTTAACCACAGACAAAATATTAATCATTAAGAATGGAATTTTCTCCAAAGATTTCTTAGAAACATTATGAAACCCAGGTTATTTACACTGACAAAGGGACATCACACAGAGTTCACAGAATTTTCCGCTCATGATCTCAAGTCTTTCAAGTACGATGCTCAGCAGTAACGCAAGGACTGTAGCATTGTCACCCCTTCCACATGTAACACGTGTCAAGGAGAGTATTAGATGCATCAGAAAGCATGAGCAGAAAGCCCTGCTCATGGTATATTCTAGTTGGGGTGACAATTCCATACACTGTACATCTGAGGGAAACTTAGACTGCATCTACACAGAATAGCAGAACTGAACTGCTGAGGATGAAGCTAGATGCAGAACTCGATACAGCACCTGTATATGAGCATCATAAGCCAGGTTAATTAGACCAAAGTACTTAGCCAACACGGTTACCACCTGTAACCATGACTGGACAGGGTTACTACACGTTTACAGCTTTGTGCAGACACAGCAGCTCCTCAGCCTGGTGCCCTCTGCTGACTGCACACTATAGTTGTACCCTGCAGAAAGCTGACCCTGCTCACCCACTGCACTTGCTCAGGTAGGGTTCTCTTCATGGAACAGCCTCATTTACCAAAAGGCACTGCTTGCTTTCTTACTAATAGCTGACCTAAATCTGAAAGAAAGTAAGACAGAAGGTAAATCAGGAGTCAGGCTATGGATTGGATACAGAGAAAAAGAATATAGAAGAGAAAGCGGAAAACCAAGAAGAACAGAAAGAGAACCTCTTCCAAAATATGGAAAGATGTTTTCAAGAATGATTATAATCATAATCATAAAAAAAAATAAAGATAGAGCTAGCAAGAATAAATTTTCCTAACTTTGATACCCAATATAACTGTCGCTACCACGATTATGGACATTCTTTTTCCTCCCCTCATACTAGAGATGACAGCAACACTTTTACTCTTCTGAGAGGTTCAGCTAAACAATTCTGAACTCTACACACTCAAGAGACAGAATGAGCTTTTAATTTCTAATAATGAGAAATAAAATCCAGAACATTTTCGAAGTAAATATGGCATAATTACTTAAAAAAACAACACAGTAGAAAGGGATAAATTTTTCAGCAATTTCCCCTTAAATCTTTCCTTTTCTCCTTTCCTCACCCAACTTTTACAACCTGTTCCACTTAGCAGTACCTATAAAAATACCTTCTAAGAGACAGAAAGTACATTTGAAAATCCCTTTCTCAGTGTAAAAATACAACCTAATTATATCAAGTTTTTCTAAAATTGCAGTGTTAGTTCAAAACGTTTAAATATCTTTCTCTGAAGCATAGTTTGACCTTGAACAACCATACATACTCTTAAAAACTGATTCTTAATGATGCAGTGAAATACTGTCTTAATGTGTCATTTTCATGTAATTGGAAGTTTAACACAAGAGCCATTTGCTCCAGCTGAGCTTGAGTCAGATGGCAGACTAAACAGAGACTCTGTGATGCAGAGCCATGTAATTACTGGAATAGGAAAATGTTTGACTCACCTTAATAGTATTTCTGAGCAGATGTTAATATCAACTCCTACAAAGCTGACACACTCTTCAACCACACTGTCCAGAGTTGCTTTGAGCAAAGTCTGTGACACATCATGCTGAGAAACAAAAATGGAGATACTGGGTTACTGAAATATCGAAGCATACATAAATAAGAACTGCAAACAACACTAACATTCATGAAATAGTTGCTGGAACTTGCCAGTATCTCATGTGAGGGTACCAATCAACAACATACATTGTAGAACATATTTTTAAAAGCTCTCCAGTATCTCTTTGCAACATTTTTGCCATGATACAAATCCCTAGAATAAGACACTCTTCGTATTTTTTTTGTTTACTGTTTCCCTGCATCACGTAAACACAAAACTATATTAAAAGCACAATGATTACTCAAAAGGAGTAATGCTTATGTTCATCTACGTCTTGTCTTTAATCTGATGTTTATTTCCCCATATCAGTTTAATAAAAATATGACAGTATTTAAAAAATAAGATATTTAGAGAAAAGTTCACAAATGCTGTACTTCTGCACCTGCACACACACGTTTGCAAAATTGTCCTATTTATGAGCACCACACTACAGTACAGTTCTTATTTACTAAAAGAACAAGCTAGGCATTGTACGAGGGTGGGCAACACGTAAGGTACATATCAGCCCCGCAGCAACAAAATGTTTCAGATTTTGAACAGATATTTCTGGGAAGATTGGCAGGTCCTTGACCAAAGCACCACTAATGGAAATTCTTCCAGTTTTTCCATTATTCTTCATCGTGTTTCCCCCTCCCTCACAAAAGAAAATCAGTCACACTTGTCAAAGTTAAAAGTTCTAAAGCTCTAAGATTTCTTTTTCTCCAAAATGCAGGCAAACTTCAATCTGTAAATGTTAGTTCCCCACACAATCCCATCAGTGCTTAGAAGTCTGACCTGGAGGGGGAAGCCTCTCAATGCGGGAGCTAATTCAATCACTATGTTGGCTTAGCTTCGGGGCTCTTATACGCCACTCATGTAAATCTGGGCTGATCTGCTGTGGTTTGATGATGCATTCGTTTAGGACATCAAGCTGGATCCAAGCCAAGACACCACACACTTCATCCACTACTTTGTTTCACCTTCTAAGCCATTTGGATCTTTTAAAGATTTCGCAGTCTACTTTAACATGCCAACAGCATATTGGTAGTTCATCAAGCAGTGGCTAATAACTGAAATAACCATAAAACTTACGGCAATGTATTTCATAGTCCCCTCACTTTGGCTAGTGGTAATGTGATGTCTTTTCATGATGCAATACACAATGAAGGTACTTACAAACAGGTAGCGCAAATTTCACCAGTATTACTCCTCCTATATAGAGTTTGCATGCAAAAAGCCACGTACATGCATAAGTACTGGCATTTCCATTCAGTCTTGGCCTCGCAAGCACAAAGCTTACTTGTACACTTTGCAGATCAAATGTCAGCTTCTACATACTAATGTGTTGCTACTACAACACAACAGTTTCTTTTCTGAATAGAGTATAAGCAAAAAACACACCCTAAAAAGAAGTCTTATATTCCTATTTTTCTGACTCATTGGAGATGTAGATTCTCTTAGTGAGCATGTTCTGTGTATTGCCTCCTCCTCCTGCCATCAGCCAGCTAAAATACTAGAGCTAGAGGCTTCCAGCTCACACCCACACTCATGCAATGATGTACTTGTATAATACAAGAGCCAGAATAAAACTGTTCAGAAACAACACTCACATTTTCTCCTCTTTGCCAAGTACAGCAGCCAAATATTGGGCTAGATTTTCCATGATGATCCACCAATTAAAAATTCAGTATGATAAAGATACTAATTTAACAATTTTTTTTCATTAAGGTGGAGGAAGGCAAAAGGAGAAATAAAAATGCAGAATATTCAGAATTTCCTTCTGCTTTAGGAAAGGCCACTGACTCTGAGCTACTTGGAAGCTGACTATCATATAGTTTCAAAAGTTCCATTAACAAGTTCCATTAACTGCAGCAGATCTTGGCCACCTCTGAAAAAAAAAAACCAAAACCACCTTCAACTAAAACAACTACTCAAAATATAAAGTAGATTCTGTAGCAGAAAACAGGGTACACTGCTGTTTCCCTAGGTTTCAGTCTCATTACTTAAGATGATCATTCTTCAAAAGGAATAACAATGTGCAGTTATGTGATTTAAAACAGACACATTCATCACTGTCTCCATAATGCCTTACAGCATAGGGTGTAGCAAAGAAGGCAATCCATAGATCCAGCCTAATCTTTCCAGGCACTTCTTTGCAAGAGACTTGGTTCAGCAGAAGCTTCATTTCCAGTCTGCTGAAAGTGATCCTAGATAGCAATTCAGCCAGCTGTAGTCCCCCCAAAACAAAGAAAGAATATATCACAATCAAAAGTTAAGCATCCTGAAACACCCTTGGTAGTGGAAGAAAGCCCAGTGCTCACAGATCCTGGCTTTCAGATGTGAAGTTGGCATTTATCTGAAGGTTTAAGTTCGTGGATGCAACAGTTTGTGTAAAGTTCATGTGACAGAATACACACAATTTGGAATACCAATAATATTCAACTGCCTATTTCTGTTGCCCGGAAAACAAGAAGTTCTTGGGTCTCTCAAAGATGATTTGCATCTTTTAACTTTATTGCTCCTTGATAGTGACCATTAAAAAAATAAAATAAGACATGCACCAGTTGTTCTTTATTACTCCAACACATAACAGTGGTACCACTTGGAATGGACATCACAGCACGTATGTGAAGGTATGGATAAAGCAAAAGTGAATGGCTAGATCTGGCAGAACAGGATAAGCATAAGACAGCATGGCTAAAACAGTCCCTAAGCTACCCATACCTCACAGAAGTAAGATACATTCAAGCTAGTGAACAATGTTAAAGTGCAAACATTAGGAAAACTTTCCAGATGGCAAATCTGCCTCCAAGATGCAGCTACTGACCAGCGGAGTTTCCTTTTGCCATGATGAAGAAATTTCTACATCCCGCTTTATATTGACATAAAGTACAGAGAAATGTTATGAATTTAGTTTCTAAAAGTAGTTAATTAAAAACATTATTATCCCAGTATCACTGTCAAGACTTCCTGTTGCTAACAGGTTACACTTCAGAAACCTTTAAACTGCAGCGCATTTTCCAGTCTTCCAAAAATTTCACTCATCTTCTCAAATATCACAGGTTAGATTATATTATATACTTCTGTATACTGTACATGCACTTGGATGGTATCCGATTACCCAGACACATACTCCATGCTACTCACTTGCTACAACAGGTCTGTAAGGACAGGAATCCCTCTCCACTGTTGCATTAAGTGCATCAGAATAAAACTTACACAAATAAAGCCCAAGTCCAATATGCAAGGCTACTTTCAAAGTGTGCATATGCAGAATTTTATGCTGCACCGCCTCCAAGAACCCCTCCACACCAATGTGGCAGATCGTTGAATTAGCTGATCCCCTGCAAATCCTTCTAAATAAAACATTTCATATTAACATTAACTCTGAATGCAGCCCAATGCAGGAGGGTGTCCCTGCTAAAACTGTTAAATATTGTCTCTTCTTTCTAATCAGAATGTCTTACTCATTAACTGTCTTTATCTGTGGAACAAACACCACAACTGCCCGCACAACCCCCCCTTACAAAACCAGGAGAAACTAGCTCCCCTCAGCCAGCTGAACCATGCGTACCAGGAGCTTACTCAGAGTCAAGCACACAAGGTGCCCCAACAGCTATACCTAACAAGTTGGAGCATGTCCTTTGGTGTGATTTTCAAACATCACCTTGAATTTACCCTAAATAAATCCCTAAGCTTTTATTATTAAAAAACTATTAATTTTTTAAAAAATTAAAAAAATTTAAAATTATTAAAAATTGATTTTACCACCTAAATAAATCCCTAAGTTTTTATTAAAAGGATACTCACAAATTACTACCATTAAAATATTCACTGCTGGAATAGTAGATCTGGAGCAGACGACTTGAGTTTGTATGATTATCTCCAAGCAATAAAACGGATTGGGATCCCAAATTTACGGAAACTAAGGCGAGCAGAAACAAGGGACTTGCCACAAACTGCACGATGCCCAGTGCAAATCTGAGCACTTTCTTTTATCATTACTCTCCAGAAAACAAAGGCACCTTCACAGATGGCATTAGGAAGTACTTAGACCTCTGTCTGGTTTCATTTTTTTGCGGGTAGGACTATAGAAATTATTCTGCCCTTAGAAATATCAGGCACTGTAACCATATTTTACTATTTGTTTTCTAAAGAATTATTAAGTGGGCCAGAGAACAAGATACATTACATTTAATTACTTGATTAATTGAAACTACTACAGTAAATAATTGTAGTTGACCAATAAATGAAAATCAAATGTTACATTTTTCTGTTATTTTTATAAAGACTATCCCAAACATCCCAAATGTAACTTACATTCAAGAACCTGGAAGAAAATCAAGGGCTGCTATTTTGATTTCTGGTCCCGATTACTGCTCAAGCTAGTCTGTGGTAAATTTGTTAAAATTAGCAGAAAAAGAATATTGCGTTGCATATTTTAAAACCACCATTCTGCAAACCCATGCTAAAAAAAAAATAATAAAAAAATCTTTGTGACTTCATTTCATGTACTTTCATTAAACAGCACAGAATGTTTAACACTACAGAAGAGTGTTTAAGAGCACCTGTCTATTGTGCACATGATGGTTTTGTCCTATTATTACATCCCCCAATACTTCAGCAACCTCGTCGTTTTATACGGTATGAAGCAGAGAGCAAGGACTGTTGTTTTGCTCTGTTTTGAGAGCTACAAACTCTCACCGGAAGTAATTAACATAACTAAAAAGCTATCTGTTCCTTGCGAGGGTGTTACTACAACTGTAACTAAAAGCTATTTTCCAGTTTCAAAAACCTGTTGATGCACACAAAAGGAAGACAGTATTTTAAACAGCATGTCTCAGCTCAGTTATTTCTAACAATACACTGTAAAAATACATTTGTCATCAGCATGACAAATTTATCGAGTCAAAGAACCACTGCTCACCTGAAGCCTGGAGGCTGTACTTAGTCGAGCTGCACAAGCAGAGATGGTGGACCAGCAGACTGACTGACTTTGCCTGACCAAACACACTAACCACTGGATTACTAGAACAGCGCTAACTGGCAGCTTTTACGTGGAAGTAAATTACAACTCTAAGCTCTTTATCTTTGGCAATCTAAAAAAGCCCCACAAATACTAAAACAATACAGGTAACTATAATGCATTTGGTAAGCTTTTCCTGGTCCCCTATAAAAAACATAATTTCAGAAAACAGGGTATGATTGCATGTGTCTCTGGAAGACAAATTCAAACAGCTTAAAATTCTACTGCTACACACAGCGATTCTTAAATACTTGTTATTTTACATTTCCAAACATTAGTAGACATCGACACAACCAGCCCGTGCATCATTATTACTTTACAATACCCAAGAGCCAAGAAAGGCACCTTCCAACGCAGTTGAGCACGAATTATTCGTACGCTGCAGAGCCTACAAATGTAATGCAGACATGACCTAATGATGCTGGTCACAAAGCACTGGGGAGGGGAAGAGCTCTCAAGTCTGCGCAGCAACCCGCAAGTTCTTGACCCAGGCTCGGCGTTACAGTATTGTAACAAGATCAACATTCATCCTAAATAAGACTGAGCTGCACGGCAGACAAACTATTTTGGTTTTTGATTAAGTTACACCTCACTTGTTCCCTGAATCCAAAAGTCAATTTTTAATGAAGTCAAGGCAATTTATTTTTTTCTGTATTTAAGTAAGTCCTGAAACATATCTAACACCTCATAAAACATTATTTTGTTGGTACC
>Ga0181612_171311_pt1 | contig 14906 bp, 7 predicted proteins | sample HoacroProtozoa21_FD_119630 | JGI IMG/M metagenome (GOLD analysis project Ga0181612, IMG submission 119630) | Hoatzin crop microbial communities from Cojedes, Venezuel. Combined Assembly of Gp0051906, Gp0051904, Gp0051908 | reverse complement strand
GGAAAAAAAAGTGGGTCTGCAGAAGCAAAGAGGTTCGCCGAGTCAAATGCTCCTCGAGTCCCCGGGGTTCGTGATGGAGAGAGATGCCACCCTGGTCCCCGGGGACGGGAAGAGTGACCCGGCTGTGTGCGTTCACCTCTGCGTGGCTTGAGACAAAACACTGCTGGCAAGCATACAATCGCATGGAAAAGTACAATCGTGGAGGAAAAACAAAGGCAAGAGAATGTCTTCGGAGTGGATACCCCGCTAATGAAATAATGCATTGGATACGGAGGGAAATCATCTTTAATTAAGATGAAAAACAGCGAAGCAGCCTGGCGGTTTCGTTATTTGAGGTTACGTGGAAAATGCATGAAACAACACAAACTTGAAGGGAAAACGGTCTGGACGCCGACGTCTCGCAGTACGCTGAAGCTCTCACGCTGATCCTGGGGGAACGTTATTCAAAGGAGAGGATGTTTCTGTCCGCTAAGAACACTGGTGCAGGATGTGAAATTCAAGCTGAAAAATCTGGGTTTGCGTCTATCAGATGATCTGTTGTGGTGTCGAAAAGACTACCTGAAGGAAGAAAGAGTTTGAAGAAATCAGTTAAAAAATATAAAAATCGAAGAAATCAGTACTTGAACACACCCCTTCTCCTTTAAAATGATGGAATTACATATTTGAGTTCTAACTTGAATTTGTGATGGGGCTGAACACTGGCGTGTATGCAGGCAGCGGCTGACGAATTCCATTTAGAGTAGAGCTCAACTGGTGAAAGAAAGCAAATTTAACAGACTTTTTTTGAACACAGAATTTGCCAGCAAAGTTTTTCACACAACATCTAGTGCACCCCACTTCAGATGTAAAGCGCCGCATTAGACTTCGGCACAAACTGCACTGCGATGCTCGCCCCTTTGAAGTTACGGTTCTGAAGAAGTGAAAAAGGCACCACAGGAATTTTAAACCTGGAGTACACACTTTGGGATCTTCTTGAGAAAAAAAAAACTACTCCACCACTCCGCAGCAGTCTAAATGCATACGGGAGAATATATATATATATATATATATAAAGGTGCATGGCTTGATTATATCCCATCTTTTTTAAAGCACTTTAAGAATGTGCTTTTTCTAAACAGAACAATGAAAGATGGACAGAAGAATTACAACGAGAGCGCTAAGAACACAGGGCAAACAGGAGACAGACATCAATCAGCCTGAGAGGCAAATACAACCCAATGAAAAGGGAAGACTCATACAATCATGCATTGAAAGGATAAAGATTTATATTACAATAAAGGATTTATATTTAAGGTTTCGAAAAGGGGTTTTCTTTTGAAGTTTCATTTTCTTGATATTGTATTTCAAGAGAAAAGGAGACAACCTATATAGAATTGGATCGTTGCTGTTTTCTTATCATCGGTTTCTTTACCAAGAGATTGCTCTCATCTTTTCACAAAGCTGTATCACCCCTGGACCTGAGGATTGGGATGTTAGTGTTTCGGCTTCTTTTAGGGATATCAAAATTCCTTCTCATCTTGAAATTAACCCAAGCGTGGAGAAACTGTACAAACTCTCAGCACAGCTGTGGTCTGAAGCATGGGTGTAAGGAGGGTTCTCTCATGGTCCTGGGCTGCATACAAATTTCATATCCAATTTTCAAGATGAGGATTCAAGAAAAGGGTGTTGCAGCTGGTTTGCATTCGTTTCCACAGGCAGAACTTCTGGGTTATGCCTTCCTTTTCTTATTTTTTTTTAAACACAAAATCCAGACGCTTCATGTAAATTATAGACCGAAATAATACGAGGCTTTTCACAATGCCAACTTATATAGAAAGACTACAAAAGCTGCCACGTCTTCATCCTGACAAAGATCCACCTCACACCTTCCAGGTTCCTGCATCACCAAGAAACTAATCGGTGTTTTTACTTAGTCCATGGTAATTAGCCGGGGAGCTGCCTCATCTGTCTCAGCTCAGGTCTGGACACAGCCTTCGACTTTTGGTAGGCGCAAAAGCTCGAACTGAGCTTTGACAACATTTGCTAGAGACAATTCCTCCAGCATTTTTTTGAGATGTATCTGTCAATGCGCAGCAGTTCCCAGGAACTTCAACTGCCACAGGTCTTCCAATTTGCTTTAAACGCTCTTCAGTCAACAGCTCTCAAAGGAAAGGGCCTATTAACGTCGTTCTGGGCTTGCGTGGCAAGGTGTGGGTAGTGGGGGGGGCTACAGGGGTGGCGTCGAGGGCGATTTTGAAAGGGGAGCATGATTTCTGCTCGGAAGTGCTAAAATATAATCAGGCAAAACCATCTTCATTAGTTTTATGAGGATGTACCAGCTCCATTTTTTAACAAGGCTTTTGAGTTCCAAAAGAGCGTTTTGAATACAAACCACCGCCCGCTCTCCTCAAAGTCCAGGACTTTGCAGATTGTCGGCACAGAGGGAGCAGGCACCTATACCAATTCACCGCATGCAGAGCCCCATCCCGCCAGCACCAAAGGGCAGGCACCTCCAAACATGACTTTAGCTGATCTGACCTGCTCTCTGGAAGCAGCCCTCTTCCCACCAACGATGAAGAGAGCTGAGAGCAACCACGCTTCTGACTGAGATGCCTCAAATGAAGGCATAGGCTGTGATCCGAAAACACATACGTTGGGGCATTTTAGCATCGATAGTCCATATATACACCCAGGTCTCACCCATAATGTTGCTGGCATCACAGTCAGGACTGACTGAGCAGGAAAGGCAGATTAAAGGCATCCAAATTTTCCCTTTTTTTTTGCACCAACACTTACCATTGACTAAAATTCTTTATTCTGAGTGCATTTGCTTCACAGGTTTGTTCAATTCTTGAAGACCAAGAGAGCAACCGTCTGACATCCGTCATAAATAGCTTCCCTAACCCCCCTTTCCTCCCTGTCCAGTCTCCTGCAAGACATCCTTCAGCACTCCGGTTCAGTCTGGTTTTATTCTACCAACACACCAGGTTAACCACTGATCATTCCTGATTTATCTGATCTCAGCTTCTGGAGATGTCATCTGCAACCAGGGCCCATCGCACCAGGCACTGTACAAACACACAGTCGGGGACACGCCTCCCTAAAGATTTTTCAAGCTAAACAGAGAAGACAGCTGAATAAATCGCACGAAGGCTCTCTTTGAAGAACCTGTCAGTAACACCCCTTTATAAAACCAGCTGTGCTAAGACAGGGAAAGACCTCTGTAGAAGTTATACCCCACCTCTTTTGCTACACTTCTTGATAGAAAGCATCTGTATTTTGGCTCTCTATTATAATTGCTGTCATTATACTGTCTGTATATCACTTTAAATCATTTTCTTCCAAGAACAGTATGATATTACACGGATATGTACTACAAAGAGGCCCTTGCACACATATAATGGGTGTGAGTCAAATGCTTGGCTTACAGCCTGTGAGCACCCCCCCCCCCACCGACGCAAATCGCAGCGTTGTTTATTTAGGCGTCCTTCCACAGATAGTATGGAGAGGGATACACTGCAAACAAAACACTTCGGCTCAACAACTGCATGCATGGATGCTCCAAGGTCTACTAGCAAGCAGACTGCAACGGTGATCTGCCGTGGAGTGGAAAGGGAGACTTCTCTACCACAACCACCTCAGCACACTCGTTTCCATCAATGATGTACGACGCAAGTAGTCACGACAGAAACTGTGCTCAAAGAAAAGCACAGCAATCTGATCATTCTGTTCCTTAATACGATTACCGGAGCAATGGAAAGATAACAACTACACCACACTAGCAACCTTTATGAGGGTCCTCTTGCAACGGAATTGCTTCCCTCCCTGATAAAAGAAACGAACAGGATGTCACTTGGAAGAGACCTTTCAATCCAGAGCTTCCTGCATCTATTATCACGACCGTACCCCGAAATGTTATTCCGCGGCTGGCCAGGGAAGCAGCACGGCGGCTGACACTCCGCGCGTGCTCCCAGCCCCCACTGGGTCCGTGCCAGAACAAGACTACAGCTGCTTGTCCTCCCGACTGCTTCGCCGGTCCTATTCCTTAGTAACTGCACGTGCTCCGACAGCGGGATTTCAACCGGCAGCGCTCCACGGCTGGCAGCTGCTGCTCCGGGTGTGTGAAGGCTCCTTCTCCAGCCCTTACGCAAGAGAGACTGGGAAACCCTTGCACAAGAGACAGATGCTGCGATGGTACCAGCACGCTCCCGCCCGCCCCACAGCCTCCAGGTACTGTGCCATGCGCTCAGCAACCCCGCACCAGCCCTGTCCTGTTCTTCACAGCAAGATCGCTCATCTCCAGCCACTGCCTGTTGTTACACTTCATGAATATGACAAAAACGCACCGTAACCCATCACCCTGTTTGTCTGCTCAAGATCTTCCCTCCTTTTAATTTGGCTTCAGGGATCTTGGTGAAATTACAGGGAACTGATTCTGCAATGCAGGGAAATGACCACCTCCCCAGACTCTGGCCCCGCTGGATTTTCAGAGGACGGCAGCTCAGTTCCCACCATCGGCGCACCTACTGATGGACTGACTCTTCGTGAGAGGCTGCTGAAGATTTCAGGCTCAGCCTGTCTTGATTTCAACACCACCTACAACAGCATGCAAAAATCTTATTTCCCAGTGCACGCGGCTGCACAGCTAAGCTGCTGTTTAGCAGCTGTCAAGCTTTTAAGGCAGGGTGGCAGCACTTCAAGAATAGGAAACCAACACCTAAGCAGCCTATAGATATCTTCGCAATCCTTCTGTGAACCCAAGATACTATTGCTAATACCTTGGACAACTGAACAGATTCTACAATACAAATTACTGTGGTTTTGTCCCTGCCAATAACTCTGTTATGAATCCAAAAAACTCCCAGAAATACCAGGGATGAGTGCAAGTCCCCATCTGGCATAAGATGGGTAACTTACTGGCCTCATTAGCTTAGCTGCTACCATGAACCTTGAGGTTTTATGAATATGAAATAGAGGGGGAAATGGTAAGATTCTGATGCATTTGTTTTTTAATACAGGGCATTCAAAACTTCAGATAGCTGGGTGCTGTGTGCAATTACCTGACTATATATGGCACACCAGGATTATTGAAAACTGCTTCTGTGCCAGAAATACACAAAGACATACATGGGAAGCTGATAAAAATTTTAATGCATTTTACCTGTTTGTAGTAGAGAAATGTCCGGCTTCTCATCACAGTCAGTTGCCTCTGCTGATTACAAATATAAACAAGAAATCTCATTACTTTTACTGAATACAGGAATACCATTAAAAAGCTACACACTGTAGAGTGATTTTGCATTTTCTATCTACTTTTCTCAGCTGCAATTCGCTATTGCTCAGTTAAAAACTCACTGCTTGGAGGAAAAGGTCATATAATAAAAATGCAAACTTAGAAGAGGGAGTTGGGCATTAGGAAGCAGTTGTGCCAGCAATGGGATGGGGTAACACGTGCTCTTAAGGTTTCAGGAAATCCAGATGGCAAAAGGAGTAGTGATCATTTGATAAAATCATTTAAGAAGAGTCCCCAGCGGTCCTTGGAGGAAGAGCCTGTCAGGCTGGTATTCCGCCCTCCAACAGCTGCCATCACCCGACGCCCACGGGGAAAGAAAGGGTGAATCCCCCCCTTTCTGCACCCAAACCTCCCGTGACCACTGGCAAGCTCATTTTTCGGGGGACAGATTTATTAGGGCAAAATGTCTTAAAAAATGCAGGTGGGCACCCAGCGTAATTAAAAAAACACGTAACAACACAGGTACAGAGGCAATTACAGCGTATGTATACACACCTGCTTTCAGCCCACGGCTTCTGCAAGATCATTTGACTTAATTTAGCCCACGGTGAAGGAAGGCTAAAAGCCTAATTTGTTCATCTCGTATTTGCCACAGGCCAAGGGTATGTATAAAGATCGTTAATTTGGCTCAGCAGATGTGCACTGACTTGTTAGACTGCAGTACCCTGGAGTGTGCATGTGAACCCCGAGTAAGTCACAGGCATGTAACAGGGAATCGGTGCCTAACCTACACAAGCCCTGTTCAAAGTCCTATTATCTTTGTTTTTTGGCACTTTAGCATGGTATTTAAGGCCTCTGAAACACAATGAGATCTTTCAGAGCACTTCACCAAACAGGTGGGGTCCTAAAGGACCATCCCATTCCATTGTACATGGTCAGTGTGGTGAATCTACATCTGCTCTCATCCACTCATTGCGTGATATCCATAGGGATCGAATCTGAGCAAGGCTGCTGATGCACTGAGCAACTTAGATCAGCTCCCACTTGAAACTAAGCTAACTGTCCTGGTCATCTTTATCACGGCTCCATACACGAGGATGCTAAGTTGCTGCCTTTACGAGGATATCCTACGAGGAACTAACCCAGCTGCTGATCTACCTCAGTTTCCTTCCTCCAGCAACACCTGGCTATCCACCCCTGCACCAAGAGGTTCCTTTCCCTCACCCAAGTGCATGAATGTCAGATTGGTTTTTAGCTATATGCTCTCTACTCAGTTCTGCAAAATTAACTGAAGAAAACAGAAACAAACGAAAAACCCTAGCACTAAGCAGCTTTCCTCCCATGGAAGGTTTAAATGGAGAGCCCCGACAAGTACACAGCGCAGGCCTGCAAGTGCCTCTGTGCCTTGAAACGATACCTTGTTCCGCTTGCTGTGAGAAGGTGGCACACTGAGCAGAAACAAGTTCAGTGGTTGGTACAGCTTACTGTGAAAATCTTGAATTTTGGAAGGAATGGGTGGCTCAATAAATGGGAAGAGGTTACCTAGGCTGGTTTGAATCTGGACCAAACTCACAGCCATGGGAGGACAAGGGAGGAGAAAGCATGGTGAAATGAGCAGCTGAGAAACAGCCAGCAGGACATCCGCGGCTTACAACATCTGGAGTGACAGTCTGAGGCCAGCTTCTAGCTATGTTAGGAACTACCTGCATCAAGCGATTCTGCTGCACGGCTACTCAGCATCCAAGAGACAAAGCTGTAACGGGCCTCTTGGGTTGAAGGGACCCAGGCTGTGAAAATGGGGGAAGCCAGACATGAGGGCTGGCAACAGGCTGGAAAGTCTTCTCTCTATCAATACCAGGGCTGGTGCCCACTAGGCTGTCCACGCAAGTCATAGGTTTTCTGGAAATCTCAGCAGCGACTCTTGAGGTAGCTCCAGAGATGTGGGTACCTTTCTGCCTAACGGCTCTTCTTCCACCTGGCTAAAATGCGGGGGAAGGCAGTAACACAGAAAGAAACAAATGGAAGCTCAGAAGTACCTTGCTTTCACAAGGTAAGGACTTGAGTCTCCAAATTTGCAGAACCAGTTTTGTTGATAACAAAGTTACCTGGCCATTTTAATGCCGCACGAGGCTGATAGATGAGGTCCAGCTCTCCACCAATTGTTCCAGTCCCATTCCTCATGCCAGCACTGAAGTTTATATGGTCACTGAGACCAAATCTCATTAAAAACTGACAGCGTTGCCAGATGAATGCTTGTGCCAGCACCAGAAAGGGAGTGGGAGCACGGCAGATGCCCGGAGAGCCTACTCACTCTTCTCTGTAGCTGCCTGAATTTGTTTTATTAACCTGGATGCTTAACTGCAGCTCCAGGTGAAGCATGACACAAAGGCGTGACAAACACCTCGACCTCCTAGCACGGATGTAAACCACCAGCTTCTCACATGTCATTCCAAGCAGGAAAGGAGGTTTACCTTCAACAGCCGCACCCAGAGACTGACAGCCAAACTTTACTTGTCTTGAGCCAGCTTGCAAGACAAGGCAAGCAGGAATAGATCCTACTGTGGGAATTCGGAGTCTCTTTTCTGTCCTTTGCTTAGATAGAGCTCAGTAGCTCTTGCAAAATAATCCTGGTAGTTATTTCATTAGAAATCTCCCCCCTCCCCCCCAAAAAAACCATTGTTTAGCTTCTGATGTACATGTTTGTCTGCTAAGTGCACACCTGATGGTTTGCTCCTTGGACAGAAGAACGCGTGTGCTCAGGGCTGGGACGATCAATGCAGCAGTCACTCATTTTCATATTGCTATCTTTACCTAAGATACTGGCCACAAAAGCACCGTACCACATGTTGGACTCGCATCCTATATCCTTCCTGGCCCGGTGTGTATTGCTAACCAAAAAGTCAACCTCATTTCTTGCAATGTGATACTGTATCAAAAACACAAACCAGGGAAATCAGAAGGATGAAGAGAAATAGAGAGCAAAAAAACCTCACGTAAGACAACGGCAGCAGCAGTTTGAATAAGGATGTGGGAGAAAAGGCTTATTTCCAGAAGAAAGGTAACCATTTTTCTTTCCTTCATTCCCAGTATTTTACACTGCAACAAGGCAGTGTCAATTTTAAACAACTACTCAAGGATGAAACGTCCCAACACGCAATTTAAATTAATCCTGCCTGAAAAATTTCAGCATGTTTTCTAACATTGCCGTATTTTCCTTTACGGAGCAGGGCAATCAAAAGCTTCCAGGTTACGCACAAGGTAATCACTCTGCACGAACAGCTCTTACCCTCTGTACTTCGGGAGCATTACTCATCTGGTATCAGCTTTCCCGTCTATGCAATGGACAGCTGCTACAGAATAATGGCTCACAGGCTCTTCAAAACATAAAAAGGGAGGAAGAACTTACTGCGAGAGACGCGTGGCCCCTGACCTACTGCTTATTAATCGATGGAGAGTTTAGGAATCAAAAGGCTTGGATGCTATGTCTGGCACAGGGGTGACACGAACAGCGAGCTGGTTCCTTCTGATTTTACCCTTTTTAAGATCTCTATGCTAATGGTCGCCTGTCTCCCTCTGTGCTGCCACTGGCAGGGCCACCAGCCACCTACCCACATTCTCTTTTGCAGGGTGAAAAGACCTCGCCGTGGGAAACCCGCCGCCGTAAATTACAAGGCAATCTGCATCATAATTCACGCTGCTTTAAGAGAGGAAACCTATGCACATGCCTCCTCCTTTGACTTCTTCCCTTCCAGGGCCACTTTGCATCGCATCCCAGCAGCCAAAAAGGTTCAGCTTCTCTGCTGGGAGAAGACAGATCTGGCACTATGAAGCCGTGCCCCAGTACACTGTGCTGTTGGCATGAAATGGGACCAGTAGTCAAGACTGAAGAATATTACCATACTCTTTAATTTTAATTATAACATCTGTTTGTAACATTAACCTCGCAGTCTCTGCTTCCTTTTGTGACAGCCAACTTGTGAAATTTTGAAAAGACTGAACAAGGCCAATAAAAATTTAATGGCAGTGACAGCTTTATTCTCAGATCTAACAAATAAAAAAAACCTACCCAAGTCTCAGATCTCAGGCAATAATCTGAAAGAACTCAGAAAAAGCCAAAGCAAAATAAATAAACTTAAAAAAAGAATATTTCCAGCTCTGAAAAATATTGTCACTGATTCAGAACGTAAATGAATTTTTATTTGGCTTAGGATAACAACCTTTCAAAATCTACACAGGGGAACTATTTTCTAGAAAGCAGAATTTTAAAGTGTTTTTTTGATTAGCTTTCCAAGTAGGGAACTTTTCTGTCCCTAATTCTGCCTCCTAAAAATGGAGATGAGCCAAACATGATAAATAAGGTTGAAGCTGGGGAGCCTCCATGTTCCAGTGATCATGATTTCATTTAATTTGGAAACACTCAGGAGACTATGCCCTATAGAGAGGTACGAAAAGCAGATCCACCCCACTCATTTGCTAGAATTCTCTGAAATTATTAATATCACTGAAGGCTAGAGCAGATTTACGTTATCAGACCGAAATAATGTTTCACGGGATAAAGCGGAGAGGGTTGCTCATGAATGCAGTGTCTTACTGCCCGCTTTGAAATTAAAAACTCATCAGAGGACGTACTAAATGGCTCAGGGGAAGGCAAGCAGGATGGAAAGCCTGCCCCTCCTCTCTTAAATACTTCTGCCATTAAAATTTAGCCCAACTCAGTGGTGACTAAGAAGTTGCCTTGTGGCTTCTGTAAAATAAATGGATCATCTTAAGCTTTCTCCACATAAAGCCTGCGCATCACGACAAACCAGAAACTGATGCAGATAAATCAGCACGACCAGGCAGCAGGGAGACACACTTGGCTCAGAAAGTCTCAGGTAAATTCAGCTCCGCGTTGGCTCAGATTTGTTCTCTGGGCACCTTCGTCTACACCCACAAACTCAGCCGGCATGTTTCAGAGAGCAAGTGGAGACAAAACTAATAGAGAATGACCTGGGAGTATGGACATGAGGACTCTCACTCGGGAAGGCTCAGCCTCTGCTCCACCGGCACACGCGGACTGGAAGAGCTCAAGAGCTCAGCTGGAAGAGTGATGAGTCCCATGTCTCAGTGGCTGTGACTCCTGCAGTTTCCAGATTCTTAAAAAGCTAAGCTTTGCAACACGGAGTCCTGGGACACCTTCTCGCCATAGCAGATCAAACCTCCCTCCATGCCCGCCCTCCCCTCCTGTTCTGGTTTCTGTAAGTTACACACAGCTTTAACTGTTTTGGTACGGCGTCATGATGAACAGTTAAAATGTGCATAGTTTCCACACAACCACTTTTATATCAGGATAAAGCTGCTGAGGGCTGTGAGACTACGCTAGCAAACATCGCAACATCCTTCCCTTGGTCCTATAGACCTCCCCAGGCATCTGCCAACAGCCATCGTTCGAAACCAAACATGGGACTAGATGGATCTGTTGCCTGATCAGCTCTACATCCCTCATGTCAGAAGCTCATGGTTGTAACACAGAAGTACTAACAAATCTTACTTCAACAAGATGAAGACGTTACTGCAGCCAGCTGTCTGCTCCTGCCTCTCTGCAGCTATCTACTGCTTTACTGTCACAAAGGCTGAGGAAACTTCTCATTTGCTTCCGTGCAAGGTCAGGTGAGGTGAGCTAAAGCCACCAGTGGAGATGGTAGTGGACGGTAAGATGCAGTGGTGCGTTCAATCACTCCTGCTAGATCAGAAAGAGCATGGCTGCCTGTGGCCTTACATCAGAGAGAAACTGGTGCACTTCAGGGAATGGTCAGTAAACCAAATAACATAAAAAAGAGCCTTTCTAGCAATCCGGTTACGGTGTATTTTTTTTCCCATCAAATAAACCTGAGGGGCTGCTAGGTACATTGCTGCTCACTACTCATCCACATACCAGTTACCTTCCCTCTGCAGGCAGAGACAGATATTGGAGCCTATATCTTGCTCAGTCACACTATACTCAGCGTTACTTATTTTTCCTCATAGTCTTGCTGTCTTAGAGACAATACCCTCTGCTTAGATTTTCCCACCCTGAGAACGGATCAGAGATGGAGGTGGCCCCATTTGAAAGGCAAAAGCTGAATGTCATTGTCATTTTAATTAATACCCTGCAGAGCCACGAAGAAAAGCAAATAAAAAAGGATGAAAGAAAATAAAAATCAAAACAAAATTAGGTCAGTGCTCTTTCCCGAGGGATCTTCCGCAGACAGCCCAAGGACCCTCTGCTCCCACATCCCGCACTGCACTCCTCAGTTTATCGAAGCCTGGCATCCCAGTTCCTCCCTCCGGTCCTGGGGGATGACAGGCAGCCTTGGAAGGGCCGAAAGCAGCCCTGTTGTACAACACCCATAATCTGACACTGTCTTTAACAAGATTAGCTTGTATCCCTCCCTCCTCCCTCCCCCAACACACACAAGAAACCCTTTTTAAGGCCAGTGCTAGTTTGCTGCTCTACTCAGGGAAGCTTATGTTACTGAATAATCTCCACTTTTTTTTCTCCCTCTGTGTTATTTCTGTCTCTGGGTGCTCCTCATTTTCCTCAGTCTTATGCTTTTCCCTCCTGGCATTAATAACGTTGTGGAGAATGATGTCAGGTGCCAGGCTAAGAGTGTGTTTCAGAGACACAGCCCTGGACAGAAAACACTGGCTCTCTGAGACAGGGAGCTGGAGAGGACATTTCCCATGGTCTTGCTCACCCCCTTGTAGCCACAGGGACCACCAGCATCCCCTGTGGAGCCATCAGGCTTCCCATCCCATCAACCCACAGATGCAAAAAGGCACTTAGTTGTGGTGATGGGCAGAAGGGAAGAGGGGAAAAGGCAGCCAGATAAACACGGTAACAGTGAAGGAACGTGTTTAAGGACGTGGGCACAACTGATGTGCCTCAGACAACGGTGTCAGATGCTCCGAGGGAGAGATGGGCAAGAAAGAGGGCCACGAAAGAGCCTTAAGAAAACACCAGGATGAGGAAGAGTAAATGAAGCCTTGTGTGAAGAGAGCCCCTCGTAGGACAGGAGGCATGAAGATGGGAAGGAGACTAGTTAAGGTTTATAAAGTAATTACACATCTCCTCATCAGCGATACTGCTTTCCCATGAATTCCATCGGGGATTCTGAGACTGCACGTTGCTGTCCGTCGCTGGAGCTGAGAGCTCACCAGCTGCGTGCCGTCGGGGGGAAAGCTCAGCGCTGAGCCTTCACGGCAGGCTGGTCTCAGCCCCAGCACGCAGGTTTGTCACAGCCCAAGTTGAGCAGCTTTGCTGCAAAACCCTACCTACATGACCTGTTACTCGTGGCTGGCAAGCTCCCTCCCATGTATTCCAGAACCTTGCTGGCACAGCCAGGGTGGGCAGGGGTTTTTTTTGCTACAGTGATGCTGATTCTTTCACAAAGAATGCGAAGAAACTCCTCCATCCTTCCAGACGCATATAGTTTAGAGGGAATTGGATTACGTCTTAACAGTACAGTGAGCGGCTTGTCAGACCAACTAACACAGAAGTAAAAATGTTCTACCTGCAGCCCTAGATGGATCAGCTAGTTTAGGACTCAGATTTCATCAAACACTGGGAAGAAGAGTTTGGGTGCTAATGGAACAGGGTTAGAGACAACATTTAAGAAAGACTCAAAGTTACGTTGGCTGTGAAGACATCTCCTGAACTTGCTACCACACAAAACCTAAGGAAACACTGTACTTTAGACGGAAACCTGCTAAAATCTCAGAGGTTTAATTTTCAAGGAGTGAACATGTACAACTCTACAATCAAGAAAAACACTCCTCTGGATACAAAGGCTCTAAGATTTTAATCCCACGCTCATGTGTCGTTCCTTATAATTTTATACATACCTGAGCCTCTTTTTAATCGTCTTCTTGCAAGTTTAATTTGATCCTGAAGAATCTGGACCCAGTCCCTAGGACCAGGAAGTTTATCCACGTGGTTAGCAGTGCAGTATTTTTCTGTAAAGACTGAAATAGAAAGACACCATCTTTTTGAAGTGTGCCACCAGAATGGAGAAAAGGAGACTGGGGAGGATTATAAACAAAATATACCAAATTATCCACTTATCCAAAAGCATTTAAATGGCCAAATCTAGGACTGCGAGAACAGATTCCAACTCAGCATTTCACAAATTTATCCTTCAGAAGCCATTTGTGTGTATAAATATCGCAGCAATACCATAGTTACTACTTCTAAAAGCCTATCCCAGAGAAACACTCTACGTCTTCCATTCATGAATTTCACACAAAAACGTTACAGAAAAACAACAGCGTGCTTTGAACCGACTCTCCAGACAGGGCAGGCACTTCTACATGCTGCCTTCCGTATGGTACAAGTAGAGACCTGGAGATTCGGTCATTTGGTGGCCTCTTGGTCAGGTTCCTCAGGCTGCAGGCAAACTGATAAAAGACAGAAGTCCTACCACTGCGGAAACCTCTACAGTTCTCATGCTGCCAAACCAGATGGAACAGAATTACTATAAACCTACTAAAAAAAAAAAAGCCATTATTGAGAAAAAAAGGAGTAGCCTACGGGTCCAATGTTATATTTTGTAAAAATGGCACATAGAGGGTGAACATTATCTTTAATTCTTTACATCTAACTAGCAATGTTATACCAAAAATACAAAATTATAAATGGAGTGAAAGTGATGCAATTGATTTTCATCACGCAACTGAGAAGTGTGCAAAAAATAAACATGAACAGGAATTAAAAAAATATTATTACTGTTAGTATTGCTATTGTAGCCTCGGTCAGAGGTCTCCGAGCCCAGTGTCCAACTACGTCTGGCAAACAAAGACAGAAAACTGGTCCCAGCTCAAGGAATTTGTAATCCTTGAGCATACATGCTACAGGAATGGCGTGGGGAAGCATGCAACAAAAAATGACAAATTCAGTATTTTTAGACACATGCTTTTGAAACAGCGCTGGCTGGTTAGTACAAAGGGACCCGAAGTCACCACACTCTCCGAACCCCTTCCCTGTTAGCAACTTCAAAAATCACTGCACGAAAGGCATTAGCAATACTTTCCTCTGGAGTCTGATCAGCAAGGATGTCAGACCAACGCTGAGGGCTTCCCAGAGCAGTCAGCACATTGCCAGTGTCCGATCTGCAACTATTACGGTCTCTCTGAAGGTAGAAATAATCCTTCCCTTCTGAATCCATACAGCACCAGACACCACGGGAACCTGACAAATGACTTCAGACTCCCGCTTACTTCAAACACGCAACTGCAGTTCCTGCTTGTGACTGGAGCCTGGGGACAATCCGTGACACCAGGCTGTACCCAGGCCACCCGCCACAGGTGCCCACGGTGGGAATTACCACTACTGCCCGCTGTTCCCGGCACAGAAAGCCAGAGCCTGGCAGCCTTGGAGAGCCATGTGCCAATTGCTTCTCTTCTCTAGAAGGAAAGTCAAAATAGGTTTGATTGCTCAATGTGTGGTAAGGGAAACACCAACGCAGGCAAAAAAGAATGGGAATGCAATAGGAAGAAGGCAGGAGAAATGGGACCTCCCCCTTCTAGTCCACCTGAGTTGTACGGGGCTAACAACCCCCTGTATCACAGAATGGTTTGGGTTGGAAGGGACCTTTGAAGATCATCTAGTCCCTCTCCAGCTTTCCCATAGGCCCCTTCAGGCACTGGCAGGCTGCTGTAAGGTCTCCCCGCAGCCTTC
>Ga0181612_149605_pt1 | contig 14906 bp, 14 predicted proteins | sample HoacroProtozoa21_FD_119630 | JGI IMG/M metagenome (GOLD analysis project Ga0181612, IMG submission 119630) | Hoatzin crop microbial communities from Cojedes, Venezuel. Combined Assembly of Gp0051906, Gp0051904, Gp0051908 | reverse complement strand
TTTTTTTTTTTTTTTTTTTTTAAAGAGGTTTCTGTACTTGCAAAGAGTGTTGTCAGTTGCAAACATTTGAAGACAGATGCAGTAGTTAGGGTGTACAGGAAGAAAGAGAAGCGTATTGCTTTGCTCACAGAAAGCATGTCTTTTGTCTCTTTAAAGGTAAATGTTTTTGTTTGGATATTGCTTCTTTTCCAAAAGTCTTTTTAGCAAACGCTTTCTTTTATCAAGTAAAGCATTGTATTGAAAGGAACTATGGGAAGAGAATTGCTATTGAGACTCGATCAGTTATAGGAGCTAGGATACAAGCCAGAAAAATACTGAGCTCTACCCGCAGTGCCATGTATAATGGAAGTCCTGATTTTTGCTGTGTAATTCTCAAAGGTCTGTTCATAATCTGAGGGCAAATGCACCTTCAAGAATCCTCTTTTTCTGATTAGCAGGCCTTTAAAAGTTGGAGGGATATTTAATTTATCCTCACAGTTTTCGTTTAGAACTGGCTGTGTGCTTTTATGTAGAAAATACCACCTGTGTTGCTGTTCTGCGTAATCTTGATGGTTAGAGTCCATGAATTCTTTGTGGTACAAGTACCTTGAAAACAATTAAAAATAAATCCTATGCTTAAAGAGAGATAGGAAGTAAAAACATTTGAGGAGTCCATGTATTCCATGTTAACTTTATGAAAGTGCTCAAAGTCTCCCTTGATAGAAGGCATGTAGAACTCCTACATTCTCCAGTGGTGCGAAATATCATAAGCACAACTACGTGTTCTTTTCATTTCCCCACTTTCCAGACCTCTGAATGGCATTTCCTCCACAAAATCTGTCAAAAGCAACATTGTCAGAAATTGAATTTCCCGACAGGTATCTTTACAATGAATTTACAGATCTGTAAGTAGATTGTTGGCTAGAGCGTATGTATTCGTTTCAAGAATATTTACTTTCTCTTAGTAAAAGAATTAAGTAAAAAGGCATTTATTTTGTTCTTTAACTTTTGCTCTACAAAAGCAGCACTTCATGTGTACAAAATACTAAGTGAAAACAAACACTGCTTTTTTTTTAATAGTGCTGAGTCATCTGGTCAGAAATATAGATTTAATCCAGTTGTGAGGAATTGTAATCCACCATGAATTTAATCCTACAGCAAACTAGTGTCTAAAATTCACTGGACGAGGCAGGTTAATTATAAAAAGGTTTTGCTGTTAAAGAATGCAGAACTTAAAAACCTTATACTTCCCTCTGGTTCATTCAGGTGACAATTACTGGCATTATGTCTGTATGTCTAGATCTAGATTTAAGTGATTGTATGAACCTGAATTGTATGGGCTATTTGCATCGTTCAGTAGTTTTATGCCAGGAAAGTGCTCAGAGGCCTGATCTTCAGTAAGAATCTGTTTCACAGCAAAATCCTGCTAATTTTATCAGCAAATATTTGCACAGGAGTAACACTTTAAGACTTTTTCTCAGGCATTGGTGTTTTTTTCCTGCGTAGTCTTACTAAGACTGGTATGCTTCAGTTCTTTTGACAAAACAGTTGCGTGCTGCAGGCAGAGGGACAACAGAGAACTATGATCTACAAAAATACACAGTCTACCAAAAAAAAAAAAAGTTAGTATTCTTTGTTAATCTCATTTTGGGAAAATTCTTTACTCGAAATGCATAGAGAAGATCTGGGTCTGAGAAATAGAATTGTAAAGGACAAATAAGAATGTGGAAAAGGGGAAATTGTGTATATCATCCTAACGCATTAAGCCCTAGTCTACTGTGTCTTTGCTGTGACCAGTCCAGGATACTTGAGGTGCAGTGGGATGTGGAACAAAACAGGAATTCATTTGGTATATTACGCACTAGGAAGAAAATGTCTAGTCCTGATCTCATAACCAGACAAAACATTTAATTTAATTATAGTCCTTAGCTTGGTTCAGTGCTGCAAGCGTTACAGGCACAAAGGCAATGCAGAGCTTTTGGTATTTCCCATAATCCTTAAGAAAAGGATAAGTAAGTGATTCACAGTATTTTGAGTTCATGTGCATATTTTTTTCTTAGAAGACCCAAATGGCAAATGTTTCTCTGCTCCCATTGCTAAGAAATTGTATTTTAAGTTTGTCTGACATTGTCAACCACTGGATCTTACACCACATTTTTCCTCAAGGCTGGAAAAGTCTTTTGCTATTTAAGAATTTTAAATACTAAAATCTAGATACGCTTCATTGGATTCAGAGTTTTCCAGTGAAAGGCTTTAAATGGCTGAAACAGTAGTAGATGAAGAGTCAGATGAGCAAGAGCTATCCTCATTTCTTACTGCTCCGAAGCATTCATCTACGCATAGTGAGGAAAGTTGCCAGCTGGAATGTTGCTGAGATCATGAAGTGGGTATTGAGATCAGTCAAGGAACAAACAGCGTGTAACTAGAGGTAAGTAGCTTTTTACTCTGTCTGCCTCTAACTTTGCTAGACAAATGCAGGCCTGCTGATCTCGCAGACTATGTCACTAGCAAGAGACTATGAAGAGCCCTGACTTTTGCAGTATATGCGCCTTTTTGTTACTGGCACAAAGATGAGCTCTCTTCCAGAAGCATTGAGAAGACTGCTGAAATAATATATTCCAAAGCCATTGCTTCTCATATGCAGTGTCTCTGCTACTGTCAAAGGTGTTTACTCTTCAAATATTGTCACCTTCCTTCGACAGCAGGGAACAGACGCTGTGCAACTCAGGTCGTGCCCGTTTTTCCTCCACAGTGAATGGTCTGACTACTTTCTTTCTGAGTCAAAGAGTACCAGAGGCAAAGATAATCTCTTTGGTTTTCTGTCACAAGGATGTGCTGACTGCATGCTAATAAATTCTGTCATTTCAGTCCACCTGGTAACATTCCTTCCTGTAGCAGCATATGGCTTGATCTGGCCAGCAGGGTAGCAAAGCATTTGATTACACCTTAAGTCTTACTGATTTAACTAAACGAGTGTAAAAAAGGTAATGATATGTTTATTGAAACATGGGGGTTTATGTCAGCTAGACCTACGATCTTTTCAGTGTAAATATACAGAGGAACTTCTGGGGCTGAGCTTAGATCTCTCTAAAATTTCTCAGAAGATGTACTTAGAATTAGGCACAAATAGGTATGAGCCTTCTAGATAGCAAAATTTAGCTCTTGTTACATTGAAGAGACTGTACTTTTGATTCACGTGGGTGTAGCCTTGAGATTATACCTTGAGGAGAGACAGTCTTAGCTGGGGTACCATGGAATCCAAAAAACCCCACCATAAACGTGTTCTTAAACTGTATTTTCTTAGGAGCTTTCAAGTTCTAAAGAGCATCACCTGATGATAAAGACAGCTTGTTAGTGGGTCATACTCAAAATATTTAGAGCTTTATAAGTCATAGCAGTTCATGAAACTTTTACTTGCAAACAAAACCTGGAGTACTCTTCAGAGGACAAGAATAATAATTTCTCCATGGAGCACAACAAAAGTAGTAGCTATTATTTTAAACTAGTTAATGCTTTAAAATAGTGTTCAGGATCGTTTACAGCAAGACCCCATTTCCATTTTGGAACTGGACAAACTATGAGTCATGGCAAAAGCAGTCCCCTTGCTCACGTTAAATTCTGGCTGCCTGGGAGCTCATGTCACCTCTTGCTTTCTGCTCTATAAGCACTGTGCTTCTGTATAGCTATTTGAGCATGTGCAAATGCAGCCCAGTTTCCAAATCTGGGTGTTATTTTTTTCTAAGATTATTTTCTCACCCCCACAGTTTTTGACAACCAAATAGATATTTATTCACTACATTTGCACTAGTTTACTAGCAAAACATGAAAAAAAAGTATAAATGTACACATTACATTAAAGTGCATTAATGAGAAACGGTCATCTCACTTGCACAGAACTGAAGTGTACTCCCATAATCTTAAAGACAAGTGTGGCAGAGAGACACAGACACACATACAAAAGTCAGTACTTACCGCTCTAACATGTAAGAGTTTGCGTTGTCCTGAAAGCCCTCTGTTTATGATCGCATACCAAACAGAAGTTTTTCTTTGGGACATAGCAAAGGTGCATACATGAGTGTATTTTGGATTTTCATTTTGAAGTTTGATTGGTTGGTATGGGGAATATTTTAGTTTCTTTTTAGAGAATGATTTTACATTGTCTGACACACGTATTTGTTTGGATGGGATTTAATATTAACAAGCATAAGATCTTTCTGGTCCTTCACACCACACCTTCATTCCATTTCAAGTCTCCACTTTAGGGAACTGACTGCTTTAGCAGCAGGTACTGCTGAAGAATTGCTGTAATGCATTTAAGGACTGGAGAAAAATAAAATGTAGAGATTGTGATTTAAAGCAGATATCTGCATCCCTTTAAAATTTTTAGTTCTGCTGAGATCTTCTAGGCTCCAAGCAGCTACAAGATATTTTATTTAGAAATTTTTAAAAAACCAAACTTATCTTTGTATAGGAGGAGGAAGAAAATAGTTTTAACTCTGCATTGGTCATTGTCTAGTGAACAGGCAAACTGTCTCCACTGGGTATTTTGCATGTTTGATATGTATATAGATTGATACATACATATATGAATACATATATGCACACATGTATACCTCTTTATGTATTCTCTGTGAGGCATTTATACACACATCCTCACCTTACATTAGGAAATTAAGGGCCTAAAATCCATTACATGATCAAACATACAACATTCTAACCATAAATCCTATAGTACACAATTTATAGAATGTACAAAGATCTAAGATGCCTTAAAATTTATTCTTGCCTGTACGCTAAAAGACCGTTCATTAGTTTCAGAGAAATAATTATGAAAACTGTTCAGCTGTTTTATAGAACTGTGTTTGGATTTTTTGCACTGCACTTATGTTTTTTGATTGTTTACCTCACTTCTTAAATAGATTCATCAACTATGTGTCTAAAGAAATTGTATTTGTTCCTATAGTGTATGATGCAAGAGTAAATTATAATGTTGTATTTGGGATGCTTGGCAAGTCTGATGTATGATTACCTGCCTTCCCTCCCCATTCCCCTTTTCTTCCCTGTTGATTTTTTCAAATCACAAAATTTTAACCAGGTAAAGGTTGTACAAAGGTTCATCCAGGTAGATGTTGCATGGAACTGTTCTGCTTGTGTCCCCGGGCAGTTAGTGTTTCTTTAGCAATGCTTTATGACTCCGACCATGCAAATCCTCAAAAGAAGTGAAAGAGCACATCTCACAAACTGCTCTGAAGAGGATCTCAGTGGTGCTGAGATTAAAGAAATACTGTACCAAAATACCTGGAGAGGTTTAAAAGCAATTCCTTGTAAATGTACAATAAACAGAGTTAATAAGGAGCCAGACTAGTCTTGCCAAGAGAAAGGGTTCCAATACAATCCTGTCCTCCTGTATGTAACGGTTCCTAGCTTGTGTTCTACAACAGCGCTGGGAACCTAAGGACTCAATGCTTGCTGCTTTTTTTTTTTTTTTTTTTTTAACATCTTCGGGTAGGAAGCAGGGAGGTCTATAAAACAGGAGCTCACTATAAAGCCTTTGTGGCCATGCCTGTAGGAGCAGTTGGGTGCATGCCTCAGCAGAGCCTAGCATACTGGCCCGCAGTTGTCTAAGCTAGGGATCTGGCATGCATGGTGGTTTCCTTCCAATCAGTATAGTCAATCTGTTTCTAAGGAAATAAAGGTAGCTGAACAGAAGGAGGACTGGAGGGCTAGCGCACACCTGGGTGTCACCCTTGAATGGGACAGAATGGAAGCAGGGAGCTTAACTGGCTCCACAACTCAGAAGTATTCCTAAACCTGCCAGTTTTGATATTGCTAAGAGATCTGCATTTGGAGCTTCTCATCTCTGTGTTAAGCTTCTTGTGAATAATGAAAACAGTAAAAGATTTTATAGCCTGTGTGAAACTGCTTAGCAAATTAAATTCCAACCGTTATTTCTCACAGTCAATAAGAGTCCTGTGATTTCATCTCTCTCATGCAGTAAGCATCTCCTGCTCTCACGAATACTGCAATCCACTGGTAGGTCTGTGCTGAAAATAGCACAAGAGCACCAGCAGTCCTACTGAGAGTAGTTCATCTTTGAGTCAAGGAAAAGAACTTATATAGGCCAATGAGGCACTTTCTGTGAACACTAGATTTACTTTAGAAACTATTTATGGTGTCTTGTTGAAATGTGTTTCCCTTGTCCTAATAACTTCCTCTTCTGCCCCAATCACATAAAATTGTAACGTCTTGTTTCCAGGTTAATCATAAAGGTATTACGTGTGGAAAATGAAACAGTCTGGGAAGCCAGTATAAGCCCAAATTTTCGAGATGTTTGTCTAGACAATTTACAGAATGTACAGAAACTAAAAATTGTGCCAAAGCTTGAGGTCAAAGGAGTCTGTGATAACAGTACAGCATTATCTAGCAACGAAATCTGGTGATCAAAACCCCCAATAAGACAAAAACGGCTATTTGACAATCTGAATTCACCTTTGGGAATGTTTCTAGGTTTTGCTTTTTGAAACAGGACAGAGAACTCCAATCTGAAAGCTATTATCAGGCCTTCACGTATCAGCTGAAGCAGCCTCCAGGGATGTCATAAACTGATCTGTGGATTCCATTTTCCTCTTGCCCTTTCATGTGGTAGCCTTCTGGAGCTAGCAGTGTTCCAAGTACCGATTCATTTTTTAGTAAACTGGAGCTAAGTTTGGTGACTAGGACATGCCAGCACAATTCCTGCCACTAAATTAAGTTTTAAAGTAATGCACTACATGCAATATAAAAATAAAGTTTATTCAATGCAGCATCCATTTCTTTTTAAAATCACTCAAACATCATGATCCTGACTTTCCAATTTCTGTCCAAGGTTGTCCTAAGCAATGCAAAACCATTTTGAAGAAACTACCAAAATGGAAGCTGCTATCAGAGATAGTTCCATTAGGGAATGGTTCATGGTTTTGGCACTTTCTTGGATTTACTGTATGTTTCTTTTAAAATGATTGAGTATGAAACAATTAATGATGTTATTTTTAAAAGGAATATAGGGTGTTAAGGGATTAGCTTCTTCCAGTTTTCAGTTATTAAGCAGAACAATTTTGGCACCTGAAAGCCAATATTCTTTTGCCTACCAACAAGAAAACTGAATCTGTTACTTTTAGTCTATTTTGAAGATTGTTACTGAAGTCACAAAGCCTAGACATCTTTTCATAAACATATCTGAAAGGTGGGTTGCAGTATCATGATTTTGTATAAACAATTACATTTTTGAAAGTGTTTGGGTGAAAAAAAATACAGAAAATGCCTTCCTTTTACCTTCCTTTTCTGTTCAGCATTGTCACAATGAATCTTTTTCTTTTCCATGTTTTTTCAAATGTGCTGTCACTGCCTTGTCTGATTTGTTTCTTCTCCTTCCCCCATACCAGTGTCAGAGAAGATTTAAAGACTGGCCACAGACTCCCTGTTCTGTTTGTGCAATGAGTAGCAGTGGCAACCCCATTCTTGATTGGTCCCTATGCATTGCTGTCATAAATATGATCGACAGTTCTATCATGTTTCCTCAACCAGCAAGAATGGCACCATGAACTTTTATAGATTAAGCAAAAGGGTTAGGGAAGTGGAGTAAATAGAGAGAGAAAAAAAAAAAAGAAGAAGAAAAAAACCAACCCAAACAACCCCACCCTTTTAAGACTTTCCTATGTTGCTAACATTGCATTTTAAAGATGGCTAACGTGTTTCAAAATAATCCAGTCCCTTCGCTAAGTCGATCCACTCGAATTTACAGGTCATATACTGTGTCTTTTGTATACAAAATAAACACTCTTTCAGAAGATTGTACTAAACCTAGTATCTGTCTTCTCCATGTGACTTGTAATATTTTTCAGTGCTGCAGGGAAACTACTGAAAACCGTGTATGTAAACATAGGCTAACTTTGCTTATGGTTTGTCAAGATCGATTCGGCTCATTTTATTTTCTTTTAGTACTCCCTTAGAATACCACTTGTGTGATCTGCTGAGGACAGTATCTGTAATTTGCCTTTCCACATACAGTATTTCCAGGTGATAAGTACAAAGATTACAGGTTTAGACAAAACTCAGAAATACATTTGCATAAATCAAAGTAACAGTTATTATCAAAATTAAATTAGGGCTAGGCCAATTACTCTAAAAAGCTAAAAAAGAAATTCAAAAACCTAATGGAGACCTTTAAGTTCCTGAGATTTTTCTCCATCTCAAACTCTTTCCCCTTCACAAAGAACACAGAAAGGGAAATTCTATTTAGCCGCACAACACAGCGATTCCACCAATACTGTCTGAAAACATATATTAAATTCCACTTTTCTTGAAATATAGTCTTCCTATATCTCTTCCAAGTAAGCAGTTTCTGGTGATGCATAGCAAGACTCTACTTGTGTTTATAAAAGCTTTTTAGTTTACATAAAAAGTATAACCACAATGCTCCACCTTTCACTTTTAAAGCTAATTTTCCAATAAAAGGTTGTCTAGCTAATCAGCTTCCAGAGAGACCTGATGACCTGACCGGCCTCCAGTTAATAAAGCAGATGGCCCAGCCCTAAACTAGGTCTATTTCTAAAATAAATAGTGTTGAAAAGCTTTCTTTTCTAAACGCTTTGTTGGTTTCCTGTCAGGCTCACACACACGTTTCTGGGTTAGTTACAACTTCACCATTTTTTTCAGGCTCATCTTTCAGAAACTGCTCCACTTCAATAGAGTCCACCTTGGCATCTTCAGGAGTTTTGTCTTCAGATTTGTTTAATTCTTCTCTTTCTGCTGCTGCTTCTTTTGTGTGTGGTTCTTCTGTTTTTTTCTTAATGCAGAAGAAATTTCCCAAGGCCAATACAAGTGCTGAGGTGGTAACTTCAATTCCAGCAATAATAAAAACAAACATGTACCTCCCTGTTGCATCCAAGAGTTTTCCTGAAAAAGACAACATTCCAGGTATTTAACAAAAGTTACAATCTTACAATGACATGTTTTAAACTTCTACATGACTTCTGTCTAGAATTAGCATGACTATCTAAGCAATTTTTTTGAAATAGCTTTTTAACAAGTTTATAACAAAATATTTCTCAGTTATTTCAATTCAGTTTAACATTCACTGACTTAATGTCACATCCCAAAACGCATACTCCCATGCACATACAGAGTCATGCAATTCAACTGGAATAAAACTAGCCTAGCCTTCTTCATATGCAAGAGATAAGTGCCGTGTATTTCAGATCAAAATGTGGGCATCCATGGCTGGGATCTGTATCATCAGATTCCTCTCGCTCCCAATCTCATTTCCTTTCCTACACAGGCGGTGCGCTGTCTGTTTAAAATGCAAACCTTATTTAATAGTCTGTCTGGAGTAATTGATTCTGATGCTTTAGTCAAGTTAAATTTTCACAGGACTTGGTGGAGGTGAAAGAACAGGAGGGAGGATGTGAAGGAAGTGCCTCTCCAAACCTGAAGATCAGAGGAAGTTGTGCATAGTACTGCTTTTTCCATGAGGGGTTCTGTCACAATAAAGACATTTGATGCTTTTTAGTGTCTGGTATGAACAGTAAACATTTTATGGCAGTGAACTGGTGGGTTCTGGGGGGGGGGGTGTTCAGCTCAGGGTCTGTAACATTTATGTTCTTTAATTAGTAAGTAATTTGCAATTTTGAATTCAAATGAATGAATTTGAATATTTTGTACATCCCCTTATTCTTGGGTTCTGAGACATGCAATAGAAGCAGTCTACTTTTCTTAAAACAGTCCAGTTTTACAGTCCTCCTTGTCAGATTTTCTTTTGCTCCTTCTTCTGACATTTGCTTTTCTCCTCCAAATCTGCCATGGGTATAGAGAATCTATCCTAGTCCTTTCCAAAGAAAATTGGCGGGTTTCATATTCTGAATCCCAACTCCAAAGAGGTCTGAACTTCACAAAAGTTATTCACTGTTATTCACTCTGGGTGTAAAACTCTTCTCTTACAATGTTAGCCATCTACTAAGAGGTCCAGTGGAGGCTTTCAGTGGAGAAAAAGCAGCATCTCCAGATGGCAATTCAACCAATCCTGAAACAGATCCATGAAGGAAAAGATTCATCCCATCCTGTCTTGGATTATTTCAGATTGTAACTGCAGAAAGTCATTGAAACATGCAACACTAGCACCATATGCACTCCTCGAGTGACTCAGGTTGTCTTTTTCTCTGCTCCCTTATCATACAATTTGTGTAAATGGATGCAATGCAAATGATTTTGAAGTCTGAACTAAACAGAATACTTACCCGCTGATGGTGGACCAATTAGAACAGCCATAGCTTCTGCCAGGAGCACCAAACCAATAGCACTGGAGAACTTCTGAGTACCAACAATAGCCATGAGAACTTCAAACTGAAGAGCACCTACCATTCCATAAGAAATGCCAAAGAAAATGCAAAAGACCACCAGGCCACCATAATCAACAGACATAGAACCCATGAGATCTGTAAAGCCATTGAAAATCATAGCAAAACTGAAGAGGTAGACACAGCGTGGTCTAACCCATTTAAGACCAGCTACCATTCCACAAATAGGTCGAGCAAAGATATCAATGAATCCCAGAATAGTCAGAAGAAAAGCGGCTTTGGTGTCTTGATACCCTAAATCCTTGGCATAACTCACAACAAAAACTGGGGGAACAAAGAGGCCAAGCACCATGATAGATGCTGCTAGCGTGTAGATTACAAAACCACCATCTTTAAACACACTGAAATCCAGAAGTTTTTTCTTCACTTTCTTCTCAGCTGGCTCTTGGGTAGCTTCAGACGTTTTAGGTGGCTCCAAAGGTCTCATTAATGCTCCACATACACAGCAGTTGAGCAGCATCCCACCCAGTATAAGAAATCCTCCTCTCCAACCATACTCATGTTGTAGTATCTGCCCTAATGGTGAGAGAGCACAAAGAAACACTGGACTCCCAGCAGCAGATAGCCCATTGGCTAAGGGCCGGCGTTTGTCAAAGTAACGGTTTAACATGATGAGTGAAGGCTGAAAGTTTAGTGCCAGACCCAAACCTGTAACAGAGAGTACATAAAAATTAATACTGGCCTACAATATAACTATTAAAAAAAAAAACAACTAATTACAGTTTTTCTAATTCGTGACTTAGGAGAAAATAGTTTTATTTCAAATGGACAAAAGAATTCTAAGATAACATTTTTAAAAGCATTCCACCTCCATAATATTCTTGTACTCTACAGTTACACTTCACTGATTATAGCAGTGGCTGTTAAACATACCAGAAAAATTAACATCAATAAAAAAATAAATTACAGTTTAATTCCACATTTATCTACCATCTTTATAAAAGTCCATTTGGACGATCCTAATGATTTAGGATATTTATCACTTACACAAGACTTCAACCTAAAGGTAAGATGTTAGCTAACCCATTTTCAACCATGCACGCTACTTACCAGTAATCACACCTGCGGTTAGATAGATCTGAACGATGCTTGTGCAGAAGGAGGCTATCACCATCCCCACTGAGGCAAAAAGGCCACCCACCAGCATGACAGGGCGACAGCCAAAGCGATTGACACATACACTACAGAGTGGACCTAGGCAAGAAGAGCCAGTTACAGTTGCTAAGATAAACCAATTTTTACAATTTATTTTATGTCAGTTTGCATTTCTTCTTCGGTGGACTTGGCAGTGTTAGGTTTACAGCTGGAGTCAATGATCTTAAAGGTCTTTGCCAACCTAAATGATTCTATGATTCTTTCTGTACTTTGTCCATCCCATCAGGCCAATCCAGAAGAGTGTTCTTTCCTCTAATACTTAGTCTTTTTCGTCTTCAGAGTGCCATGCAATTTCTCATTGTCTTTAGTAGCTACTGAGTTAAGAGATTTAATTGTATATGCAAGCTGGATGTGCTTAAATAACTTTTGGATTTATGCCATCAATAGTAATTCTTTGGAATGCCTCACTTGCACACAAGTAATGATATGCAATCATGATTCATACTGTAAGTGGCTGTGTGATTTACAAACATCATTGTATGACACAATACTGTTTCAAAAACAGAGAACTACCTACCTGTTCCATAAAGCATGGCCAACAGAATGGAGGAAATCCATGCAGTGTCACTATATCCAATGCCAAATTCCCGGATAAGTTCTTTAAAGAAGACGCTAACTGCCTTAGGAAAGGCATAGGAGAATCCTGTGATGATAAAGCAGCCAAAAAGGACAGCCCAGCCCCAGCCTCCATCGGGGGCTTTAACACCAGATGGACCATCGTCAGCTACCACAGCTCCCATGACGAAGCTCAAGACTGTTCCCTGAGAAACAAAAAGCAATTACAGTCTATAGACATTGGGATAATTATCTAACTAAAACCATCTCACCAAAATAGGCAGAAATTGCACTACAGTTAAAAGTTGCAAGTAAGATATGGGACTATTTTGAATACAAATCTTGAAGACGCAGTGCAGTTTTAACTATTCCTTGTTCCAGTTTAGTCCTTGCAAAGCTTGCAAAAAATATGTAAAAATGAGATGTACACAGCTGGGTTTTAAATGAACATCCCCTCACAGCTCTCAAAGTCAAAACTGGATTTCAACCACATCACTGTTTTACAGAAAAACTGAAGCCATTACAGCAGTTCAGGGGCGTGTTTGACTTTCACAAATATGCAATAACTACTGCATTAAAGTCTATGGGATTTTTGTAATGAGACCTTGTTATATGAAGCTCCTAGACTATTCACTTTGGAGACCTGGATGCAAAATCCTGGTGCATCACAAGTATTCTGTGCAACAGTGGACAAATCACTCAGGCTTTTTATTCCCCACTGAGGACAGCAATACAGCCCTGCTGCACCAGTTTCTTGAAAAGGTAGACAGATCCCTTTGAAATTCTGATGAGCTATCAGTTTTCACACATCAAACACCGAAGCTAAACTGCAATGAAAATCTGCATGGGCAGTTTTTGTGGATGATGGGAGTTAGTAACTGCAACAATGATCAGTATTACTGTCTGCTTGAAGCAAATACTTTCCATTGCTGTTACTATTACATTATCAGTAAAAATTTTTAGAATTTTTAGTATTTGATGCATCTTATCTTTCACATCTTCATATGCAGCCACAAGCACCTTTGCATCTAAAAAATAAAATTTCTCATGAAAATGTGATGTACTAGACAGTAATGCTGCAAAGTTTAAAGGGTGGGGGGGAAGGAAGGGAAGACACTGAAAAGGCAGATAAAGTGTCCCTGTATGTGAAGAGTGCAGGGAGGTATCGCATCACAATAATTAGGTTTTTCTTGGGTCTGCCTATTAGAGAAATCTTGAAAAAGTTAGTGCGCTTCAAAGAAGTTCTACGTTAAATCTTACACATACAAAAATTAACCATTTCTTGAAAATGCAATTGATTACTCCTGTTGTTTCTCTATGATAGTACCTAAAAGAGGAGTGTGAGCACAGTGGCACGTCGGAGATGTTCATCACTAAGGAATTCTGCTTTCAGAAGTATAGGTCTGCATAGTGATTGTTGTGCATTAGGAATTACGTAGTTCTTACAGCTCCATTTCAGAACCAGACAATGTATGGCACAACTATCTAGTTCATGCAGACTTGTCTAGACAACTGAGCACCGAATGCATGATTGTTAACAGGCCTGTATGAACATACTTACTATGGCATTTGGACCAGCACTCCCACTTCCTGGAAGAAACAACTTTATATACATGATGCAGAAATAAACCTGGCCCTGACTATAGCTGTTCTATTACCCTGGGCTGTACAAGAAGGACAGTAAGCCTCATACTACTGGCTTCACCTCTTGTTTTCTGGAAATTAAATAGAAAAAAAAATTGTTTTAAGTCCGTACAACTAGAACCTAAAATAGTTAACAAGAAGTGAAACAGAATACCGCAGTAAAACTAGACATCTAAGTGCCTGCTACTACATATGGCTGATTCGCTGATTGCTGTAAGAGTATGTAAAAATGCACAGCTTGTTAGACTGGGCAATTTCTGCACCAGGCTGTGGGTCACTAAATTAAAGTCTAAAGCTGCATCTCTGCCAACCCTCCTGACACTGGGATTTGTCCACCCTTCTAAACTTGTTTTTCCCAGTAACTTCTGTATGATGCAAGATACAAAGCATTCTTAAAAAAAGGATTGTTATTTTTTTAAACCAATAACCAGACAGCACAGAGTAGATGCACAAAGTGTAGTCCTTCATGAGACTGGTAGTTCTGTAATATTAATGACAACAGGGAAAATGTGGATTCAAGTGTCTCAGCTCAAGTGTATAAAGAAGAGGAATGATATGTAAAATTGAAGGAGTCCAGGGGCCAGGAGGAATCGTCACTCCCACTACTTCCAAATTGTCAGAACATTTCATTTGGAGAGAACGTTTAAAATGTTGGGGGAAGGGTTGTGTAATTTTTATTCTTTTGTATTAACCATCTAATGGCAACAGAAAGTAATAATACATGAGCAGGTTGTGTTGAAAAATAGCAATCGGCAGCTTCTCCTGGCTGCTTACTGAGTGCTGGATAGGAATATTCAGCCCTAGGAAGAAACGGCTCATGGCATTCACCTCTGTGCTTCTTCCTGCACTCAGGCGGGGGCAGTCTCCTTTATGGAACCTATAGCAAAGATGTTGTAAGGGCAGTCTCTGCAGGCCTACAGTACTGGACTCTTTACAGTAAAATACATCCGAGCCACCTGAAGCGGCAGGTGGCTTTTGAGACGAATCACCATTGAAAGCTACTTGGCAACACGCTTGTTTCTTCCAGAAACGAACTGTCCAAGCTTCACCGCGTCCGGCAGGACGGTAACTCAGCAGCCGGCGCGCCGAGCCCGACGCAAACGCGGCCCAGAAGAAGGCCCGGCTTCCCGCCACCCCGCCCGCCGCTGAGCCGCGGGCCTCCGCGCAGCGGCTGCGCGGCAG
>Ga0181612_129517_pt1 | contig 14906 bp, 5 predicted proteins | sample HoacroProtozoa21_FD_119630 | JGI IMG/M metagenome (GOLD analysis project Ga0181612, IMG submission 119630) | Hoatzin crop microbial communities from Cojedes, Venezuel. Combined Assembly of Gp0051906, Gp0051904, Gp0051908 | reverse complement strand
CTTCCGATCTGCACTCAGGATGGTGAGGAACCAGCACAGACACCGAGGAATGACTGTTCAGAGACATTGGTTACTAAAGCCACTGCAGACCATGTACAAACCGTGGTAATTTGAAAGCCAACTGTTGAAACGTTTCCACAGCAAGAGGCAAATGCCTACACCCAGCACAAAAGGCTGACTGTGTGAAGAAATTCAGTCCATGCAGTTAAGTCTGACAGAATTAAAAGCTTGTTAAATAGGGCCATAAAATAGGAAATATCAGATGTTTTTATTTATGAGGTAGGGCATGGGGAAAAGGGGGAAAGGAAAGGGACAGTGTCAGCCCTGCCCGTGGTATCCAGATCTTTATCTTCAGTGACCATTAACTGTGACCTTACAACGAAATGTCATTGTCTAAAATACAAAGACAGTCTATGAAGCAGGCACGAGGCTTCAGGCTTCCCTACTGCTTTAAACTAGGCTTACTCTGACTCTCTGCTGAGCCAAGTAAAATCTTTGTAGTGTGTGTCTGCTTCAGCAGGGAAGGCAGTAAGTTACTCCATTTGCTCTGGCTTCAAATAGCATTGGATGATCTGCAGAGAGGCAGTGGTTTGAGTCTCCTCAGGTGGAGAAAACTGAGCCCAGACCTCACAGATTTAGAGGGACTGTCCTAACAATAAAGCTGGAGGAGATGTTCCTTTAAAGACAAGCTTGCCTCCTGCTCCTGCGCATGTGGTCTGAAAGACACTATTTTTCTGAGAGGGAGAGACCTTCCTACAATGTGCCAGACATCAAACAACAGACACCCAACCCCATTTAGGTGAGACAGCCACATGAATTCTTTTACCCACTCTTTTGTCCTCAGATTCCCCATCAGCTTAATCCGGTGGCTCCTATTTGGCATGCCAATCGTTCTTGTAGTTTGGGGTTTCATTCTTCTAACAAGAGGCTCAAATATCAGATATCGCAAATGTTCTTCAGTACCATATTCACCACTGAAGTGAAGACTGAAACAGATTTGCTTAGCTACTGCCTGAAGATTGTGTTCGCCTACCCTACGTTACACCTGCATGCCTGTGCCAAGAGGCAGGCTCCAAGCATCATTGTGACCCATCAAGTAACACTAGGCTCAAAGGCTTAGCAGGAATGATGTAAACATTTGCTCGAGAAGAGCCTAGTATAATAGTTATATTTGTGAAAGAAAAAAAATGTAAGCGTTTTAAAGACCTGCTGTAAGTAATTTCTGTTAAATTTAACTCCTATTTATACAACAGATATTCTCTGTTGCTTGAAAACTGTTCCACCTTTACCCTGGCTATATTCCCTTTGAAAATTAAAAAGTATCTTTTATCCTCCCTGGCAGATCAGCCTTGAAGTTATTTTTTCCTATTTTGCAGTATTAATGTGTAGTGAATATCAAGTCATCCAACACTGGTATTCCAATAGCATACCAATAAACTCCTTTTGGATTAATTAAAAAAGAAATATGAACTTTCCGTTGTATAAGAATTCTGCACAACCTTGGCTTCATAAAAGAGAAGACTGATAAAAATGTTAATCCATTAACTTTACAATTCTTTCATAAAGTTATATACAACTGTGGCAAGATGAGATTTTCTCCTATAAAATCTATATTAAGATATGAGCCCGAATGGGAACAATAAAATAAACACCAGTGACTTTGCCAGACTGAATCCCACTAGTCAGTTGTGGTTAAGAAAGAAAAGGATTAAGACTTCATCTAAAATCAAATGTGATTTGATGAGAAGCATGTGAACCACAGCATAGCAGTATATGAATACTGAATGGTATAATAAAGACTGTTATTTGGGTCGCTTGTTCTTCTCTCCCGTGGTTCACTGTGCTGACCTTTTTGACCAGCCCTCATGATGCATCATAAAAGGTGAGGTCCAAAGGAAACAAAAGGTTTTGTTTCCTTAAGACAAAGACAACTGTAAGGAAAATGAGTTTTTGTGGCTTCTCTACATGTGATCACATGTAATTCACATTTTAACAAGTGAAAGATCTAAGATATAAACATCCATAAATACAAGCTAGGTCTACTCATTAATCAGCTTCACAGGCACAATGGAACCATATGGCAATTTTTGAAGTCAGAGACTAAAAAACAGCGGTAGACAGAAAGGTCCTCAAAAGCTTTTTCTGAATCAAGCATTTTCCAAGAAAAACAAACTTTGTGTTAGAGGAATGACTTAGGGATCACTAAAAGTATCAAATAGCTAAATTCCACATGCAATCTCCAGTCACAGATGATGTTTAGAACAGGATCAAAAACATCATAGATGTGATTTTTATATAATTGGAATATTATTAAAAGCACAGAAACTTCTTTAAGTTCCCTTGTTCAATGACCAGATTTGAGAGATGTCTAGTCACAATATCTTTCCCCTATTGATTTTTCCACCGAAAAAATATTATACTATGTGAATATAATCGAGAAAACACATACAAATCATCTAAATACTGGTATTTTTGGAAAAAAACAGACAAAGCAAAAAAGGTCTCTCTGCCTTCTCAACTTAAGGTGTCCACTTCATAGAAGTTTTGAAAGAAAGAACTATTTTACACTTGCAGCACAAGCACAACTTGTATGGTATATATGCACAAAACCAACACAAGAAAATAAGCAGCATCACACAGACAACTCCAAAACACAATACAAGAACCTGGATAACATATTATAGTTTAGTTAATTTCTAATCTGCATCTAGGCTTTTACTTACAGAAGTCAGAGACCCATCCTTCATTTTGCAGTCAATGTAAAGAAAATTCTTCTTGACCTGCTGCATTCATATCAGAAATAAAATGTTAGTAAATTGAACAGTGATTCAAAAGATCTTTGACTGTGCTGCTCGTATTATGTCTCCTTGACAATGTCACACTGAGCAATAAAAGGTTGAAACTTAATACGTATGTGTAATAGATTGAAATGCAGTTCATATGCTAAGTCAGGTCCTGGGTTTCTTGATCTTATACCTTATGAGTACAATCTTAGCATCATGTTAATATAATGACCATATAAACACTGTAGTTGTATTACACATAAATTTTAAAAATTCTAAGGTTGCAAAGTTAAACACCAAAATACCGGAACAAGACAGAGATAGAAGTACCTGTGTAACAAACTACATTATGGAATTATGCAACACTTATTAAAAAATGATCAGTATTCACTATGATGCATTTAAATGAAGAAGGAAAAAAAGTTAAAAAAAAAAAGTCCGTACAAGGAAGTTAAGAGTTCCACTGATATTTTGAAGTTGTCATCTGGACATGCTAATGACTATGATTGAGTGAATTTGTATTAAAATATAAAAGCCATGGCTCCAATCAACAGCATACATTCCAATTAACTACATTACATTGGGGAGAAGAAATTAAGAGTTACATTGTACCCAGCTGTTATGAGGATTACATGAGCTTCAAAATGGGCTTCCGTTACAATTGTCAGGAATAACCACTGATTCCCCTGCCCAGGGGAATGCAGAAACTGCTTGGTTCAATTAATCACTTGTCTGAAGAGCAGGGGCCCAGAAAGTATTACAACCTCCGAAGGTGATACCAGAGCTTAGTAACCTGGGAGACTCTGAGGTACAAGGATGTAAAACAGGAACAGACTGAGAAGAATAACAGTTGCTACACTTCAGATTAGTTCCAGGGAGAACCTAGATGTTCATGCAAAGGATTGATATTTAAATTCATGGATCTGTGTTAGGAATTTATTAGCTAATAAGATAAGGTCTGTTGAGGGGAAGGGGATGGAGCCAGTGAAAAAAGGAAGGCAAGAGAAAGATTATTTGGTGGAAGAAGGTTAAGTGAAAATGTAAAAGAAACTTGGAGAAAGTCTGCAGAGGATAAAAGCTTTTTCAGAGTGAAGACTCTAGAGCCTAGTTTGATATCACCACTTGAGTCTAACAGATCTCTGCGCGAACTACTCTGGTCCTGAGGGGCTCAGCTACAAAAGAGAAGAGGGATGTTTGTATCTGCCACACAGGTTCAATGTACTCTCATCTCTATTGTCTCTTTGGAATCCATCACTTGTGGAGGGTGTCCACGATCTCCTGCAGCCCTACACAAGGCAGAAAATTTGCAGGAAGGTTTAAAGCTATGATTTCAGTGCAGAGAGACTCCATGACTGTTTTTCAATGCAAATGTTTTAAGGACATTCTGAAGAGTTTAACTAATGACAGCTTACCTAACCCTGTTCACTGGAAGAAAGGAAGTAAAGGACAGCTAAGCCTAAGTTAGAAGAACAAGAAAACCAAAATTCAGATATTGGATTCACCTTCTTGTCATATGTGACTACATATGCATATTACAGAAATTAAATACACAGGTTGCTGAGGATGTGGACAAGGATTAAAGACAAAACTATATACATGTCCAGTTAAAACCATTAAAAAAATAAATTAAATAGATTAAATTTGCTAGAATGTTTGACTCCGGAGATTTTAGTAGTTTTTAGCTCAACACTGAGTGAAGAGAAAAGAAGGGAGAGAGACTTCTGGAATTTGCACTTTCAAAAGGAAATACCTTAGCATCCTCTATGTCTTCAACACCAGGCTGCCCAGGAAACCTGTCTGTCAGCGTTGACTTGAGGATGAAGACTCATTTAGACAGATCAGCTAAAGTAGATGCAGCCTTCGGTTTCTGGTCCTAGCCCTTTTCCAGAGGTTCCTACTCCCAAAGCAGAGATTGCTTAAAGAGCAAGGTGTCCACTCCTGAACTGCCACAGTCGGCATCCAAACATTTTAACATAACTTGAGATCAGTCATCTAACCAATTTCAGCTCGGGTCTATAAAGGGGAAGGTTAAGAAGAATTCAGGCCCCACTGATAACAGATCACCAGCCCTCAGATCCTAACCATCTGGCAAGCCTGCCTGTATCTCCTCCTATAAATCAGCCTAAGATACATTCATTCCACTGTTTGAACACAAATATGAGAAGACAGCACCTCAGCTTTTCAGTTGAGGTTCTCCTGCGGTCTCTTCCTGTAGATCGTGTCTCTCTCTCAGCTTTTCATCTAGCCTCAGTCAGAGGCAGCCACACATGAAATTCTCACAGCCACAGTTTCATTGCCCGACATAAGATGCACAGGCATTGGCTTGGAGCCCTCACTACAGTGAGTGATGAAATCCTTACTGGAGCCTTTCTCAGAGTACATTTTGACCCAGTTTTCCCTTCTGCAAAACCCAGGACATGGAAAATGACTAGTGTGTGATAGGTCTTCATCCCAATGTAGAACTGGGATGGAGCCAAGGCATGCCCTCAGGTCATGGCTCCCACAGTATATCCATACGCAGCCTGGTTGCTTTTGCAGTGAAACATAAAAATATACAGCTACTTTAAAAGTTAAAGAAGAAGAATGAAAAAGTTTACTCAAATTTTAGTGTGGGAAAATGATAATTTTTTCTTCGTGGTACATCACCAGAGCTTCCACTGGTTGTGGATTAAGCATATAAAATAAGACATATTTAATTTTATTTAATTGTTAATAACTACAGAAAATACATGCTGGAAATATTTAATATTTTTTACTTTTAAAAAATAAAATATATTTTAAGTATAGCAAAGTTTATTTTAATTGAAATAAATGTTGATTTTCCTTATCTTAGTACAGCTTTGCAAAGATAAGAAATTTCAATCTTTTTGCTGTAATGAGTTTTATTACTCATGCTAGCAAATATTACTTAACCAAGAAATTGATTTTCCACAGTGGAATTAGGTCATAGTCAAACATTCCTAGAGTATTTAATTTTCTCCCCTTATTGATATTCAGCTATAGAGCTTTTAAAAAAACACATGCTGTGTAAGCAAGACAGATACAGTAATTATTGGCCCTTTCCCAACTTGTTCCGAGTAACAAAAAGTTGAAGACTTTTTCTGTTCTGTTTTTATAGGGTAGCCTTACTATATTCTTTATGGTCTTAGAAACTAGCTCTCCCCCACATTGTTCCAAAGAAAGGTCACGTACATGGGTGACCAGAACTGCAAACAGTAGTCCAAAGTAACTTTACGGCTCTTCTATACACTGACACTGGTAGTTGCCATTACAGGCTAAAGTATTACCATACAAGCCTGAGAAATTGAAAGCCTGACTGCTTCACTTGTTCATCAGAAGCGATGTGCTGTTTGAGAATGTGACTAGTGAGGACCTAAATAACAGATTGATGAGTTGGGTGTCTAGTCCATAAAAGGACTAATAGAAGTCTCAGGAGGACCTCTGTGTATTCAGCGATGTGAATGCACAGATCAAGACGTATCAGTGTCTTAAAGGGTTCATAACACGAACTGAACAAAGTGCTGTTAATGTCTGCTGCTTGTATGTATATTTAGTGTACAGATAAAGGACTGACCAAGCAAAAATGATTCTCAAAAAGTGATTCTTGAAAGTGTTTGCCATACAAACACAATACAAAATAAGGAATTGTTAAATGTATGTAAAGGGGAGTCATGGCTCAGTCTCATGCTGCTGGACACATATATATGTGCTATCTGATCATCAATATATTTACCACACTATGCTTGCCAAAATGAGGAATATTCATGACAAACACAGTATTGAGCTGATGTGGTGGCAAGAAGCAGGGCAAAGCATCAGTGGGGCATTGCAGTTGCTATTGGCTGGCAGGCAAGGAAAAATGTGTTAGCAGCTTAGGTCCCTGCAGCCCCAATACTAGCAGACAACTGGAGAAAAAAGTGGTCAGTACTTCTTCCTACTAGAAATATCTTATCTCATAAATCTAGGCACATATTTGCCTTCACAAAGCTTCATTATACTCATGACTTACACTTATCTTGGGATTGGTTCAAATAGTCAAAGCTTTTACTGACACTTTCAGTCTTCAGTCCCAAAACTACATCAAAAATTATTGCTGTTAATTCCTAAGTACATGAATTCACACCATAAAATGCTTCTCTTTCTTGTTATATCTACTTTGGGGCAGTGATTGTCTTTTATACTTGCACTTCAAGTCAAAAAAAAAATGCCAAAAAGCCAAAAAAGAAAATAAGCCATCACTATATCTGGCTAGAAACGGGAAAAGTAAACAGCAGAAGTTTTCAAAAATACGGTGGTTTGGCTTGTGGATGATCATCTGAAGTCTTAGCTATGGCATAGATGACTAACAAAACTGTCTCCAAAAGGTTTTGTAAACACATGCTCACATATCCATGCGTTATGGGAAAAGTCTTAAAATACTTTACTTACAAAGCAGACACAGCTGATGCACTTATAAACTCATCAAGATTATCAACTTGCATTCAAGAGGCCGTCTCTGAAAATGAAGTTAAAAAACATCTGCTATGCCTTTTTTCCTGTCCCGAACACTGACAACAGCAAGACTCTGGAGAGAGGTTTAATCACTGGGGCCAAAAGACGCACTGCCCATCACCTCTGTGCCTACACAGGCACATGCACGCAGAGTCAGATAGAAACATGAAAAACTATATCCTTCTCAAAACTACAACCTAAAATTAATTAGAACGTATTTTCCCATTGAAAAATTAAGAGTAATGTGATGGAGAATGACATTATTCACTTGGGGTTTTTATTGCTATTACGGTAAGATTTTTTTAAGGTGAAAGGAAGAAATGAGAAAATATTGATTATGGGGTTCAGACAGAAGTTCTCTAAGTGGCATGTGTTTTATTGAACCATCAGAGTAACCTTTTCTCTTTTTCCTTTTTATGCAGCACTTTTATATGACATGAATAGCTGAGAGGTCATAAGTATAAAATGACTCATAAGGAGAATTATTAATGCTGGTAAATTGGATAATACTGCATAGGATACGGCAAAGTAATTACTTTCTCAGGAACTTCCCACTCACCTTAATATGTGTTGATAATATGCTCTGTACATTTATTTATGAAGTCTATGGTTTAAAGGATCGATGCTTTAGATTTTTTTTCCAAATACAGGTTCTATACTGTATAAATATTCCATTTTCCTTCTCATGTAGAAATGTATTCTTCTTACTGCATGTACTTCAAAGATTTATAAATAAATAAGAAGATGAAATAACATTTACAAATGAGTGTGGAGAACTCTCTTCTGCACGCGAACAAATACAAGATTAGACATTTGTCAGTGGAAACGGTGGTTTAGCTAACAGTTAGTTGCCAAGTATGAAAATGGTGGAGATCTGAGGTAGGTCACAGATGCACTGGCTGTAAACACTGCTGGCTTATCCATTGCATACTCTTTGCTTACCTCTCCTCCCTTATTGTGTATTAATATTTTAAATTGTATCGTCTTTCTAATTGTATATATTTTCTCCTTGAGGCCTCGTCCTCTCCCCTGAACTATTGGAAAAGTGTTATTAAAGGTTTAACAAGCTAGGTGTTCTATGGGTCACAGTTTGCTGACAAAAATTTCTTCTCATAACTGCAGAACTTCCTAGGTCCTATCGATACACACCCTCGTGGTGTGTTATAATTCTGAATGAAACTGCAGACAAACAACAACCTCCATCTGGTGAGCAAAAATGTCATTTGTCCAATGGTTGGTTTGGTTTTTTTTCAGTCTTCTCCTTCCTTCTTTTTGGACACAGCTCTTCTACAGATGAATGACACCTAACTTCTCCACTTGTTTCACAGGGTCACATAAAAGACCCAGACTTGATTATAATGAAAGAGTCCCTGGCTACATGGATCAAGGAAGAAACAAAAATGACAGCTGTGAAACTCATGCTAGTACAAACATGGTGTCTTCCTACCCCGTCTCATCCATCCCCTTTCCTCCTCTCCAGTTGGCCTTACGTTACAAGACATGCTAATGAGAACTGAAAAAGATGCAACAACATTTTTGATTGTCAGCATTTTTGAGGGTAGATTAGATGCACACAAGCAATAAGATGGAAAACAAGTGAGAAAAATTTACTGGTTTTGAAGGGTGATCATGCTCAAAGGCTTAATACACACGAGGTGTTTCAAACCCAGAACAGCAGCGAAAGAGAAGAAACTGTTAAAAATCAGTGAAAGAGGCACTAGGGACCATGCATTCCAGAGAGCAAATGCTTATTCTGGCAGGTAAGAAGTCACAAAAAACACAAAGAATAAAACAGGTTTCCTACAGCCAAAAAATTATATTAGTTTAGAATATTTAGTTTAGAATATTTTGTCCAGATCTTGAATACAAATGCAAACAGCAGCTGTTTTGCCCAGCTTTTGCACACAGAGGAACTGAGATACAGAAAAATAAAACATCTGCCTTAGCTCACCTATTGTTTCAGCAGAAAATCCAAGAATTGGCATTCAAGAGATCTGAGCTCTAATGCAGAGGCTAGAGACACAGCTCTGGGAACACAGAGAGTACTATCACTGAAGAAGTTTGCATTTTTAATTTAGAGTATAAGACCTCTGTCTTAGAGGCCAAACAAGTCTCTAATGTTTTTTGATACATTACTAAAAAAAGAAAATTAAATGGTATACAAAAATCTAGATATGGCAATATTCATAGGCTAACCTATAGTTCAAGGAAAAATGTTAATTGGGCCCTAAAGGAAGTACATGTGCCCTCAAAGGAGTAGAAATACCCACACATAAATATCAGAAGATAAACAGTAAGCGGAATTTTACAGAAAAAAACAAAAGCAAAACTAAAATCTAGCCAAACAAGAATAAGGCCAACAGCATAGCTGCTAGGATGAGGGCAGAACAAGGCCGTTTGGTAAAAGCATCAGGCAATTAGCAAAAAAAATGTTAAATAATTGCAGGTGCTGACATTAAATAGAACATTTCAAAAATGTATTAACATCCCTATGTAAGAGAATTTCTATAATATTTAAGGAACAGTAAACCAGAAGAATAAGTAACGAAATATCCTCAAATATTCTAAATTTGACACACAAAATAGACACAGCACTATACACCAAAGCTGCAACGTGGTCCGAACAGGGCAAAGAGCCCTCTGATGCTGTAAGCAGTATAGGTGAAACTGAAATTCTAATATGTAGGCAAACTGTCAGCCAGGGATGGCTGGGAATAACTACCGGGATATAATGAAAAGCAGCAGGAGAAGAGGTTGGGATCGAGTTAATGTGGATGGAAAGCGCTGGGTCTTAGCATGAGAGTAATACCCCAGTAAAGCAGTAATGGCCCAGTAAGGCAGAAAGAATAGCTAAAAAGATAAAAGTTTCGTTTAAAACATTTCTAAGTGGAAGTTTTTCCATTGATTTTTTTTCTTCATGTACTGTTTTTGATAGAAAGCAAGTTTGGGGTATTTTTTTTTCCCATGTTTAAAATTTCCTGTCTCCCCAGCTTTTTCCCTGGTCTCCGTTCACACCGGACACAGTTCATGTAACAAACTGGTGGACAGGAAGGGAGAAAAGAAAAGGAGGGGGAACACACACACAAAAAAATCACAATTACAAAAAACAGAAATAAAAAACATTCTGATTTTTCTAAAGATATGCTTCATTTGTAATAAACCAGAGAAAATCAACAATGATTAAAAAAATTAGAAAGTATGAACAATTTTCATGAAATTATTTCTCAATTTTTCAGTCCTTAACCTAAAACTTCTTTAAAAATCTGAATCTTCAGGCAAAGAGCGTGGCCTGTTGGGTGAGAATGCGGGAGTGCATGGGATGGACATTGATATTAGCTACGTTTTGACACAGATCCAGATTACAGTTTCTTAAACAACTCAGAAAATACAGTGAACAAAAAGCACCATAGGGTAAATGTGCAACTGAACAACAAAAATTTTTTGCAGGACCAGTTAAACACAGCTTGCTGTCAGAGTGGGTTAGGCTTTTCAAAGCAAGTCCTAAAGTCTCTCCTGGTTTGACTCTACTCAGTGTTTTTCTTAGAGATTTGAATGATGGAATAGCAGAAGGCTTGCAAATATTTTGTCATGTATTTCAACAATACAAGGGAGGAGACATGACAGCAGCTAATCAAACCCCTGCAACAGTTGCAGAAGGTGCTAAAAACTGCGATAAATTCTTTTAGCTAGAAAAAGTCAGCTCTCATTTTCAAAATATTGTAACAGTACATTTAAAAGAGAATTTATCTGATGATTCCAACTTTGAAGACATGCTGAACAACAGGAAACAACACATCCTGAAAAGAAGAGTGACTGCAAAACTTGCTGCCGTAGAGTTCAGCAGATCATGAGAAGTGCAATGCAGGAGGATTACTGCTTCCCCCTGCCCCTTGCAGGCACCAGACCGGACCCTAAGCCATGGTTATCACTCACGTTGGCCTCAGAGCAAAACTGCTGCACAGCGAGAAAGTTTGGCACCTGCCCACAAGGCAGATCTAGAGGCTGTTCTTGCAAGAAGAGCAGGTCAGAGAGGTTCTTGATCCACACAGATTATTAGTTTGTTTAATAACAGAAAATTAAAGGGCAGTGTTTACAAGGAAAAGCTTAAGTTGAAAACCAAATATTGACACAGTCTGTGTTACAGCATGTGACACAACACTTCCTAACTCACAGGAACTCCTAAAACACACACGCACACTCACAGAAGCAAGCAGCAGACTCAAGACTGACACCAGTGGGCCAGCAGCATCTGAAGCATGATTTTGATGTTTCTTAAAGAAATAAAATACCTCTACCATTTCATACTGAAACTAAACAGGGCATTTGGGTCTGCACCACGCAAATGGAGCATACATGGATTACAAGGGCAGAATTTAAAAGAAGTTATAATAGAGTATAGATGTGTTATTTATACTGTTTCTCTAATCCCATGCTGGTTTTAAAGGAGAAAGGCCAAACTTGCTATAAATTCTGCACAGGGTCATTGAAGTCAATGAAGATGCACTAACTGACTGCTGCTGCTATTTAAGACCCATCAGGTAAAGCTTCCAAAGAATTTCCTCTTTGAAATCCTTTCTTGAATTAGTCTAGAAGCCATAGGTAGCAACAAAAATACTTTCTGGCAGGGAGTCTTTAAGCACTCATAATGCACTAGATATGCTTCATAGGCTCTAGCAGCCTTTTGCAGGACTTTGCTCTGAGAACATGTGCCAGTCAGGCCCTCAGCTAGCTCCGCAGAGAGGGACTGGGTTAATGACACTAACTATGGAATCCACTCTTCTTGTACTCTCATATATGGGCTATTTTTGTCATTAAAAACTAAAATTCGAAGCTCGTAGAAAGTAATAATGAGCTCCTTTACTTTTCTGTAGAGTCAGCATTACCGTAGCCGTTGACAATTTGTAGTGCTATGTTCTTCCCAGCAAATAAAGTCCTACTGGACATGTCCTGCCCTTCCACTCACTTGCAAGATTTTTTTTTTTTTTTTTTAAATCTGATAAAATCTTAGTTTTCAGGTTGTCCCTGGTTGGACTCTAGTTCCCAAAAGCTGAGCAAGTGCGTATCATTTCAGCAACACTTGTATTGTTTCAACATTGTGACATAAATCTTGTATACACATTGTAACTGGAAAACCATCTGAAAGCCAAATTCTCTGGGACTGTCTTTTGCACCAAGTATGTTCTTCATTCCTCTCACAGCTCCTACAATGCCGTGGCCCTCCCAGAAGAATGAAGGCAGTTTTGCTGTAGCCCAGTGTTGCTCCTACAAGAGTTTCTGCAACACCAGGCTGAAGACACATGCTCCCTGTGTGAGTGTGCACAGCTGTGTGTATGGAAAATATCCTACCCCACTTACATGAAGATAAGGGAAGGCAAAGGCAGGGGTGCAGACAGAACAAATAAGGAAAACCAGGAATCAGAGAGAGCAGTCAGACATGAGCTGGAGGATAAAAGGAAGGAGTAGACTGTTTTTTTAACAACCACTTGAGCAAATGCTACTCAAGAAACTCACTTTGAACAAGGACGTCCAAGATTCCACATTCCTCCTTTGCCAGATGAAAGTCTGTAGCTTGGGTCTAGAGCATGAGCTTGTGTATGTCAGACTGGAAGCACAGGTCTAGACCAAACAAAAAAAGCAGCATCTTACAGAGCAAAGCAATGCAACACCCAGTCTAAACAGTTCTACTGGGCCAGCAAAGAAAACTCCAGAAAAGTCAAAATGGGGAAAAAAAATTAAGGAGAAAACTGAAGAGAAAAAAATGTGCAAGCTCCAGTGTTCCTCAAAAGACTCTAATCAGATAGTGCTAGCTAGATACCAATACTAGCAGATAGTGCAAGTAATAGCTAGTGCTAGTACTGTGGAGCCCTCAGCACAGGGTGGACCTGTTGGAGTAGGGCCAGAGGAGGCCACAACAAAGATCAGAGGGTTGGAACACCTCTGCTGTGAGGAAAGGCCGAGAGAGTTAGGGCTGTTCAGCCTGGAGAAGAGAAGGCTCCAGGGAGATCTTCTAGGAGCCTTCCAGTACTCAAAGGGGCCCTATAGCAAAGATGGGGACAATCTTTTTAGCAAGGCCTGATGCGACCGGACAAAGAGTAACGGTTTTAAACTAAGGAAGCGTAGGTTTAAACTGGATAAAAAGAAGACATCTTTTACAATGAGGGTGGTGCAAAATGGGAACGTGTTGCCCATAGAGGTAGTGGAGGCCCCATCCCTAGAAGCATTCAAGATCAAGTTGGATTGGCCTCTGAGAAACCTGGTCTAGTGGAAGATGTCCCTGCTCACTGCAGGGGGTTTGAGCTAGATGACCTCTAAAGGTCCCTTCCAACCGAACCCCTTCTCTGATTCTATTCTATGCTGAGACAAATTCTTTCAATATCCTGTAGACAGAATAGTAGAAGGAGGCAACATTCACTGCCACTTTAGTTCATGTTGCTGGTATTGCAGATGGGAAATTTAGTAAGAAGCATCTGTAGCTTTGTAAAACCACATTAGGCTTTGAGCAGAGCAGCATGTGTAGGTGAAAGAGCAAGCAAACTCTCTCTCTGACAGTTCAGAAAACCTCTGGGCACAGTGCACACAGTTCTGTTCTGCAGCAGCACCCTACAGACCACTATAGGGATCAAGGTTCAACCTTGGTAAAAAAGGTTGTCAACAGTTCAGGCAGCACCATACCATTACTCTCTACAGAGACTGATTCAGCCTGACTGCAGAGTACTTTATACCCCATGAGAAGTCAGTAAGCAACTTAATGTCCTTCAGATTACAGATCACAAGCACCTACAAAGGCCAGCACCTCTCAAGTGCCTAATCAGAGTGATTCCAATTAAATCCCTTTTCCAAAATTTATGCATGAACCCATAAATCTATTTCTCCACATTTCCCATATTCCAGCCATCTCTAGTCCTCAGTTCCCATACCCATGTACATGCCATAAGAACAATATGACTGAGGCACACTAAATAATGAATGGTATGAAGATGGTGAACAGGGAAAAAATTGCCTGTTTCTTACAGTGTGAGAACTTGAGGGTAACCAGAAGAAAGCAGTATTTCTCCATACAGCAATAAATGAACCATGAACCTCATTGCCACAGGATGCTGTGAAGGCTGAAAGGATTTAAAAAAAAAAAAAAAAACAAAAAACAAAAACCCAACGTTTAAATTAATGGAAGAGAAATACACTAACAATTGAACACACTTGATACAACCTCGTAACCAGAACCCCACAAATTGTCAGAGGATGGATCACGTTCAAGAGGAATCATCTGTGCATCTTAGTCCTACTGTTGTAATCTTGTCCAAAGTATCCATTATTACACACAAATACAGAGCAGAGCAAAGGTACCTAGCTAAGTTGATGTGTGGTTTCACCTAGTACAGCAGTCCTTTTTATAAGCCCTGTCTCCTCCCCTCTCCCCTTCGCCAACACATTTCCCTGAAGCTCTTGCCACCAGCTCTAGCAGTACCAGCCAGATTTAACTCTTTAGGGGGGACCTCCCCAGGCAGGACCCAGCACTCCGTATGGCACAACAACAAGATGTTAGTGGTGTATATTAAAAACATAGCTGATTCAGACAGAATCACAGAATCACAGAATGGTAGGTGTTGGAAGGGACCTCTGTGGGTCATCTAG
>Ga0181612_106155_pt1 | contig 14906 bp, 6 predicted proteins | sample HoacroProtozoa21_FD_119630 | JGI IMG/M metagenome (GOLD analysis project Ga0181612, IMG submission 119630) | Hoatzin crop microbial communities from Cojedes, Venezuel. Combined Assembly of Gp0051906, Gp0051904, Gp0051908 | reverse complement strand
GTTATCCAAAGTCTTGGCTACAAGAACCATATGGTGACTACAGTTTCTGAATTAATCAAATTTCCAGTTTCTTAGTACAGCCACAGCCAAGGGCAATAATTTCAGAACTGAGGGATCTTGGAGGCCTGAACAAGGGACATGGTTCAGGCTGTTCCTCATCTGGCCATGGGATGTCTCTGCAGCTACACAACACTGCCAGGCTGGGGGAAGCACCGGGATGAAGACCAGCTCTTCTTCCTCCCCTCCAATTCATGTAAGGGATGCAGCTCAAGAGATTAAAACCGAGGGACGGTACTTTGTAGCGTGTTTAACCCAACCTAACCCAAAAGCTCCCCGCAACAGGACAACGCTTCTCTCTCCTTGTCCGCACTTTCCTGCTCACTCTCTCACACTGGATTTTGGGATAGTATGAGTGTACGTTTGAGTTGAATCATCTCACTGATCCGACGGAAAACATTTCCTTTTGTGGTTACATGACCACAGGATCACACAACTGCATTCGGCGTAAGGCGAACAAGGTGAATATTTAGCTGGCTTTTAAGGTGGGGGGCAGGGAATAGGAGGGGAAAAAAAAAACCAAACCACAACACAGATGGTCCTTCTCTGTAGCAACTCATATCAAAGCCTCTTCAAGGTATCCTTCAAAGTCTCTGTCTCGTAAACTCACTCAGAGCCTAAGTCGTATCACAAAGACCAAAACATGCCGTGGATCTCTCTCCTCCCTCTTATTTGCTTTATCAACAAGACGGAATTTCAGGAGCATAGGCTTGCTTACATCATACATGTTTTAGTTTGGTTAATGGCAGTTAATATCCAAGAACAAGCAAGGCACCAGCCCAGCACTTCACAGATTTCAGACAAACATTTCACAGACTTAAATCTCCCCCTTGCTGACACAGCTTTGTCTTAGATTAGGGTTCTTTTATTTCACCAGTGACTAAAGTAGAGTTTTCAATTATTCCAAACAACATAGGGGACAACTTAATACCTTCCTGTAGTTTAAACTTCTTGGGACAAGCCAGATAAGAGATTCATCTGTGTGATAACAGCAGTGGGCATACTCAGGAGGGAGATACACACGTGATTCTCAGGTCTGGTACTGGTTCCCAGTTTTCACTGAAAGCCACTCACAAAACGTCTCAGGGTCTCAGTTTTGCCAGTGACAGAAGGAAGAACTATAATCCATACCTTAGAGAAGGGGGATTATCTAAGCAGATTTATTAGCTTCAGACACCTTCGTTAACTTCAGAAGAAGATCACAAACACCCAGGCAGACGTGCGCAACCCCCAAGGTCCGTGCAGGCTGTTCTCGCAGTTAGGAGTGCCTCACCTATGGGCTACAGGCAGATTTCGGCCATCAGAGCAAGAGATGCAAACCCTCGGCCTCTTCCAGCAGCCTTCCTTCCTGAAGGTGAGCAACAACTACAAAGACACCACCTGAATTACTCTGAGGACAACAGCCACCCTCTCCAAGAAGTCCCACAAGCCTTCTCCATTACATGGCCTAGAGATACCTGCGAGCTGACTACAGTGGTCCAAGGGCTCCCAGGAAAGTGGGAGCCCTTGGACCATCAAGCAGTGCCCCCGGCTCCCTGCCAAGTACCCCACCGCCCCCAAGAAAACCCGACATGACAAGTTTTGGATGTGCAGTCACACCTGGGAGGGAGCGACAGCCACAAAGAAAGCGTTCTGTGGCCCTGACACGAGAGAAGGAGCTGGGTGCCAGGTGGGGAGAGTGTCCAAACCCAGTCACAACTGCTCCACATATTCATCTACGTGCTCCAAAGAAACCAGTGATATAGCCACTATTTTCCCACGTACAAGTGGTAAGTAGCATTTCAGAGACATTTAAAACAAAGTTATCTACAGGGCCTGAAAAAGACACACTATCGCTCGGATACAGCTTTGTGTTTTTCATCAGACTAACTCAAAGGGTTATTACTAAACATGGACACTATGCACAAATAAAGACAGAAGAACTCCAGCAGTTTCAAACAAGTACAAAGCAGAAAACTATTTGGAGGCCTAAATATTACTCATCCTTCCTCTGTTAAACAAAGGCATGGGTTCAACTATTTTAGCTGGCTTATAAAATTCAGAGTACTTCCAATTATACTGCAAAATGCAGCTTGAGGGAGACCAGTTCATCCAAGCAGCTCCTTTGGTATATTCCACCACCACAGTTCAAACAGCAGTCAAACATTCAGGCCAGTTTAGCATTCCCCCTTCCAAGAGGCTGATCTGTAGCTAACAGGACGGCTCACCCACCACGCCAGACTCACAAGAGGTGGGGGGTGAGGTTCAGGGACAGAGCTGTTGGTGACTACAGAAGAACATACCACATCCCATATTCCACTATCCTCCCCAGAAAAAAAACTCTTGTACTGGAAGAGAATTTGCTCTACAGTATTTAAGTCTGGATGTCTGTGTGTCAGTGTACCTGGTCCAAATTTGAACTGCATACCTCACTGTTCAAATACTTACTTATTAGCAAGACGGGCATAAAAGAGCAATATTCTGTATTTTCTTGTAGTAACACACAAAACATTTCCCAAAAAAAGCCCGGAAGACGCACAAGGTAACTCTGCTCTTCCTAACCATTAAGCGGGGTAAACCCTGCCGCCAGTACCAACATTACCCTCCAGCAGAGCATATGCCCCTCCACAGAAACAGTGCTGAGCTCTTGAAGACCCAGCCAGAGTACTTTCAAACATTACTGAACCCCTGCGGAAGACTACCAACGCCTTATCAGACCACCACCACCATTAAGGAGATGCCTGCTCCTGCCAGTTCACAGTGCCAGGCCATCACCACCTGAAGATGTCAGTACCGGAACAAGGGAGTGGGAAGAGCAGGGGTGTCCTCTTTGATGGTGTCACTTCAGGTGACAGGCAAACTAGCCTCAAGAGGTCCCCGCAACCTTGAGAGTTGGGGGTGGAGAGCTGCATTGCAACAGGTTCGAGAATTACTGCAGACCACACCACGATGGTGATGCTCCCAATCTTTATAAGCCATCTTGTGTGGGAACACTGGCTACGCTCCATGACTCACTAAGTAAAGCTATTTTCCAAAATAAAATGGAGAACAAACATTTAAAACTGTGACGTATTACACAGCAAGAAAGCTGACTACATTAAGCACTGTTGATTCATGCCTTTGTTGTGAGCAGCTTGCCCGTCTGTCTTTCCAGCATTGCCTTGCTCTTGTCTCCTCGGACCGCAGCCAGCCCTCAGGACCTGCGGCGATGAAGACTAAAGCAGATGGCCACTGACGATTCTGGAGCCAGGCCACAGGCAAGGGACAAATACTGACCTCAAGATCAAGCTCACAAAAGTTGGACTTACCCTTAACAACCCCACAGCAGTCAGGAGCAAAGCACAACAATACAAAATACCACTACACCAGGCACCTGGATAGCTGGTGCCTGCTGACTGCTTCTTGTGAGCGCATCCGTGCTGAAAACTATGGTGTTTTCTAGTCATGCTGGATTGGGTGACCCAGCTTCTATAGAAGAAAATCCAGCCTCAGACAAAAAAAGGTCTCCCACTGTGCTATGAGATCAGCACAAAAGCTGACCCAGGGGCCTGAGACATGTTTGTCTAGACAGCAGAAAATGGAGCTGACCCCTGGGACCTGGGCAGAGAACACAACTCTGCAAGAACCTGCAGCACCGTTTAGGACGTAACCAGAAGCATTTGGCCAGCCTGGTATCCAGGAAGCTACAAACTTTCCTAGCCTGTCTGAGCGCATAGCTTCGAATCCTGATGCTCCTCCTGCACCTTGTCGAACACTTGAACTATTACCAAATACAGCCCTTCTTGGACACACTGCCCTCACCAAGGCAAGCGTGGCTCTTCAGATCAAGGCCAGATAGTAGAATATGATCCTCATGCATACATCAAAAGCAAAACAGAAGTTTTAGGGAAAGGTGCTGAAGAATGCCATCTGAGGAAGAGAATGTCAACAGCAAGGCTGGTGGAGCAACTGCAATAAACAAGGCCACAGAAAGAACACCAGCCACTGAGAGGTGTGCTCCACCCCATGCCATGAGCTGAACAAAAGCACGCTTCCTTCACCAATACTCTTCCTGCCTCAACAACAGGGCACAAATGCACCAACTGCTGAAATGAGCCCAAGGACAGAGCCATACCTACTTTAAGACAGAGCTTGACTGCACTTACAGAAAAGACCACGTGGAAAATAATTAAGCTTGTAATACGAATCCTTAGGCATACCCTGTGTTTCTGCCTCCAAGAGATCCAAAGGCAGACTATTTGTGCCATACTTCCATCACGCTGATCACAAAGCTTCAGCACTTCTGCCAGCAGCCTGTGAGATGAAGAATTTTCTCCTCTTCCTAAGAAAGGAGCGGAAGACAAGCCTTTTCAGCTCTTTCTTAAGAAAGGGAGGCTGAGCTATGCAGTTTTAACTACGGCTGGAATGCCTAAACCACTCGATAAAACCAGCACCTAGATCTGGGGTTAAAGAAGGCTTTTTTCTTAGAGGCCAGAGTAGCGGGAATTGCTAAGGCCCTTCTGCTGTCACCTATACATAAAGCACAGCATGCTTTCACGGCGGGATGAGGTACTTGAATTCCTCGCTAGGGATCTAGATCCAGGGCACAGACAATACCCATTTCTCACACGGGCACACTACAGTGGTAACTTTTTTTTAATGTCAAGCCTTAGCACACAACAGCGCATAGTGAACATCTGTCACGGTTGGCAACATATGGAGCAGGTACTCTGCTAAGCTTTGCAAACATCTGCCACACAGTCATCTGCAAGTGAGGGTAACCAAAGCCGGGGCTCAAACGGCCTCTTCCAGCTTGTATTCCTATTCGGCCTGATGCTGGAAAAGCTGGCACAACTGCGATAACATCAGGCTGGGGAGCGGCAGAGGACTGCACGTAACAGGGATGATAGAAGCTGATTTAATTCCCTTGCTGCTCTTTTCTCCAGGCTTCCCCTTCTTCACTGGAGAAATGCAGCGCATTGGCAGGAGGGCACAGGCTGCCTGGGGACCTGCCAGTCCTTGTCACCGCTACCAGTGTCACCGCAAAGGGAAGGCTGGAGGAAGCTCCAGCCATGGGCAGGTCACCATCACCCTCTCCTCTTCCATAGGCAAGGAGGATGAGCGAAAGGGAGCTGAGCTGCCGAATCCCACTACACCTCGGCAAACATATCCCACCCCAGCAGCAAAGGGCACCTTCTTTCTCTGCTCAGAAGCACTGACTTCAGTCCAAGCCTGGAAGTTTCCATAGCAGCAACACCTGATCGAATATGTACATTAACAAAAGGCTGCTTTATCAGTACTGGCCCAGAAGATTTTCTTCCAAGTTTGGGCCCAGGAGAGCAGGAACATCCAGTATCAGCTTTGCATTTTATAGGAGAGATAAAAATATGACACATGGTTTCTAGAGAAGAGCTTAGGGAAGATCAGTGTTTGTGAGGCCTCATTGCTCAGCTGTCCATGAGCTAATTTCTGGCTTCTCTTCATCTCACAAAGAGGAAAAGTCTCTGCTGGATACAGGTTATTTTTAAACTATTCCAATGCAAACGCTGATGTTCAGCACAGCTCTCTGATCCCACAGTCAGAGACAATTAGAAAGGAACTTATTTTCAACAGTCACAAACCATAAGGAACCAACCCAACCCACTATGAAAAGACACTTACTGAATTCACACTAGTGAAGGGGCTCGTAGTACAGAACTGTAGTCCTTGCATTCATAGAGGGGAGGGGAAAAAAGGAAGAAAACTTACATCCATCCCATTGTAGAGGTTTAGCTCAAAGACTAACTTGGAAAGAATCCGTAACTCAACTTCTAGACTGAATAAGCAGAAGGAACAATTTGCCTCAAAATCTTATGTTTACAGTTTTCATTAATGCTGGTAATAAAGCATACCTGCTCTTCAGTCACAGACCTTGGCCTCCTCCCCAAGACTGAGGCTTAAATAAGCCAACCACATCCCTACGGAAGTCCTGAAGGACTGCAGGATCATCCAGGTAACTCCACCCAGAGGCCTCCCCAGCAGGCAGACGATGGAATGACTCTGCTGAGTTCAGCATGAGGAGTACATTCCGAAACACTGCACGTCCATGTCAGCTGTGGGTACCAAACTCTACAACCTCAGCAGTCCCAGAAGGTGGGATAGATGAGCAGGTGAACACACCATGCTAATCTGCTGACACAAAATCAGAGAATGAGTCAGCACTGGTGATGCTTGTGCTGAACCAGAGGACAAATACACCGCACAGCAAGCCACTCCTAACAGAAAAGGAAGGTGCGATTTTGCGGTAACATGCAGAGAGCTTTGCCAGATGGATGACACTGGGGGGGACTGCTCAGTGCCAGGGGGGCAGCCCCAACAAAGAGATGAGAATCCACCACAATCAGGTGAGTGGTGGTCTCAGGTTTGTGCCACAACAGGGGCAAAGAGAACAACTGATATCTCCTAAGTAAGTTCTTACCTCATCTTCTCCTGGTTAAAAACACCTCAGAAGTCCTCAGAGGCGTCAAGGCCAGAGCCAAGCAAGTCAGTTTGGCCTAATTACCTACAGAGCAGCTGCTGGCTCCCGAGGCAGAAAGATGCTGTCATCATACACTTGTGCAAGCACTTCTGGAGCTCGAGCTCCCACTGACACCTCCACACAGACTCGACAAGTAGGAATGATTGTGCACCTTATGCTGGTGTCCCTCAGGCTCCTAGACAGTACAGATGCCTGAAAGGCTGGTGGGAAGATGGGACAAGATCCCCCCAGCTTGTGTAAGAACACCAGGAAACCTCCACCAAAAGCACCAAAATCCCAGAAAACGGAAGTACTTGTGCAGCTGTAAAACCAGTTTTCAGGCTTGAGAGGGTGGTTGACAGGAACTGAAAGGAACAGTAGATGTGCTGCATCTTACACCTGCCGCACACAGGAAGCAAAGCAGAGCCCAAAGCGAGGATTCTGCAAGAAAAAAAAAAAAAAGTCAAGTCCCCCGACTCAAGAGCAATGGCACACATACACTCCGCTTTCAGACCACACGTGGGCTGACAAAGAAGAGAAAGAAGAGGTGTTTTCGGGCTCTTTGCCCTCCACCACTTCATAAGGAATCTTCAGAACACAAAAGAAAAACGAAAGATAAAAAACAAGACTTACCCAGAAAAAACAAAATATAAAATCTATTTGAAATAAAAAGTCAAACAAAGAAGATTCACCTACCTGCACTTCATAATTTTTTTCTGCTTTCAGAATGCGTAAAAACATTGAATTTAGGAAGAAAACCTAGGTGAATACCTAGGCCTACAGCTCCCTTACAGGGAAATGGCAGTCAAAAAAAAAAACCCACATGCATCAAAAGGTTGGACTGCACAAGGAAAAAGAGCATGTTGATACTTTACTAATTTAGTAAAACAGGGCAGATTTTGGGGTGGAGACAACTGCTTGTCTTGGTTGCTCTTTAAAGTGATCCTCCACAATGAAACCAACTCCATCCAAATACCTTGGTTTAAAAAAACAAACAATATTATGTTCAGATTTCTTTTGGCACTGATCAAGCCAAATCGGTTTCTAATTCCTCCTCCAGTTATTTCTTCAGACCATGGTCACATAGGCAATCCTTTGACAACTGCACCGGCACAGGCAGCGCTCTCCCACTCAACTCTGCTGCGCTGGTACAACTGTCTGCAGCCTCACCATGAATCAAATTCGGGATCTGATTGCAGTCAAAAATAAACCAGCACTTTGTTTCGTTTTTTTAAGGATTACGTTTCAACCCAGGTCAGATCCCCAACCTATTGTGCAGCTATACAAACAGTTGTATCAGCACAAGGTGCCTGAATTGCTGATGGTTATCCTTGTGCCTAAAACCAACACTCGCACTCCCAGCTCACCTCATTTCACGGCTGCTGTAGAATAGGATTATTTACTCCACTGAACATGTGGGGTACTTTATTGCTGCAGCTCATAACTGCATGGAGGGTCTCTTTAATGAGACAAAATGAGGTTACATTGATGAGTATCCTACAACTAAGGCATGGCTACTGAGCTCCCTTGAGCTGTTGCATGTCCTAAATTATATGTCATTTTTGCAGTCTGCATGCTAAAATAAACATAAAAACATGACTAACACAGTCACTGATGTGAATGAACAGCTTTGGGCCAAGTTCTGAAACAAAACGCTCCTAGAAATTGCATAACCATTAACTATTTTGGTGATCTTCCATTCAAAAAAACCTCAAGCCTACACGACGTGCAGATTCCCACCAATCTGAAGACTGTGACATTCAAGGAGCAAGGAGTCTATCTACAGTTTTGGCAACTCTTCAATTGCAGCTGGATTTTAACATGGAAATACAAAAAGAAAGATGGAAAACCAAAATAACCACAAAGCAATGATGAAATGCTAGTACACTTTAGAAATGACCATGAGACAAACAGACTGGAAGTTCTTTTCCCAAATTACCAGCTCAAATACGGTCTGAAACAAAAGCAACTGAAAATACTTTCTATTTGACGGCTGCCTGGCAACCTACTAGAAAGGACTTGGTTCTCAGTTCTCTGCTTTCAGCTGGTGACAGGTATCAGCATCAGACACACACCATTATGTAAGGCCTTCTCATTGAAAAAAAAGCACAAAAGACTGAATAACCATTAAGATCTGACTTCTAGAACAGAGTAGGAGGCTTCAGGAAACAAGATGTCTACGGTTTCTCTTGCGTCTGCTCTAGAAGGCAAGAATCACAGTCTCTACGCTGCTCAGCAGCCTTGTTTTGTAGATGTCATCAAATCAATCTACAAGGACACAGAAAACTAACAAAACTGGTATTTGGCAAATCTTATCCTTCACTCCTTAACATGCATCTCGGGGCATAGTTCCATGACAGCTTAAATAAATCTAAGTCAGTGCTCTTCAAACCCATCCTGTCTCTTGAGTCAGCACTGGCACTCACCTGATCCTGCCTAGAAACTAGCCTGGCAAGAAAGTTAGCAGGGGAAAAAAAGGAAGTTGTTTTTGCCAATGTGGCTTCCTGAACTGGTTTAGTGCCAGTGCCCAACAAAAGTAAAAGGGAAGAATCACCCAGCAGGGTAAAGGCAGGCAGAGGAGCAGCAGAGCCAATTTCATTCAGCTTCGACTGTACGCTCAGAGAACAGCCTCCCCTGACCTGAGAGAGACAACTTTTTCAGCTCCCTCCCGATATCTCCTTTAGACCACCAGCAGCACTCTAGCAGACAAAGTACCTGACCTGGTAGGAAACTAAACCAGCAATATACATAAAACAAAACAAAAAGCCTTCAGTTTTCCGCTGGATCAGGTCCCTAACAGATCTGACCATGATGTTCACAACTCCCTTAGCATCAAAAGAAGGGAGAAAGTGGGAACATGTGATGAAAGGCAAGGAAAGGAAAGGCTAAAGCTCAACTTCAAGCAACTGCAAAGCTACACTCTCACTCCACACAGACAAAATATCACAACAGGAGTATGTAATATTTATATAAAAACACTTTTATATGAAAGATTTTAATCGTACATTAAAAAAATCATCAATCTAATTTTTCATGTTTTAATTTTCCACAACACATCATTAACACTTAAAAGGCCCTATTTCCTCAAAAATAAATCTTTGTTACCAGCATTGTTTTCACAGCAAAAGAGCTACTAAAAACATATAGGAGCGAGTGAGAAACAGCCTGTTGTGATTAACTAGGGCATGACAAACAGCAGCAGCATGTGCAAGCAGTACTGGGGAGCAAAGCTAGGGGGATCAGCGACGACAACGCGATACAGACTACATAGATTCCTGAACAACAAAATACTTAGAAACTGCCACCTGGGTTACCTACAAGGCTCTCTTTACTGTGGTTATACTGTTAATAAAGTCACTTCAGAAAGCTGACCACTTCTGCACAACCAAGCTTCTTTGGAAGCAAGAACTGACCCATTTAAAGGGCTCTAGGTAGGAAACTGCTGCAACAGTTACTGTGAAGTGATCCGTATCAAACTGGTTTCAGCAGTAACGCACGCAACTTAAGCGCACATACTACCCAGAGTAGTTGTCAGTCAATACACCAGAGCCCCCTGTGTGCTGTCATGTTCAGAAAGGCGAAAGCCTCACCAGATGGTTGCAGCAACAAAGGTGACATGAAGCTGGAACTAGCAACTTGTCCCCTGCCTCATCATCAAAGGGGCCTTGTCCCATCACAGCTCTGAAAGCTGCACATATGCGCCCCTCATCTGCTGGAGACCGAACACTTCACCATCCACTGCGCACCGCAATACCTTAACACTAGTGACTTCACAGGGTCTTCTCAGAAGAATTTCACTAGTTCATAAGGCACATCTCATAACTTTAGCCTGACACCCACTTTCCACGTGATCAACATCTGTTTAAGTTAGCTAGCTCTTGTCCCTGCTCGGAACATCTAACTCTGGACACAGCATTGATCAAATGGTGGATTCCTGGAAGACCTAGTTTTGCCTCAGAGATGCAGCAAATTGAATTTCTGCTTGTCATCTTGCTGCATCTTGGAGGACAACACGCTCAAACAACAGTCTAGGCTACTTCCATAGACAATTTACTCCTCCAAAATTCTGGGTTAAAGCTGCAGCTGCCTCTTGAATAAGCAGCAAGCTTCCAGCATGACTGTATTGAGACAATCCTGAAAAAAGTAGGTCTTTCTGAAGCAAACAGTATGTTCATGAGCAAATGCTACCACATCTCTGTCCTAACAAATCACTAGAATATCATAAATCAGAAGCAAGATGTTTATCTTAAATTCTTGACTGCTGACACTTAGTCACTAACATTGAAAATATTTCTCTTTAAATATCAAACACACATATTGAAGGATTTAAAAACATCAAGAAAATTCTGTAAAGCCATCATTTAGGACTGTATTTAGACATCCGAGTTCCTCACAATTCTCCATGGGTGCAACCGCGGTGAAGCTGTAGAGTGCTAAGCAGAAGCACGTGGTCCCGTTTAGATCAAAGCACACTCCAAGTGTCTCCTGAGTAACAGACTAGTATTGTACAGAGTAAGACTTCACAACGCTGTCAGATACGATTATCAACCCGTACGCACACAGCTGTCTTCTGGCAGGTAGTCTCTGCTTGTGCAAACCTGAGGCAGTAGGACTTCTACGGAGGTCAAGACTCGCAGGATTCATCTAGACCTATTTTCCGCTGCTGTGAGATGAAATATGAAAGAGGTATACAAATTGATCACAAAGACAGAGCTTTGTATGGGGATTGTTTTTCACCCTGCAAAAGGTAACCTCCCAAAGCCTCTCACTCTACTCTCATTTAAGAGGATTACGAATCCTACCCCTGGGAGACCTCTGCTCAGCTACTGGCCCGCTGATATTACACATTAATACTATGCCTTGTCTCTTCATTCTTATCAGCAGAGAGATATCAGAAGAATTTATAAGGTCACTGCTCAAAGATCAGGACTTTAAATGGAACCTCTAATGCAAGCTGGGAAAGCCACAGCCAGTGGCGTTCAGTGGGGACTCTGCTTTGTGGCTGCCACACGCTCAGCTGCGGGTCTGCGCAGTTCAGCTTATCTGCACATGCAGGCTACCGACTACCCTTGGAAGCAGACATTTCATCAAGAAGCAACTAAAAACCAGAGCTCATCCTATGCTAAAACATTAGGGCAAGTCTAGCAAATGCAGTTCACAGCTCCACAGCTCAGGCACAGACTGCACCAAACCAAAGAGAAAGCCTCGGCAAGCACTACGCCCAGGCGCATTTTCAAGAAGTGAGGAGCAGCAATGTGCTGCAAGTACACACTAGCATCTCAAGGGGAATGCCAAGGAGTAGGCTGCAGCAAATTCAATTACATAAATCTTTTTTCACAGACACCAGGAACTAAGAATTTGAGGACTTCTTTTGGTTTTTGCACCTTCCAACAAGACACCGTTTGGACACTTCTGAATGCAGGCTATGAAGCAAGTCCTGCACGATCGATCCCTAGACAACAATAATCAGGAATCATTTTGCTTGCCACTTAATAGCACACCAAGTGGAAGCAATCTATGCTGCCATGCAGGTGAACATACCAGGGGTTTTCCTTCATAAAGTAATCAAAGTTAAAAACATTACAAATTGTATAGTTAAACACTGTAAAGGCTAGACCTGAAGAGGAATCTTAACAGGTAGGAACACACTCCCAGCAAGGATGCAGAATCTCTGTGAACGGAGATTTAGGATGAGATTAGACATATATACAAGCTAATCCAAATGGATACAGTCAGTTCCAATAGCAAAATATTCTCAGAAGGAAAAAAAAAAAGTACATGACTAACAGAACAGAAGATCTTCTCAGACGCATCTGTGAGAACACTCCATGGCTTTGGCTGTTTCAGACTACACAGTGCCATGGCTAAGCAAAGCCAAGAGTTGACTTTTAACCAACAACTGTACAGAGAAGCTACAGGATTAATCACAGTAGCACAAGAGTCACAAGGAGCTAAACCAATGAAGAATTATTACAAAAGCTGTAAAATGCACAGGAGCTCAAATTACATTCCATGAGTAGTTTTGATAAAATGAGTGATCTACAGCTTTCCCAGAGACCACTAACCGAAAGACAAACATAAGCAGCTTGTGGTGAACTTGAATTTTTAGTATCTGTTCTCAATTTTTGAATTATGATGCTTTTACAACAGAAAAAACAGCTTTGATTAAAATAATGCCTGCTGCTGCAGATAAATGATGTCCACAGAAAAATCCACAACTAGGACAAAACAGAACTTCTAATTGCTTTTATTAATTTTGCGGTGACAAAAATGAGTCAAGATAAATGTTATGTAAAACCATTAACCTCTTTGCTGATAACTGGCACCTTAATCTAGCACAGTACCACACCAGATAGCTAAAACTGAATTCTTAATGCCAAAGCACCACTGGCTGCAGCAAGGCAGTAATAGCAACAATGGAAAGGAAAAAAATTGCAAAGCAAGCACTATACACTGAATTTTGCCATTACAGTTCCTTGGGCACAAGTACATACACCTGAGCTTGCCCAATTCTAAACAAACAGTGTTCTCTCCACACTGGTAATCCCAAAAATATTATCAGATGCTCCTTAATATTTTAGGAACACTGAAGAGAAATCAAAGTACACAGTAGATCTGGACTGATGGAAAACCTCCAGCCCACCTTTTATACTATAAAGTGGGTCACACCCAAAGAGGCTGTAATCTGCAGAGAAGGAAATTACATTTTGAGTGACTGTTTTTCGTCTTTACAAACCAGCCTCTCACCATTCCACATACAACCTCCATGGCAATCTAAGTCAGGTATGACTAAAATTTCCAAAACTGCCAGGTTTTGTACTTAACTGCAGTTCAGTGCCTATCACATATACACACGACTGAGGGACAGACAAACCAAGGCAATCTTAAAGAACATTCATGTCAACTTCCCCAAGAAAAGACAGATTAATCTTCTACACCGATAATAGGCAAGACTGATGAATTTCAACCAGACAGCCTCTTAAATATTGTCTTCCATCCGTTCTTATCACGTTGTGCAAAGGATGACATTCAGGAAGAAAACAAAGACTGATTAAGAGCCTACTTTCAGAAGCTATCATCCTGCTGTGTGGAAAGAGCGCTCTCTATGAATCACCAGTTCATCCTCCTCTGACTCCATCTACTCTTCAGAATTCCCTGATGTGCCTGAATTCGTACTCCACCCACCCAGACTGTAATGTCCCAACTTGCATAAAGGAATACTGTGCGAGACAGCACCAAAACCCTCAGTAAACTTAAGCTAAATGGCCTCCAGTGCTCTTCCTTACACACAAATCTGATTATTTTATCACAGAAGACAACGAGGTGGATCACACACAAGTTACCATTGGTAAATCCGTACCAACTGTTCCCAGTCACATGCCTCCACATGCCCAGAAAGGTGGGCCAAAAGGACCTGACCCACGGCTTTCCCCAGGACTGAAGTGAGGCTGACCAGCCTGGAGGTCCCTGGATTATCCTTTGGGCCTATTCTGAAAACACATGCAACATTTGCCTTTGTTGAGTGATAAAAGACCTCCCGGCACCTCCGTGAATTTTCACAGATGACCAAAACTGGCATCACTATGACACAGTCAGCTTAGCACCTTTGGGTGCAGCCCATCAGGTCCCACGGACTCACATGGCTCACACTCTCTCAAGCAGTCCCTCACTTTGTTTTCATTTGCTTCCAACTGCTGTCTCCTCTTTGAATCCTGCCTCTAAACACAGCGGCCCAGAATACCTTACCGCTAAAGAATTAAGCATAAAAGCACTGAGTACCTCAGGCGAGTCTGTGCCAACCATCGCTCATTCAGCCACCTCATTCAGCAGAGTCTTTGTTTAGCCTTTTACTGCTGATGTAGCGGTAGAAGCTACCTTATAACAATCAGGGATGTTGTAATAAGCACTGTCCTCAGAGAAAGTAGCTGCTTCCACAATCCAAAGACAGAGATGCAGACTAACATAGCTGAGTTTGTTCTGTCTGTATTCCAGGTTGTCAAAGAAACCGCAGGTTTCTTTGCAGGATGTAAAACCAACTTGCTGGAGAGTTGCATGACCCCATTTCTAAAACATTTGGCACAAAAGCGTCCCTCTCACCATCAGCCAGGCTGAGTGAATTTAGCAAAGGGAAGCTGGCTCTGTAAAGAACAAATCTAGGCTCTCCTGAAAATCCCCGAGAAAGTTTCATGGAGAAGTTTCTTTTCAACTTTAAGAAAAAAAATCTAGATGATGGAATCAGGAACTAAGATTTCTACCCAGTTGGATGCCAACTAGCCATACTGCTCTAGGCACAGGAAGAGAGATGCTTTATGATTACTCCATATTCTCATGATTTTTACATGCATAATATCTCAGTGCATCAGATGAGGGGGAACAGCAGGAAAAAACTCCAAGC
>Ga0181612_116103_pt1 | contig 14907 bp, 6 predicted proteins | sample HoacroProtozoa21_FD_119630 | JGI IMG/M metagenome (GOLD analysis project Ga0181612, IMG submission 119630) | Hoatzin crop microbial communities from Cojedes, Venezuel. Combined Assembly of Gp0051906, Gp0051904, Gp0051908 | reverse complement strand
GTCCTGTGCAGCCTGCTCTGGGTGACCCTGCTTCAGCAGGGGGGTTGGACTGGGTGACCCACAGAGGTCCCTTCCAACCCCTAACATTCTGTGGTTCTGTGATGTATCATCCACATCAAAAATTTTACTCACCCAGACCCTTTAACTTTAATGAAAAGGTTTCCAGTGTAGTTTGTGAGGAATTAGCTGGCTGACCTCCGTAAAAGCTACAGAAATCATCCCAAGCCCCTTACTAGAAGCCTGCAGTGCCTGTTCTGAGGCTCCAGAAGTTGGTAAGGGGATGCAGAGTTTCATTGCCCGGTCACTAGTTCAAATGTTGCATAAACCGGTAATGGCCGGGAGGCTCCTGCTGTGAAAGGAGCCATGAATCTTCCCCTCCACAGCAGTGAGTCTCACCCATATCATAAACATCCCTACCATGTTTAGAGCTACGTGACCCCCTCACTCCCAGTCACAGGGACATTTTGGGAAATCTCTCCCGGTCGGAGGATAGGGGCTATTTCGCACCGCTTCTGTTCTGCCCACAGGCCAGGGAATAGAGCCTTCTAGCCCGTCATGTAGACAGTCTAGGACCTTTAGCAAACATTTTAAAAACACTGCATTTGTAACTAAAAATAAAATGCCATTTCATTTGGTGGCTGTGTAATAGTGATTTTATATAGTGCCATTAAAAGTAAAATTCAGATAGGAGGAATTGCTGACTGCTGCTAAAAGGCAGAATTTTTAAGTTCTTTGAGGCAAGAACACGTCAATCTTTTATATTCTGCAAAATGCCATGAACATCTATGGCACTCTATAAATCATAAAGGGAATGATACAAGCAAACAGGAGTTACGGGATCTTATCTCTCTGGCAGATTTTGCCCTATGGATAAGGTAGCTTACAAAGCAATAATGAAATATTATCATCAAAATAAAGTTTTACTGGCTTTTTATTCTTAACAGCATTTTCCTAGCACCATGTCAATAGAAGCGGAGCTTCATCTGGGACCAAAAAGTTCTGATTTGCATATGTTATCATGCAAAATGAGATTTTATTCTGCCCTTGCCTTCAGAAACACTGAGCCATGCATAAGATCAGATCACAAAATTAAAACAATTTATTGTACTGGAAGTCTCTTCTGTTAGTTTTGGCGAAGTTCCCAGTTCAAGTGATTAGTGAAACCACAGAAATACTAATTAGCAGTGAGGGATCCTCAGAACTTACAGTGTTTGTGTTCACAGTGTATTAACTGACCATGCTCATCTTAAAATTACTGTCTGTCTGCTCCATCATTAATTGCTAAGAACTATTCCAGAAGACAGGTAACTTGTGCCCAAAAATGCAGAAGCCCTCCTTAACCATGGTCCGCAGTCCAACCGTTCCTAATGTGAGGGCTCCAAGAGCAGCCCTCCTCTGCATCACCAACATGCACAAGTCATGTGTCAGCCTCTACACATTCATGAGCTCAGCTGAAGGATTCCTAAAGTTGTTAAGTGTTCTTTCTTTGCTTTCTCATCTTTTGAGTCCCATGAAATTGTCAAGATTTTTCCTCAGCCACAACAAGCGGCATCTCAGTTTTGCTTTTAAATGCAAGTGGAATCCTTCTTCAAAATCACTTGACTCCAGGAGTCAGTGACTTAGAACATAAAGATTTGCAAAGATATGATAAAAATTGCAAGACTTGCCAATATGCATCACCATCACTACTTAATAAGACTCCTCGTACGTAAGAGTACCAGCATTGTCTTAGTATTTCATGGTAAACAAGCAGAACTACAGCTAAACTAACCTCGTTCATGTAATGCACAAAGAGCCTATGTATCACACACGTCACTCCTCTGTACCATTTTGAAGTTACAGAGGGGTTTAACCACTTGCCCAAGGTTCAGGTGCAGATCAAGAACTAATTCAACCCTGACCGACCCCAGGCTCTGGGCTTCTGAACAGCCTTCATTATACAAGATACCATTTTGCACATGGCCAGAAGTGAACGTAAGAGTTCATCCAGAGACCCAATTAAAGCTCTATTTAAAAGAAAATTAAGGCTCAGGTACGGTATGTACAAATAAGTAAACGAAAGCTGCCCTAGCCTTCTGGGGCACAATCTGGCTCCAATGTTACATGCTATCCAGCACCAAGTACATTATTTGCAAATATTAACAACCAAATAAAACTTTGAACAGGAATAAATCAAAAGTGATTAGCTATGAAGGGAAACGTGTCTGTCCTCCTGTCATCAGATGAAGAGTTGTTTCCTGGCTGGTATAAATTCAGGGGTTTCACTCCTGATTTCCCACAATTAAGTGGCACCACATACACTAGGAAAGCCCTGTAGCATGACATCTTCAGAAAGAACACTTTCCACTTGCAAAAACTGCTCAGGAAAAGACAATCTAATTGGTAGCTCTATAGAAAATATCCAAAAAGCTAATTAGAAGGCTCTTCCTAGACTGGGCCCTAACCCTGCCATATCCCAACCGCAACACAGACTTCATATTCCAGAAGGCATCTCCCACATAATGGTTCAGCAACCTACACTGTTGCCAGGAATAGAAAAGTACATTAGACTTCAGCAATTCAGTTTTTCTGTGCTACATAAGCCAGAGAAGAACCATACAAAGAAAACAGCAGCACAGAAAATGAACAGGATGGATTATAGCCATCAGCATTAGCAGATAAAAGAACAGGTTCTTTCTTTCATTCAATAATATATTTGGAGGAATAAGGCTTGTGCTGACACAGAAAAATGTAGCAAGCGAGACTACAAATAAACTTGCAGTTAGCATTCATTTTGTCAGAGAGAGTTCAAAATTCAATTTAAGATTCACATTTTATAGGAGATTTCTACCTAGGTCACAGATTTATCCTACAATTTAGGGTCAACATGAACCTCTAAATTGAATTTCATTTGGAACAGGGGGACACATTGGAGTTAAGGAAGGTCAGGCATGCCAAAAAACATTCTAGTTTTGTATTTAAGCATGAGGTATTAGTGGAAAAAAAGAGAATAAATAATAAACTGGAGGTTTTGTGTGTTACTGTGCTTTGTTAAAAAAAAAAACAACCTTACGTATAGAATAAAACGTACTAGAATCTAATCAACTGCTCACAGCAGGAATCCACAAGTACCACTTACGGTGTGCAGCAGACTGACATATAATCATGGCTGAAAGAGAATTACAGCTCACATCACTGCATCAGTTCTGCTGATCTCCGCTGGAGCTTGGGGGTGGAGAAAGAGGCAGAGGGAGGAAGTCCAGCAGACATCCCCCCATTAAAAGTAAAACTTAAGGACTAACCGACACCAACCCAAAAGCTTCACAAATTCACTGAATCGTAAGAGGCAAAAGCACAAATTGTCCCACTGCAGGTGATCACCTTCTTGTTCCATGCAAGTGGCTGAAAGAAACCCTGCTCCTACCCTCCAGTTCTCCAGCTCTTTATGATATTTATTGTTATTATATGTTTTAAAAGAAAGATCAGAGATTTTGTTCTGTAAAACACAAAGAAAGGAGTCCTACAGTGTTTTTAAACACTTGTACAAAGAATAAAGGTACAAATGCCTGGGCATCTCCAAATCAACAGAAATCTGCTGATATTTTCAGCTGTTAAGAACATATTTGACTTTTTTTTCCCTCCACCATAGTCTTTTGCAGAAAATGTATATGTTCACCTGGCTTGGGGCAACAAATTATGTAAAACATGAGTAATCGGAAAAGTTGAGCTAGTTGTGGATTGGCGAGCAGGCAGGGAGCTGCAGCCCCGTACTCGGCCCGCTCCGCTCGGCTGCTCCCCCTGCCAAAGGAAAGGGCAGACCCTGCAGCCAGGCAAGTCCAACCGCATCTGCTCCGTCACACGCCATGGTGTGAACCACCTTTATCCAGCTGGAGTGAATACTCAAAGAAACCTGGGAAGGTGCAGGGAGGGAAGTGCTGTTGGTTGCAGCCACCAAGAGTAGCAGTATTTTTTACCTTGTATCTACGACGGCCTTCCTCCAAGAGGCCAAGGACTGACGGCACCCCAGTGACAGCATCACTTCACAAAGCTTTGAACACAGTCGGTAGAAATGCTTTTGTGGGATGGAGAATATACTGTGATGAGGGCTTGAACTTCTCCTTCCCTGTCTCCTTGTAATGAATGAGAAAACCAGATGTTCTAGGGTGTGTAGTGAGGGACAGAGCACTTGTGCCTGGCTAAATCAGATGCTGGGCTGGGACAGTGAGGATCTATTTCATGCAAGTAAGTAAGCGGTAAGTTTTCAGCATTACTGAATTCCAAACAACTTTCAGTTTAATATCTACATTACTGGCGACACTGCAGAGGAGCCCAGCACCCCATTTAAAAAACTACATAAACGCATACAAAACAGCCACTCTCTGGCTTTGTGAACTTCAGCTGAGGCTCTGTAATGAGCTCTCCGAAAGCCTGGCCCTGAACCAAGTACGCACCTACTGAGACCTCCTGAAGATAGCGTCCTACACGTGCACTTAGCACCTAACACAGATGCCAGAGATGGAAAAGACTTTTTGGAATACTGTAGTATTGATTAATAAACAGTTCATAAACAACAGTAATAGGATGACAATCCATAATCAAATGATAATGTTTAGTATATGTCAGAAGCGAAAAGGAGAATAAGGATGAAAACAATTTTCCTTAAAAAACTGCTTTTAAGAGATATATTCTTTTCACTCCAGGTAAAAATCTCATCCTTCTGAAAACTGCAGGATTACAAGATCCATCTCCCCAACAGCCCAAGGGTGAAGGCACTCAACTGTAATGTGGGAAAACCAGCCTCGTACCTACAAACTACCCAAGTCACTATTTTTCCATTGCTACCCCTGAACTAAGTTCACACAGAAGCAACAGGGAAACCCAATTAATGCATTTTCAGCAACTTGGGCTAGGTTAATCAGGACAACACTCAGTAAAACAGTCAATATTTGCCAAGGGCTATCACTCAGCTAAGCCATGTCTTGAACGAAGGGACAAGCTGCTGTATCCCAGATAACAGTCCCAGCTGAGGAATCCCACAAAGTCCCACAGGTTAACTCCTTAATGGTATCAAAAGGGAAGCAAAAAGTTTCCGCAACATAAAGACTTGGATTAACCTCACTCCATCTAATGTTTCTCTAATTTAGATAATCCATCCGAGCTACCCCAGTAGCGTCCCTGTATGTTCTGTACAGAGAAATCGCACTTTTATTGCACAATTACTGAGGGGCTGGTGAATCGTAGCTGGAAGCATTTTAAGAGGCAGGTCAGGCCCAGGCACCTCCCACTGCAGGTACCCAAACGCCTCTTCCAGTGTGGACACACGATTCCCACTCAAAAAAGCTGAGTATATACTGTGGCAAATCCAATATCATGCCACTATGCTGCTACTATATAGAATTAATATCTGCCACAAGAAAAGCTGTGAAATACAGGGAAGACAAAAACACGCCATCCCTCCTGCTACACCTTTTTTGGAAGGCTCTTGAAAGAAGGTATTTTCTCCTGCAATGTGTTAGCCAGCAGGGAGTCGCAAGGTGTTGTTCACTGAATAAGTTCTCATTATTAAGGCATTCAAAGTCAACATGTTCCATACTCATCATTACCATTTTTAGTTTTTAAAAAATTATCTACTTTTCCTTTATGGCAAGGCTTGTGAGTGACAGATGATCCATCAGCTTATCTGCTGATTTTTAATGACAGCATTTTGCATTCATTATTCCCTACTTAAATGACTCTTTTTTAAAAGAGGAATAACTTATTTCTTCCTCTTGTCACTAGAGAAATTAAATGGTACACCATTAAGAAGAGCGCTTGTCTAACAAAAAGATACACCGGTCACAGATTTAGAAAACCAGCAGGGACGAAAACTGCCTAAGAGAGAGAAAGAGGAACACGTATCTCCAAATACCTCCACTGCTGTGGTCCCTAACTTCTAGAGCTAAACCTCTGCACTGAAAACTCCTAAGAGAAAAGGAGGGTTTCAGTTGGACCAGATGACCCACAGAGGTCCCTTCCAACCCCTAACATTCCATGATTCTGTGAAAAGACCAAACAATTCTGTGCAATGCTGAGCACTCCCTTGGCTAAAGAGTTAAAACGTTCTAAGCATGGGGGTGATGCAAGGCAGACACTTCTTAGCTGACAGCAACAGGGATATTTGTCGGGGGAAGCCTGGCAGTGGCAGCCTCATGCATAAGGGTTGCAGGAGCATGGGGAAGTAGAGGATTAGAAAGAGTGCAACACTGTCCATCCCGCTATTGCACACCAGCCTAACGCAACCTTAGCGACCATCAGAGAGGATCTGTGTTTGCCTGTCCTCAGCTCAGGGATGCTCACAGTCTAGGCACAGGCTAGGAACCAAAAAATGCAGCACCTAGATGGCACGCGCAGAAGAACACTCCCCAGCAACAAAGCTCTTCAGGAGACTTGTAACTGCCAAGCTTTTGAGCCCAGTGAGTCCAAGAACTTCTGAAGCATCAAACCGGTTCATTAATTATACCAATGAAAAGAAAAAGGAACCTTTGCGAGATCAAGCTATTGGCAGTTGGTTTTAAGCAAAGCTTTTTTGCTAAAGGTTTAGTGATTTGCCTTAATGACTGCAATATTTCACAGCAAACCCCTTAACAAGTATCCTGGGAAAATCCGCATAGACTACATTGCACAGAAAGAACAAACACAGCTCGCTTTCAAGTACCCGGGTGCAAGTCCCCAAAGGCAGTATGTCCAAGTTCATAAGAAAAAAGTGTCCTACATTTTCAGCCAGGTGACAAGGGGGCCGTAACTCTTCTGTTACAGGCCAAGGGAGATGAGCTGGTGAGCAGTCCTGCTGCAAGCTGTTCCCTCCAATGGGGAAGCTACCATGGTCAAATGTGCTCCCCAGCATTCTGCCTCTTGCCACAGAGCTTTCCAATTACCAGTGCTCCCTGGAAGGTCTGTTCTAGAGCTCCCTGGAAGCTCTGTTTTCTCTCTGGCCCTTCTGCACTGGCATCAGCTGCCCTCTGGAGCGGTATAACCTCTACATGGAGCGGTATAACCTCTACATGGTTATCCTTCGGACATCCCAGAGGACCAGGGATCTTGCAAAAGTCTCAGTTTACAGATTCATCACACTAATGAATGTGCGAAGGCTCTTAGCTTAACTCCGACTTAACGTTCTTCTCAAGGAGACAGTGAGGCTTAAAAGAAAATCATATGCTGACACTGACAGAAGGATCAGTCAATTTTTACTTCTTCATTTTAAAAGGGATTATAACTTTCTCATTCTAAAAGAGTTTACAACTTCTTAAGTTAGAAATACAGGTGAGAAATATCAATGGTAAAATGAGTGAAAAATTCTAACTAAAGCAAAAAATAACTTATGCAAAGGTAATGCTGGGATATTTTATAACGTATTTGGCACTGAGAATTTGAATAAATCAAAGTAATACGCTTAATATTTGCCTGTCTAGCAACAGCACCTCCTAACAATAAAATGAGTTTAAATTTTGGCTAAATGCCTAATAAATGAGTTGTTAGCTTTTGTACTTCAATGCACTGGCTGCTAAGTAGGCAAGTCAACACATCTCGAACGGAATTCAAATGTGTGCAGTAGGCTCTGCTACAAGTCAAACTCCTAAACTGGTAAAAGTGGGAATTAAACATACCTCAGATACCGGCTCCCCAATTTCACATTCATTCAGTAATCTTTTCCAGTCCTATTATAACGAAGAACAATCCAATTATGGTACTTCAATCTCTGTGTACAGTTGCCAAAACCAAATTCCTTAGCAACACTTCCAATATACTCAGAAAAGTTTCTGCACTACAGAAGATTTCAGTTTCTGATTTCCACAATATCTTCAGGTGTGACACAGTAATGCTTCTCATTATATGTAACATGGCTTACGGTCAAGACTTGTATTTTCTGCATATTACTGTCTCTGATTGCTGACTATTTCCTTTATCATTACACCTGGCATCAAAAGAACCAAGTTAGGTACTTAAAATCAAGTATGTACTTAAGTGGCATCCTACATAAAGGTGCTCCTTTGAATGTAGACATAAGTTTGACAGAAGACTAGGTTTTTCAACTGGGACTATATGAGTAAGTACAATATTTACAGAAGACATCAGGTAGTGCTTTTGTGGCACAAGGGTTTCGATCCTGTCTTCTCCCTCCCTCTGTAATCTCCATCAGGCTCACTGAAACTCTCCCATCAGTGAGATGATGTTACGTATCTAAAGGTGCTGCACAGATACCTAAGTATGTGCAGATCCCGCATGTATAAGATGAACTGTGACTAAGAATTGTGTTTCCCGGATATTCAGACTAGCATACACCTAAGAAAAGGCTTCTTCAAGTCTCAGTTATCAAGGGAGCAAAATGTGACTAAATTATAGAAACAAAACCCAAAAATGCAACTCACATTCGCTTTTGTTCCTGGAGTCAGCACACCCGTTATGAGAGCGATGAGTTCAGCAGCCATGCTTACTCGGGCTTTATCACTCAATCTTAAGTTATCAATTAAGCATGGCTGGAACGTCCATACTTATCTGTGTAAAGCTTCAGAAATTTTCCAGAGTTGTACAGATTTTTGTCATGGACCTCCTGTGGTAACTCACGTGCAATCATCCACATGATCATTAAAACATACTGCACAGGAAATAACAGACAGTAAACCGATGGAGACTCAGAGAAGCTCATTGACTCTTGAATCTGTCATCACTCCCTTTGGCATCCAATATGGAAAAAGCATGCAAGCACCAGTGGATGAGTAACTGTTTGAACAGTCACTCACTCATCAGCATGCGTTTGAAATGTGCTCCCAGCCTCCCTGCTATATTCTTGCAGTCCTAATTACGCAGACTACCCTACCCTGAAATTAAACTTTCCCAACTGTTACACCAATATTAAGATTCACATCTAGGAATCATATATGCAAAATGAAGCTAATTAGGTCAAATTAAAAAACAAGACTCATTGCAGAATGATTGGGCTCATCTTTCAAAAGAAATGTCACTCAGAATAGGCTTTGGATCAGGTTCTGTGGACCACACTTGCAAAGAGTTTACTTAAGCCACTTCTTCACATGTTCATTGCTCCACCAAGGAAGAGCCCAGAGGATCAGAGAGTTCCACAGATTTTTTTTTTGCTTTTTAACCCCACATTATATTCAAAAGCAAAGTCAGGTATGAAGAAACGGCTTCCATTTTCCTTATACCACCTAAACTGCCAATAGAAAAAGGAGAGCAAAATTGAAAGGGCTTAAATTATAAGCCAAAAATTTGTCTGTCAAACCACTTCCAGAAGTAGGAACCAGACTTCTCAAAGCAAGTCTTCAGCTACACACATAGCTGACAAACAACTGCCTGATCTATCAAGCAAGTTGACCAAGGAATCAGAATTTCCTTTTTTTGAGCCAAAGATCAAAACTGAGCATGCACATGACAGGTGGTCAAACTTCTATATTCCTCTTCTCATGATAAATCTGGTGTTTGTCATAATTTTGTTCCCATTGCTACCAAAAAGGTAGAGGATGGGATGCAAGAAGGGACATGTTACTTCTTGGCACACGTCCTTCTACACCCAAGGAACTTTCCCGTTTCATCAGTCTGTCTTTCACCTCCTCAGGCCCTTGCTCACAAAGCTGTGCTACACACAGCCTAAGTTTGAAGCTTTTCATGTAACATCATATCTACCCTGTACAAAGAGACAGTTTGTAATCAGACACTAATCTACCTAGCAGGGTATGTAGAAATATTTTTTGAGGCATAACGAAACATTGTAAGCAAGATGCAACTTTTCGAAGATAAAAAAAATATTTTTCCAATTCACTGTATACCAATTAAACAAACGCTGTCAGAAAGAATTTTCTGCATATTTCTCTGAATTTACACAAAGCTTTCTACTAGTTTGGCACGTTAAGAGTCTTTATCAAATGCTAATTTTCTAAGTCATTTTCATGCCTCTGTTTGTATTGTATCATCTCACTCCACTGAACACAGATGAATACTATCGAGTTCTTCCAACAAGACATTCCTCATTTTCCAATTTTTCAAGACAACAGTATATTTATTTTGTCAGGGTTCCCTGCTGTGCAACAGGTTTTTCCAACTACCAAAGGTAGATTTGTTCAAAAAGATATCCTCATTTACTAATAAAGGTACCATACCAGCACAGCAAGGATGGAATAAGAACAATCACTAAGTCATTACCTTCTTGGACTGATGAACTGGGGCCGGGAAGCAATTATCTGGACTACCAGTCAGTAATCCCTCTGACCCATCTCTACCGGAGTCTTTACCAGAGCAGCAGTGAGCCTAACTAAGCAAGAGGAAGAAACAGCCATTCGAAAGAGCTGGCCAGCCAGGAGAGAATTCATGCGGTTACCAGGCTATTAGGCTCCCAACAGGAGATGGACAGACAATTTCATTGTTCTTGGCCTTGAATGGGGGGAGGAAAAAAAAATTTCCTCCAGAAATGATACTGTCCTATTTGATCGCAGAAGCACAGCTTTCTACAATAAATTGTCCCTCCTACCGCTATTAATTTGTCTATTATTTTTTATGTCCTCTCTTAGCTACTGTGAGGTGTCTGTGCTTTTATCTTACAGAAACATTTCCAAGCAGGCTTGGGTTCCTTTATACAAAAAGGCATACATGTAAAGAATAAAGGTTAGTTAAAATTCTTATAACTCAGGTTTTCTTTGTGACTCAATAGAGTCATTTATGTTTGAAAATGTGTATGGATGCTCTTCACTGGAACACTCTTTACACAAAGCAGAACAGACTCCATCACTCATAATGGAGGTCACAACCTTAAAACCAGTGCATTAAAGATAAAATCCTCTTCATCAATGGCTCAAGAGACAGTGCTGTCTTGGGGTCTGGCCAAAGGCCAGCAAATGAACTCCTGCAGGATCTGTAGGCCATGCGTACTCTACATTCAAAGCACATTTCTTTGCCCATGACACCTCTGACCTAAGGAAAGCAGCAAGCGCATAAGAATAGAAGGGAAACACCCAAGCCAGTACACTGCACCACATAGTCTATGACTTCTTCCCCCCACCTGAAGCTCCTCTATTTTTTAATTCAAAATCTTCCTTTTCAAAGCGGCTGAAGTATGGCCCCATGAAAGGATGGCTTCCATGGTGTAAAAAGGCTCTAAGGAAGTCTGACTGCTTCCCCTGCATCAGAGCAGCCTTGCAGGGGGTGCCAGCTATCACCTTTCCCTTCCCCATCTCCCCGGCTATTTTTCCTTGGCTCTTCTCTATTCTGTCCTGTCTGCTTTACATGTCTCCTTGTGTTTCTTTGCTCCCTCTGCTCCTCTTACTCATTCACTTTAGTACTATGTGAACTTCATGGCATCCAGCCCACTGCCTTTCCATGGGCCTAAAATAATACCGAGCAAGGCTGTCTGCCTGTACCAGTTACTGCTCTTTTGTGTAAAGCAACACATGCAATTGATCTTCTGTCAGCCAACTGTTGTTGCTGATGGCACTTTACACGTTCAGTGTCCTGGGGCCAAGCAAGTTCCTTCGGCAATAAACACATCAGTAAGTGTTTCACTGCATGTCCTGATGCCTTCCCCAGTGTGGTTAACAGCACACTGCGGTGTGCTACACCAGGCCATAGCCACCCATCTTTATAAGCTTACTATCTTACAGAAGCAACCAAACTCCTCTTTTTAGCTTCAGCAAGTCTCGTGCTGTACCAACCAAGAGCACAGACACTCCAGATACAGCCAAGCCGCAGCCTCTGGAAGGCCAGGTCACTGCAGTAAATCAGCTCATCAAACAACCAGGACCACAGCAGGCTCTGTTTCAGAGGCAGCGGGAGTCTCTGCACCACACTGACATTTTTTGACGGCGTATGAGCTTGGAGGCAACACAGGACCCAAGTATGTCATTCTGCAACAGAAACACCTCCAAAAAGCTGTGAGAGAGAGCTCAAATCTGGCAGAGCCAGCGCTGAGTACAGCCAGGAAGCCTCACGGCACCCAGGGGCTTCCAGGTGGAATACCTGGTTTTTGCCCTCGGTGATGTGGGGACTGGAGTATGTAGTGGGGAAAATAAAGGGACACGGGTCTCGAGGCTGCCTGTCAAAGGGAGGAGGGAGAGGAGAGGGGAGAACCTCAGCTCTTAATTTTGAGATGTAGTCACAGCTTTAAAACAAAATCAAATTACACAACATCTTTGCTCAGTTGATCATCAGCTCCAATAACACATATTTACTTTACATAAATATATGCACATATCTTAACTGGCAGCCAACTCTACATCTTCATTTTGAGTGATATTTCTGGTTCAAAGGGTATTCCAAAGCACAGAAAAAGAAGTGAATTATTTGAAAATAGGTTGATCTATTTGCATAACCACAAACGCATGAAATAACTGCTTTTCCTGATTTAAAGATATATAGGTACACACAGACTACAATCATAATTTTATAAAGTCATTTAAATTATTTGAATTCCGTCAATACCCCTTAAAATAGTAAAGAAATTGAATGATCACTGTAGAATCTTAATTTTTTATTCAAGTTTAAAGATAGATGATGTCAAATGCCAGACAGCTGAGCTGGTCTGCATCAATTAAAAAAAAAATATAAATTTCCAGGAAACAGAATAAATACTTCTGAGGACACTTGAAAAAAATCCCACTGAAGATTTCACCCTCTCTAATTCTGCATTCTGAGTCTTCCTCATGCAAATTTAATTTATGCAGTGATGGATATCCTGAGAGATGGAAGCTGTAATATACACATGGAGATAAAATAATCTCTAATTGAGAAGAACCAGTTTGGTCTCACTATACTCAGCACTGCAGGTAAAATCAATTTCATTAACTTGTCTAGTTAGCATAAATATTAACTTTGCCAGTTAGCGTAAATACAACCTTTCTGATTAAAGTACTAGTTTGTCAGAGAATCAGACTCTCCTCACTTTGGTAATAATCCAGTGCAATTTGATGACAGTTTTCCTGAGTAAGGGAAACTATCTCTATATATTCTCTTTCAAAGCAGAGCTGCAGCTCTCTGGCCTAAGTTTTTACTTTTGTGCCATCTCATCTCTCCTGAACCAAAGGCCAGCTCACATTAAGCTTTTGTTCTTCAGCTTTCCAGCAAGGAGACACCGAGCACCATGAAATATGTCGTATTGTGGGGCCTTTCAAATGACATCATGGAAACCCACCTCCTGCTCACTAATGATTTGAAATAACCCAATCCTATAAAATGCTAAATCACTCTGGCAAAGTTCCTGAAATCCCATTCCTCTGGATACCAGCACTGAGTTATGAGCTACCGTAGCTTGCCAAAGATGGACCACGCTCTCAGGGCATCTTTTCAAGCCCTCTTGCCCTAGTCCTACTACAGCCTAATTTGTGGCATGTTCCTGAGATGCTTCCAGAGAACTCCAAAGTGCAGAGGACAGAAGAATTGCAAGGCTCAATCCATCTTTTGGCAAATACAGTGGGAAAAGCCTTCATCGTCTTTACAAAAATAGGATCAGTTTTCTGGAAACCATGAAGGATTTGTGTCTGGCAGACTCCCAGATTTTGGCCTTGTATTTCAAAAGCCTTCTTTGCAATAATTCATCATATAGCCCTAAACCACAGGGTAGGATCCCAGTCCTTCACAAACACAGCTACTCTGCAGGGGAAGTCGAAAGCACTAAACTCTTCCCTAAGCCACTAGCGCTGACTTCCTCTGTTCCTTGCAAGCTGCACTCCACGCTCAATGCAGAAATCCATCAAGATCCCTTCCTACGGAAGTGCTGGGTCCCAGCTGCAGGAACAATGCAAGAGTATTTGCGCTTGAAGCAGAAACTGTGTCTTTTTGAAACAAAACACAGTGCTGCTTCAACTAACCCTACCAAAATGAGATTCAGAGAGTTCTGCCCCACGGAGAGAATATGAGGGAGAATAAATGCAGATGGCAACAATCAATCTCCTCGCTCAATGAGCTACCAAAAAAATCCTTTGAGATGGCAGCAATAAGGGCAAAGCAAGGCTCCACACAGATCACAATAGATGTGTGCATATATACTTGTATGTGTACATTTAAAATAAATCTCTTCTTTTCATGCTATTTGTTCAACTATATTATCAAAAAGAGGTTTTAAATACAAGCTTATGGGACTACTAAAGAGGTGAATTTATGAATGTATTCCTAACAAAACACACTCTGGAAAGCTTTAATCTATGAATTGTGACAACCTTGGACAAAATGGATTTTTAATAGAATATAATGTAAACTGCCTGAAACATTGTGATAAGGAATTTTTTTTTAAGCAATGCACAGAAAAGGCATGATGCACTCTGTATGAAAGGAGGAAAGGTCTTAATTTAAAGCATTTTAATGAACACTCAATTTGCATAAGGAAATGTGAGAAATGGAGATGGAAACCTCACGATAACGATAACACTGCAGAGGGGAGAGGGAGAAAAATTAGAAAAGTAAGCAAATTTGAAAAGGCTCCAGCCGATAACGCTGGTTAAATGGAACGCAGACTGGATTACGAACATGTCACAGTCCAAAGCCACTGTTCTCCTTGCAGGCAGTGTCTGTCGGCGGCTCTTATCAGAGTTGCACACTGGGGAAGAAAGAGCAACCGAAGTGCAAAGCAGTGGAGAACAGACCTCTCTCTGAGCTAAGGGCAAGGAGGGTAGGCAGAGATTTCAGCAAATGCAGCTGTGACGTGCTGGAGTTTCTCACTTTCACCAAACCTCCCAACGCTGTGCCAGCCCAGCCGGCTTCCAGGGCTGCCGGGGCTTTCCACCCCCTCACAAAGCCCAAGGGCAGTTGCAAATCTATAGCAAACTCAGCCGTCTCTTCCTCAACTCGGCTGTGCTGGTCGACAGCCGGCTGAACGTGAGCCAGCAGTGTGCCCAGGTGGCCAAGAAGGCCAACAGCATCCTGGCTTGTATCAGGAAGTGTGGCCAGCAGGAG
>Ga0181612_106614_pt1 | contig 14907 bp, 9 predicted proteins | sample HoacroProtozoa21_FD_119630 | JGI IMG/M metagenome (GOLD analysis project Ga0181612, IMG submission 119630) | Hoatzin crop microbial communities from Cojedes, Venezuel. Combined Assembly of Gp0051906, Gp0051904, Gp0051908 | reverse complement strand
TACAAAAACTGGGGGAAAAAAAAAAAAAAAAAAAATCACACAGAAACTTTCTTGCAGAATGCTGTCATTCTAATTGTACTCATGGTGTGATGAAGAGAGTGCGATGCTGAAAGACTGCGGGTAAAGCATGGTGCACCTGGACAATTTAAAAGAAAAGGTTTCCCCAAGTAACTGTTCTGTAACACAAAGGTTTCTTGCCTAGTCTCTTCTGACTGTCATGGATACAAGTCAGCAGAAGCAAACCTGGTCTTGTCACTGTAGATCAGGCAGCAAATTCTGTTCAACATCCCTGAAAATTCCTACACAAGAAACCTAATGCTTATACACTCAGTCTTATCCAGTTTGAAGTGTCTAAGGCTCAAATAATTTGTAAAGAGCTTTGAGCAAAAATTTCTCCATTATTTAAATGACTTAAACCTGTCACTGAAAACACTTACCATTTCTTCATTGTTTATGGAGGTCCGGATGAGCATGGCCATGGAAATACCAGATTTTCGAGCTGCAAGTGTCTATTTAAAGCAAATACAAAACTATTAAAAAATATACTAGTTACTGCAGTCTTTGAATCTAAGGGAAGTCAAGTAGTGCTGGATTATGCTATTGGATTTAAGCAAAACTGTAGGTGTTACAAAAACTTTTAGTTAATGTTTGCAGCACAAAACTTTCAAGGTTTCAGTACATAATGCAAGGACACTTTCCATCATCATTACCATTTCTTTCAGCAGTGCCTAGCTGAACTGCCATTTCTAATATAAAACCTGTTACTCAGAGGTTTATGACTCAGTTTTTTCAAACCACAGACTGTCACTGTTTTTCCGCTTTGCCGACCAAATTAATGTGGTACAAGGATAGGCATCCTGCCCGAATTTGGAAACTGTCTGTGCCTGCAGCAACATAGGAGATCATTTTTCAACAGTCTTACGGTTCAAGTTGTCAGCCTGGATAATTTTTTGTAACTCGCTGAGCATTGTTAACCTGTGTGTATGCATATAAAATGCCACTTGTCTTAAATAAAAAGTCTTTGGGAAACCTAAAAGTATTTTATTCCTTAAGGACAACATTTTTTCAATAATATAACTATACACAGAAATACTCAGGTTCTTGGAGGGTGGAAAAAAGGCTGGAACTCTGTCTCAATCTGTCCTCTTTTGCCGACATGATGTTATGCGTATATGAACTCCTCCCATTTCCAAAGACTACATTCTTGGTTGTAGAGGCAGTCTCATTTGCTCTAGTATAGTACATACGAAGGCACTCAAAATAGAGTATTTGTAATACACAATAAAAAAGGAAATTTCATCTTCCTTATTGCATATCCATATCTTTGAGAATTATTTAGAGAGTATAATGACCAGAAGGAAAAAGACCCTCATGAAAGAGAGAAATGGCAAGCAAAAATGTGTTAGGAACATTAAGAAGAAAAGAAACCACCTCCATAATCAGTAGACTTCTAGGTTTAAAAAGCTTCATTTCAAAACCACCCACCTTCTGACCCTTCTTGAAGCACGGGTTTCTTCTCAAAGTCTTGGAAAGTAGCCATTTTGCCTGCAGTATGTTAGTTTTATATTTCTGACCTCTAGTCTTCGTGGCCCTTATAAAGTGATTTGATCTTTTTATGTTTAAAATACACAGTCCTAGCCATTCCAGGCTATAGAGCAATGTGGACTACTTGTCAGGGTCGGAATACAAAGAGCGTAACAATATTAACCTTGAATATAGGGTAGTGACAGACACTGTGTTCTGTCCTCCAGCAATATGCCAGTCAAAGCACATGAGCCAGCAGGAGAATTGCAGTTCCATGCTGTGAGTATAAGTCAATAAACAGATACTATTTCCTGAGAGACAAAGGAAAGTAGGGAAGCAGTTGATTGTGACAAGTGTCCTTGAGGTCCATTTGTCCCAAGGGCTACTCCTGGAATCATGTAGCTTAACCGCTTTGCTCCTTAATCAGAAATGTGCTTAAAATCATAGTACAGTGTACTATATAATATAACAAAGGAAACAGATAATTAGGCTGTTTTTAATAAAGTGTTTGTTGTGTTGGAAGGCTAGTAGAAGAAAGTGATAACTAGAGGGATTTGTGATAAACCAGTAAAGTTAATATTCTTATGGATTAAATTTACAGGGATTTTAGTGAAAAAACTCAGAAGGATTATTTCCATTTATGTATCACTGTCAGAATAAACTGCATCTTTAAGAGAAAACCCATAAACAAAATGTTTCTTTTCTGAAACACTGTAGTTGGTGACAATTTAACAGCTGGAAGCACTGAACAGACACAGAACAGTGTCTGTTCTTAAGCATGGAATGAAACAAGGAGGAGTGAGCGTTTTGGAAAAAGGAAGGGAAAAATGCTGCCAGACTTATTTATGGGAAACAAGGGGACATGTTATGAATGTAGCAAGAAAACTTTTCCCCTACTGCTCTTCTGTTTTTGAATAGTAGCAAGGAAGAAAGGTAAGTGCAGCTAGTCATCTGGAGCCTCCAGGAATGAAGCCCAAATTGCCAGAGCATCAAAAGAACAGGTTGAGCAACAGGAACCTGAAGCCTTTCACTAAGTCTCCTTTAACAGGACACAAGACTTGTTCAGCAGTTTACACTTGCTTACCCTCTCAAACTGACATTTAGATACTACCTCTTGTCTTTCCTTACATGAGGATTTAACCTGTGGAGTGTATAGATTGCTACGTAGGTACAATTGCATCATGAACATATGGACAAACTTCTTAAAAAAAAAAAAAGAGAGAGGATGATAAAGCAGAACATCGTCTATTTAATTTTTAAATGTTTTTCCAAATCCCTGATACAGGATTTAAAATAACTTAGTCTCCTTTGTACTCAAGGCCAACTAGTAACTTGTATCTACACTATCTTCTGTATTACCTCCAAATTTGCCTTAGCAGCCTAAATAAATAAATTAATATAATTAGAAGTCATTCTAGCAAAAACACTGAAAAGTAGTAACCATAAGTAAAAGAGAATTAGGCCCAATCTACAATTAAATGTTAAATGAAAAATTGTGTGGGTGAAAAAAGAGCCACTTGCCATGACGAAATAAAGGAAAGCTGTGTTTTGAGCAGTTCAAGTAGCAGGGAGGAAGAAGCAGTCAAGTAACCGTTCATGAATGCCGGCTGTGCCATGCAATACCCGTTCCTCTGTTTGTACAAAGGGTTTCAGTTTTCCTGATCATCTTCTCCTTCACAATTTTTTTTATTTAAAAGAATCTATAGACTGCTATCACCAGCAAAAAAGTTGAAGGCAAAATATTTGTTAAAATTTTACATATACTGTTATATTTTTAATACAAAGTAAAAGTTACCCACTAGAGGTGAATCTGACAAAAAAAAATTACTGTTTTCAGCATTTTAAAGTGGAACGATTTCAGAACTGTTTCTTTTTAGCAACCACTGGTAAATTATCACTCTGGGATTTCAACGCTATGATTTTGAAAGACAGATTTGTACTCTGCTGCTTGTGGGGGCATGGAAGGGGAGCAGGAAGGAGGAAGAAATCACCCAAAAGGAAACAAGCTATTGTTAAAGATTACTTGCCCCCTTCCCATGATTTTTCTATTAAAAAGGTTCACGTCAGATCCTGAAACATTCAACCCAACTGCAGTACCAAGGCCAGAAAACAGATTTAGAAAGGAAATGGCAACTCAGCTTAACTATACAATCATTACTGGACACCACTGTAATACCATTTACTTTTTCTTTGTTTTCATAGGAAACACACAAGAGCATGACCCATCCAGCCTCTAAGAAAATTCTGAATATTAAGGTTAGTCAGAAACGGCACGGAAAACACAAAAACCAAACAAGCTCATCAATAATTTCTTTATTTCCCCATAGCTAATTCTTCATACCTGGTACATACAGGTGTGAAATAAAGGAACATAATCATACTATTATGATTTCCATTTAGTAGAATTTAAACCCTCCACAAATACACAAATACTGTTTGATTATTTTTATGGTTTATCTATTTAATGTATAAATATTACAATATTTAATCCAATTTATCTCTTAATGATTAAAAGAGTTAAGAAAATGGACTGCAAATAGCAATTTAATGTAAAATAGTCCAGCTATTTAGCCTTTATGTAATGATCACTCTGACAATGTACAAAAACTGAGAATGTGGCAGCTGCAATTTATATGAATGTCTTAAGTCTTAAAGAGTTTGAACTACCATAATCAAGTTCTAGCCTCTACAAATGCTTTTATTATGGAGACACTTTTATAAAAAGTATCAGTGGATTATCACTTTAGCTGAAATGGGCAGTTGTTTCATCTGGTGTGTTCATTTCAACAGTACAAATCAAGCAGACTGTTTTACAACAGCAGCAAGGATTCACAAATTATTCTTGTGTTCTTATAAGCAAATGATAAAGCTAAGTAATAACACATTCTTGAATGATCAAAAGAAGAAATTTGCCTGATTAAAGTGATTGTACAATATAAAGTCACCTTTAAATCAAATGAAACGAGGAATTTTCTGGAATTTTTATAACATTTGAAATGATGACTTGCATTAACAGACGCAAAGACTAAAGCATAGCGAGACAGATAAATAGAGCTAGCTACCTTTGTCTACGACTGGGCAGATCACCACTCCTATTTGGCCATGGTGAGTTAAGTACTTCTAACCTCCACTGTAATTATTGCTATTCCTCTCCCTGCTTGTAGTCCCACCTCAAATAAAGCCGTAACTAGTACAAAAAGGACATATTTCTTTAAAAGTACAAGTTACAGTGATTAAATCAGCAAGTGCACTCGACTTTCTTTTTTTCTGGCTCCCTATAAAACAGAGGTCTGTTCAAGTACTGTTATTCAGACACCTCTCTGTACTGTCACTCCACCTGAATGATCATTTCTCCTTTCATTGTCTGTCCTTCCTATACCAGATACATTCTGCCAGAACTCTAATAATGACCCATAGTGAAGCTCCTGACTACAGCAAAGACAACTGGTTCCTGTAGATGTATTTTGACTGTCTTATCCTCTCTAATGACTCAATCCAAAACAAGGAGGGAAAGCAGAGAGACCAATATCTCAGAGATTTAGGAGAAAAAGAACTAGTAAGACACACACAGAACTAGTAATTCACACTAGAAATGTGAATTTATGGAAACAAATGGGACTTAAAGATATCATCTGAAGAAGATGTACATCTTTTTGATAAACCTTATATTGAAATACCATGCTGAAAGCATAAAAACTAATGCAGAGAAACTGGAAGTGTGGAAGGACTATGAAAATAAGGAAGGACCTGTACAAGTGCCAAAGTTGGTGGAAAAAGCAAATATTTCCATGAGTTACCAATTTAGTTATCAGAAAAAAAAAATCACACAATAGTACTTAAAAGTCTTTATTTGCTTTGGGAAATGTACCTTATACAAGAGAGATCAAAGAACACAGTTGATTGATACAAGAGGATTTGTAAGTAGGGAACACTTTCACCTTCTCTTTATCTAGATATGTACGGTTGTTTATAGTTCCACAGGGGAAGCATCACGATTGGGTCCTAAACAATCTGCTTGTATCGTTAGAAAGAATATTTGTAATACAAAACTTTTCCTAGTAATTTTGGCATATATGATGCAGAGGACAAGACACTCGCATAAGGCACAACTTCACTTAGGATTAAATTCTGGGTCATAAAAAAGTTTTCCTGTTTTCCAGTAAAAGGTCAGCATAAAATATGACATTATTATTATTATGAACATACTAGAACATTTATCAGTATAAAAACACTTACCATAGCCTGAGAAATCCAGCCAAGACAGGAAAGAAATTATAAAGAATATTAATAATTTGTCAGATTTGTTGCAACAAAAAACAGATATCAAATTATATCTATTTCAGTCAGTATCAAAAGAGTCTGGCACTCATTTCTAGCAGTATTATTTCTTTTTTTCTGAAACAGTTATATAAGTAAACATTAAAAAAGATAATTTACAATGTATCAGCTCTTACAAGGACTTGCGAATGAAGTTACTGATTTAAATGAGGTATTTTGGAATCAACTTATTATAAGCTCTGAGCTCACAGGAGACTGCTTAAAATGCACATAACTTCAAATGAAAATAACCTTTCAAAGATGAAGATGACCTACACTAAGTCTGAAATAAGTTTCTCTTAAGTTGGTAAGATTGTTTTAGGTTTACAGATACAGAACAGAATTGTAATATAATTTACTATTTTAAAGAAGTATATGGTTAAAGAACATATAGTTAAGAGCTATACTGTAAGTCTGTAATGGTTTCATTCCAGAATAAATTTCAGCTTTAGAACTCTGCAACTTCCACTTACTAAAAGTAGAATTCCTTCGAGTGGAGTTATCGTTCAATGACTGGACAGCAAAGTAGTAATCTTTATATAGTAAACATTGACATATTAGAATAATAAAATGAAAGTTTTATTCCACTATTCAAAATGTGAATTTTCTTTTTGGTTTCTCTTTGATAATTATTATGTTTATCATAGTGAATAGTTAAGATTCTAATGTCTTAACTCATTCTGAGCAATACCTGCCTGTAAACAGTTCCAACAATCAAAAATAATGCAAAGGGCTATTTAATATGTGTCAGTGTCGTAATGTGGCTGTAAATTATGCTCATGCACAATACAATTTACAGTGGAGTGCCTATTGTCAAAAAGATGGTTTCAGTAAACACAGGTTCTACAATGTCATAAATTGCAACTTTTCATTTATTTCAGAGGGAATTCTACTCCAAAATTGTTGCTGTGCTTTGTGACTATTCAGATAGTATGGCATACCACTGCAGAGTAACTGAACAGAGTAGCTGAGAATACATTGAGCAGAAACTCAGCAAAGATTGATCGCCCAGAGACAGCTATAGTAGTCATTTACTTTGGCTGACTCCCTGCATTCTTTTACAACAAGAAATTTGTTTGGGGGCTCACCATCACCAGAGACTAAATACGTATTTTATTGATGTATGAATTCTATACTTCAGAAAAAGACAAAAGTGAATGGCACTTAAAATTCTCCAGAGCAGAGGGATTCCACTTTATCTTGTTTATACTGGAAGCCGGAATAAATCTCAAAGGAGCTGCCATTCTCTTCACCTTTCTGAAATTTATTTGCCTAGATTATTACTGTCTACAATGACTGCTAAAATAACATAACTTCTACTGTACCAAAAGTATGCATAAATCTTTAAAACATTCATACTGATACATGGCTGCTTTTTAAAAGGAACTTTCTTCCTCTTTCAGTATCATAATAAATCAAGTCAATTAGTATCCCAAGCACTCAATAATAGCCGTTTTCATAGCCAATTCAACTAAAAAATGAGTAGTTTATTAGTGCATGAAATGCACATTACTTGATTCCACAAGTAATATCTAAACCTTTGATCAAATATTCAGACTTATCTAATACATTATAACAACTGCATCATTGACTTTTACTGGCCTCAATCCATTCTCTCAAGACAACTTTTTTCCCCTAGAACAATTGCTGACAAACTACCATTCACATGAACAATAATAGTTACAGGAAGGATCTAGAAAACTGACAAATGAATCAACAGTTTCATGGCATCAGAAGTTACTTACCACATCTCTAACAATGGGAAAAGATTTCTTTCTACGCAAGTCTGGCATGCTATCAATTCCATACAGCCCACGGCCAGCACTGTAGGATATGAAAAGGCAGAGAAGAAAATCAATCACTGGGGCTTACAAGTTTGCATCCTTAAGAACTGCTTATAATATCTGTACTTACAGTTAAAAGTAAAAATAGTAGTTGTTGGCTAAAGAAGGTAAGTGTTCTAATTCTTATGAAAAATTAATGAGAGTGTTGTTCATGTGGCTGACTTTTTCTCCTGGCATGCACCCAAAGCAAAGAGTAGCTGAAAGGTTGCTTAATACCTCCTGAAACATTTTACCATGGATTTAGAAGTTATAACAGTAGCTTTCCATCAAAAAGACTTGCATATCTGGTAGTTGAGGTGGAGCCCAACATTGTACAGTATATCTTTGCTGTCATAGATATTTTTGTATCAAATTTAACTAAATACATAATCACATATTCTCACGTGACTCCATGTGAATGTGGAAAATGGAACTTGTCACATTTTAAGATAACTAGGTGGTGATCATCATTATTTTCTCTTGCCTGGTTTAAGCTTTTCCGTTAAGCACACGTAAGCCCCATACTAGATCTCACACATAACTTGAAAGCAACTGCAAAGAACAACTAGGGGCCACCTCAAAGAATAAAAGAGTGACATACCAATAGGATTGAAAAGAATACACACTGATCTGGTAACAATACATCTCATTCTCTCTCAATCTTCAGACTAGGCAATTGAGGTATCATCCTCCTGAATTTTTTCCCCAGTGGATGCTGGAAGATTGCTGTATACCTTATCAGATCTAATTCAGAGATACTTTGAGATTCTCAGAGAAGCTGCAATACCATACTTTTCAAGACACAACATTTTCCCTTCCACGCTCCTTCTGTTTGGCACTGTCTCAGATACCCTTTTCAGTTGTTCTTGTTTTTCCATCTCCATGTATAAAAAAAGTACACATCACAGCAAACAGTTTATCATCTGAAAGCCCTCATCTTATCTATACACATTACAATTATTCAGTGAAAAGAGATTTAACTAAAATCAGTGACAGAATTTTCACTTCCTTCTGAAGGTTCAGTACTTTGTCCCAAATAATCCTTGGCTGCCTTGAGGTTTACCACCCCCTGCCACTAGCAGGGTTGACAAATCCCATATTTATTCAAGCCAAGACTCTGGGTGATGATTCCTGGAAGATATGGACACAGCAATAGACCAGATTCAGAATGCTTTCGGTCGGAGGGGACCTTTAGAGTTCATCTAGCCCAACCCCCCTGCAGTGAACAGGGATACCTTTACCTAGACAGAAGTAAATACTAGCAGGACTTATTTCCATGCTTTACTTTCAACAGATGCGGAGCAGCAAATTTATTTCCTTGGAGCATGCTTTATAGGGGACTTCAAAAGTTCAGCTAGAATGAAGCTTTAACTGAACTAAAATCAGAGGAGAGAAAAGGTAAAATGGCATAATGGCCTTTATACTGTTGGGGGTATTTGTTCACCTTCTGTTCAATAATTCCCTTACTTTCAAATTCTAATGAAACTTTATCTTTGGCAGTATCAGTACTAAGGGAAGGTCCTGCTTCTGACTGGCAGAGAAATGGGGGTGCTTTCTTGCCCGAAGTCCTGTCTCTAAGATATGTGAGACACAATGTAGTTACACCACAAAAGAATGGTGAAATGAATAGAACAAATCTCAGCTAACATACCTACTTAGTGGGCAGCTCTCCAAGTAGAATAGATTGCAAAAGGAATTTAAGAAGCTATCCTTAAGGTCAAAGAGTACTTTGACACAGCTGGGGACAAATCCTCAAGATGGAATAAAACAATCAGCTTACATAACCACAAACTGTAAACAAACATTGGGGGCAAAACCAGTAGGTACTGTGGCATGGATAACACGAAATCTTTGCTTTGGATGCAAAAGAACTATTAGCATCAAGGGAATTGTTAAAGTTAATACTACAAATAATGAGTCAGAAAATACTGACGCTCACTCCAGTCAAGCAGACTGTGTTACTGTGATGAAGCACTCATCACTGCTGCCCAATGTTAAAGCTCAAAAGTATTAGCTGTTATACATTTGGAGCTGCTGATACACAGATAAATCCCACAGAGGGAACAAAGCCTATTTCTTATCTCTTTTAGTAAACAAAGAGACTCTGAACATTGTTTCTCATACGGATTTTAAAAGATTAAATATAATGTTCAGAATCAGCTACACATTCATTTAATCTTGCAGTTCAACATACCTGCAAAGACTTTGATAAACAACATTCAAACCCAAAATTAATGAATTTAACTTTAAAAAAACCCTGTGGAGTCAAGAATATTTCTCCACAAATTCAAACAGGACTGGGCTTAAATTGTAAAGGCCCCACGCCCAGCTTTCCGAACACCATCAATCATTTAGACTTCAAAGATCCTTCCTCGGTCTTACTAACTTAGTATTCTTTTTCATATGGTGCCAAAGTTAGATGATGAAAATGCAATGGTTTATGCTTTTTTCCTCCAAAGAAATTGCAACTATTAAAGTTTTTCCATAAATTGTATCCCTTTTCCCATTAGTCTGAAAAAAACCCCTAAACAACACTTTTCACTATCATATCACGTAGCTGTAGGCATAAAGCCAGCAGGCAAGTAAACTTTATTTCCTAGTAGGAGAACTTCTGAGCTCCTCAAGCACCAATGTTCTTCGGGGAAATTCTGTTTTATAAGTAATTTTCACCCTTTCTCTTGCAAAGAAAATAACAGATATATTTTACACTCCTAACATGGCACAGAAATGAAGTGATGCTTTCATCCTTTAGTTGTATATTGTTATTAAAAAAAGGCAGACTTTTGGTGTTGAATTAAATTGCTTGACTCTGAGAGATGTCAAACCTCCTCAAATCCTTTTCTTCAAAATGTTACTCAGTCTCTTGGCACTGTGCAGGATTGAGTCGCAGATCACACTCAGGATAAAGTGAAGAATAAGGGTATAAATTGATTCAAAATATTGATTTCGTAAGAAACCTCAGCAAAAAAATTCAAGATCTTTTGAAGCTGAGTAAGGTGAAAATGCCTTTGGGAGTTCTTCCTGTGTGATGTCTTCAGGTTATGAGGGTCTGTATAGTTAACAGACAAGCTCTTGCAGGAAGTTTCTGAAGTTGCATGTCATTAATTGGCATGTAGATAATAATTTCATATTATAGGGGCTTAAAGTTGTTTAAGGGATGTGAGTTGCTATTAAGTACTAGTTACCAAATCAAAAGCTTAAAATAAACATGACCTTTATATACTCCCCAGAATGCATGTCACATTTAGCTAAAGAACAAGGCCCAAGTTCTGCCTTATTGTATGATCACCTATTGGTTCACAGACAAGTTCTTATTCTGCAATAGCTGAAAGTAATTTTGGAGATTTAAGAAAAGAATTTGCAGTTTCATTTTGAACCATATTGACCTAACCTAATGAAAGATATAAAGGCAGTATACGGAAAAAAGGCACTCCTTGCTCTAGGTTCAAAAAAACCACCTGATGTACAAAAGGGGATTATTTCCAAGATATTGCAAATCTAAGCTTAACCTGCAGTGTCTAGAAGACGGAACCAATAAATTCCTCAATACTGACAAATATGCAACAAGAGGATTAGGTATTCTTCTTGTTGAAAATCCATTAACCAGAAAAGAATTCAGAACATTCTTTTATAATGGTCCTGCTCCACATTGCTTATATCATTGCTAATACTTCTGTATAGGAACTTAATTTCAACGTTAGTCACAGTCATTAAAAAATGTAAGTAGTTAATTAACAAAGGAGCTAAGTTTGAAATGTTTTTTTTAAATCATCTTTCAGTGATAGAAGGTCATGGTATTGTTTACCAGGGCAGTAAGGACTGGAGGACTACAAGTTACATTCATATCAACAGCCTTGTAGTGGATTAATAATTTCTGAGGTATTCACTGCATTGGATAAATGATATGTTAACAGCCGCAACTGACCAAGTAACTATTTCCTGTACAGCATAGAGGCCTGTCAGTCCAAAGGATATTTGTAGCCAAAAAGAAAAATAATGTATAAAAGATATAAAATCCTCACATAAGAATCATTAATTATTCTAATTACTGCAAAGAATTTAAAAAGAATGGTACAAATACCCCTACACTTTCTGGAACCGCCCAGCTTTGGCAAAATGACATTTCTTACCTTTTGCCCATTAGGACATTTTTCTCTATATGCAAATGAGAGCTCAGTGCATGGACGATACGCTATGCCTGAAATACTGTAAATCACTGTAGCATGAACAAGATGGCTAAGACAGCAACAAGTTTTTCCTTACAGTTGATCAATTCTGCTTCTCAGTCTTGAGCAGGGCTTGTATGGACCTACTTTCCTTGACTCTCTTTAGATATATTACAGCATAGAGTACAGTGGTGTGTCAGGTTCACACACAAATACTTCATCAGACAAGCTGTCACCCTACACAATCAATTGGCTTCAATTCATCTCTGGCAGTGACTAGACAACAAAATACCTAATTATTCTGGAGTTTTATCAAGTCAGGACTCACCTACCAGGGAACTGATTTTTTTGTGTATTTGTAGCTAAACTGGGACCTGGTAAATTTGTTAGTTCAAAATGTTGTCCAAAAAACAACAGGATATGGAGGAGAGAAAAACATAAACACATTTTCAGTGCAAGGATAATGTAGTTCTGGCGCAGTTTTCCAGAAAGAATTGGATCTGCCTTATTCTGACTTCTGGTGTCACATGACATTTTAATATAATTTGGACTGCACCTCTCTATACTTGAGTTATAAAGAAAAGATCTTCGCAGAGATTCCCATATATTTGAGTTGTCAATAAGATGCTGAAGAAATGTAAAATAAGACACATGAATATTTTTAAAACATTACAATGAATCATTCCCACTTAGTTACAGCAGCAACAAACCCTATTTAGTCTGATCCTGCTAGCATTCATCAGGCCCACACTGGACTTGTTCAACTTGTCCACAAGGACTTGTTCAACTATGTTTTCCTTTCAGCCCATATAAGCAGACAGTTCCTCTACTAAACCATTCAAGATCCTATTCGGAAATTATGATTCTTAGTGTGGTACTCTTTGCTGTATATTTGGTATATTTAACTGTCCAAAAACTTCCAACTTTTTCCTCCCAAATTCAATCCTCAGTTTTCGAGGACTGAATTACAAATTGAGAGTTCTGGCACCGTAGATACTCACAAGCAATTCTTAGAAAATTAATTTTAAGTTGTAGCAACATTAAAAATATTTAAAAACTGTAGTTTTATGAAAGGTATCAATCTTTTTTCACAATACTTGTATTTGAACAAAATAAATAATTGCAAAAACATTTGTGTTTTGTCATTAGAAATGAAACACCTCACTGTTTAATATAAAAAGGTTTTTACTTTTTCTTCTTTTTTCATTCCTAGGCATAAAAAATTTTGAAATAATTACAGCTACTCTTTAAGGTCTGTGTGAGTTCATTTCCAGATGAAAATAATGACGAAAATGAAACAGTGAGGTTTCACTGTTCTGCTTTTTAAATCACTCAGTATTGAACATACATATTAGGTTACCGGGATACTTCATTTTCTTGAGGTTCTTAGGATTATATAATATTTCAGATTATATGAGACTCTTTCATAGCATAATTAAGTTTATGTAGTTAAATGCGATAAATAAAAAAACCTAGGCAGATTGAATACCTTATAAGGTTGGTCTGATCTCATGAAAACTGAGATGAATTTTTTGAAGATTGAACTAGAGGGTGAAAGGAAGAAATGTATCATTGTTGCATATTATAATAACAAAATATAGCCAGTGGCTTTTGTAGAAACATAAAAATGGAACCATGCAAGTTAATGAAAATCATTATGAGAGTGTCAGACAGTCTGCAGACCCACAAATCCACACTTTGGTAGCAATATATAATTTTTGCTGCAGTAGAAAACTGAAATTTGAGATCTAAAATTGTATATGAATATTGGGAGAAAATACCAGCATTATAGAAGTAATTATAGGACTGGTTTTGCAGCTTTTCCTGGTCTTCAGCATATAAAAGTGCCACCAGAGAAATACCTAGCACTTTCTTTGAAAATGAAAGTTGCATTAAAAGAGTCTTAATATGAGCTAAAAATACCATATTAAGAAACGAAAAAAAATGAGCCTGTCGCTCCATAGGAGAAAACCTGTTATGCTGGACAATTCAAGCAGCTGTCAGAGAATTTTGGGGTAGACTAGTCTATACTAAAGGACTAGATCCACTCAAATATTGACAGACTGTGTGCTCAAAGGAGTGTGCATATTAATATCATGAAAATTTTGAAATTATGTTTGTTAATCATATTTCTATAATAAAGATATTGATTAATTACATGTTAGGATATACTGAGAGATGCTCAGATTCTGGCCAAGGCAGCAAAACGGACTTTGCGGTTACAGCTTTGAGCCTTCCCCTGCCACCTTCTGACCACAAATCTGTTGAATGCTTCACCCCAGGTGAAAACCAAAGCAGGACAACAGATATTCTAAACAGTTCTAACAGGCCTGTGGGGCCATCTCAGCTTTTGGAAAAAATAAAGTAACTTGCAAAGAAGTTCTGACCTCATTTCTTTTCCTGTCACTTTACAGGGAGCTGATGCTAGCCAACTACAATGACTTTATGCTAGCCTTGGATCATGTGGCCTCAAAGTGGCACCATTTCAACTTGTAAACTTTATTCTTTTATTTTTTCAATATTTTGGAAAAAAAAACAACAACAAACTACCCCACCCCCAACCCACTACAATTATTTCCTAAGGCCCAAACTAAAAAAAAAGTTATTAAAAAACAAGCATCAGCAAACCAGCATTAAAACTACGTTTGCTGATATTCTTGACCTTTACACCAGAGCAAATCAATAGTAACGTTAATGAAGACAGAGTATTCACATTGCTGCAAAAATTGTCTAGAAGGAAAATTTGGTCTCAATATTTACAGGGAAGACAAAAATCTGAACATCCTTCTCAAAATTAATACTCCCTTGGCAAAATTGTTGCAATACCATAAAACCAAATATTCATTTTGAATTCCCTCTACTATCCTTGAAGTCTATGTAAATGGTTTTCTTAATATCAACATGACCATAATGAAAAGAGAGCAACAAGGGAAAGAAAAACTACCAATTTGCATAAAGCTTGTAAGAATTTATAAGGTGGAGATAGGAAGCTCTACAAGACAAATTCACTTGCAAAAACAGGATGGAGACCTTCCTAGAACGAGATGAAGTAAAAACATGTTACACTTAGTTTACCT
>Ga0181612_179210_pt1 | contig 14908 bp, 3 predicted proteins | sample HoacroProtozoa21_FD_119630 | JGI IMG/M metagenome (GOLD analysis project Ga0181612, IMG submission 119630) | Hoatzin crop microbial communities from Cojedes, Venezuel. Combined Assembly of Gp0051906, Gp0051904, Gp0051908 | reverse complement strand
TCACCGCATAGTCAAGGTACATAGTCGATACGCCGTAGTTGCTGACCGCCAGCTCGTAGCTGTGACACGTGAAGAAGCTTATCTTTCCGTATGCAACGCTTGAGAGGTTAGGATTGCTCAGCAGGTCGAGCTCAGCGCCTGTCACGGTTGAGGTTTCTGATGAGGAACTGCCGTATTCGCAGCAAGCGTGCTTTTCCTTGCCCACTGCCGTTGCAGCATCTGCGCCGATGGCTCTTCTGCCGTATGCTTCCACCACGGCTTCATCGCCATTGATGGTTACTGTGCTGCAAGAACCGCCGGATCCGTAACCGATTCCGGAACCTTGACAATAATTACTATTGTTTTCTCCTGAACAGTAAGCGGAGACTGTGCCGCCGTTGATAGTGATAGTGCCATCCGAGCCCTTATCACCACCGCCGATACCGGCACCATAGCCTCTGTCTTCTTTTGAACTGTAAGCGGTGACTGTGCCGCCGTTAATGGTGATTGTACCGCAAGAGCCGTGATGACCGCCACCGATTCCGGCACTATAGGCAGCGGATAAAGAACTATAGGCTGTTACGTTGCCGCCATTGATGGTGATAATACCGCCTGAACCAGATTCACCGCCGCCGATGCCAGCTGCCAAAGAACTAAGTTCAGAACAGCGCGCGGTAATGTTGCCGCCATTGATGGTGATTGTGCCAGCATTGTTTCCTTCTGTTCCGCCGATGCCGGCATTTGGGCATTGCTTGTATTCCAGTTCCATGCTTGCCAGCAGCGTGCCTGTGCCTTCGATGACATTGTTAGTGTTGCCCGATGTGATGGTCAGGATGTCGCCCTCGTTCACTGTGATGCCGCTGTCGGCTTTCAATGTGTATCCGTCAAGGAGAACAAGGAGAACATCGCCGCTGACCTTCATTCGCTCGCTTACCGTAAAATCACTTTCAACCAGCCATGTGCCGCTGGTCAGGTCTTTGGTTGAAGAACTGCATTTGTTGCATTGCGATGACAGCAAGCCCAAGGTCTCGCCATTGGAACCGGTGTAATAGATGTCTGCTGTTGTCCATTGAGCGTACAGGGTGATGTCGGAACCGAACGTCACGGTGCTGCCATCAGCGAAGGTCATTCCTGTTCCGTCCTTGTTGACGCTCCAGCCGGCAAAGGCTAGTTCGCCGTTGGTGAAACTGTTGGTTAATGTCACTGACTCGCCCGCGTTGGCGCTGATTGCTGGCGTTTCGCCTTCTCCGCCATTAGCGTCGAACGTCACGGTGTAGTCCTTGCCCATGAATATGTGGGCGTACTGGTCAACGTCACAGAGACCAAGCGTCTTGAGGTCAACAGCATCGGACGATGGCGTGATGATATCGTTCCTGCTGATGTCGTTCCCTTCCTTGTCCTGCACAAACACTTCATAGCCAGAGATTGGGGTGGCTGTAGCTGTAGAGCAATATAATGCATACACTTTATTACCACTGCTTTCTACAGTCACGTCCGCCTTGCCGCTGATGTTGAGCGTTCCGCCTGAGCTGCCGCCGTTGCCGCCGCCGATGGCTGACGATTCTAATGATGTGCTTACGTTCACAAAGCCGCCGTATATGTTCACAGTGCCGCCTGAAGACCACCGATTGCCACCGATGCCTGCCTGGAATGAACCGCTTTTAGCAAGCAGATAGCCGGTGCCAGCTATATTCTTCGCGGTATTGCCCGAAGTGATGGTCAGGGTGCCGCCTGAAGACACCTCTATGCCGCCGGCAGTGGCATCTAGCTTGCATCCGTCGAGAAGTATCAGTGTCACGTCATTGGTGCCAACCGTGATTCGTCCGCTTGCCGTCACTTCTCCGTCAACCACATAAATACCGCTCGACAATTCTGTATTGGTGGATTCAAGATTCTGATATTGGGATGACAGCAAACCTGCTGTCTTGCCCTCTGAATTAATGTAATAAACATCAGCTGCCATGAATATATGCACGTATTGATAACTGCCGCCAATTCCTAATTTGATAAGGTCAACTGTTGAATCTGATGGTGTGGTGATGCTGTCGTTGCAAATGTCGTTCCCGTCTGCATCCTGAACAAACACAAAACTACTTTCATCTGGTGTGGCTGTAGCTGTTGAGCAATATAAAGCATAGACACCACTGCCTTTTCCTTCCGCAGTGACATCTGCAGTGCCGCTGATACTAAGAGTGCCTCCCGAAGAACCGCCCATTCCGCCACCTATAGCTGATGCAACGTACGACGTTTTGGCAATAACTGTACCGCCAGAGATATTCACAGCACCACCAGAACCATACCATCCTCCACCAATGCCAGCAGCATAAGTTCCTCCTGTTGCTGTCACTGTGCCGCCAGAGATATTCACAACACCGCCAGAAGCATAACTTCCTCCACCAATGCCAGCGCCAGAATTTCCGCCAGTTGCCGTCACTGTGCCACCTAAAATATTCACTGTACCGCAAGATACTCTAGAAGAACCGCCAATGCCAGATATATTTTCTCCAGCTTTAGCAATCAGGCATCCATCACCTGTAATTTTATTACTCATGTCTCCCACAGTGACAGTGAGTGAACCTCCTTCATGAACCTCTATGCCAAAAGATGCTTTGAGAGTTGAACCATCCAAAAGAATCAAGGTGACATCATTCTCGTCAACATTTATTCTTGCGCTTGATTCCACTTCTCCGCTTACTACCCAAATGCCACTGGTGAGTTTCTTTGTCGAGGATTTCATATATGAGAAGTTGCTACGCTTCACATCACTTATGCCACCTTCTGAATTGATGTAATAAACATCGCAATCCACATCCCATTGGGCATACAAAGTCACATCGGAAGCAAATGCAGTTACACTGCCGTCATCATACATCGCGCCTGTGCCGTCTGCTTCAGTGTTCCAACCAGCAAAAACGTAGCCTTCTCTAACAAATTCATTCACCAGCGTGACTGCGCCATCGGAGCCAGAACTTAGAGAGGACATTTTGCCAGTGCCGCCATTGGCATCGAATGTCACAGTATATGCCGAGCCCATAAAGATATGAGCGTATTGATAGCTGCTGCCTAGGCCTAAGCCATTAAGGTCAACCGCAGTCGTTGACGGAGTGGAGATGTTGTCATTGCTAATGTTGTTGTTGCCTTCATCCTGAACTATTACAAAACTGCCCTCATTTGGCGTGGCTGTAGCTGTTGAGCAATATAAAGCATAGACACCACTGCCATTGCCCTTGACAGTGACATCTGCAGTACCGCTGATACTAAGAGTGCCACCCGAAGAACTTTGATTTCCGCCACCTATAGCGGATGCAGTGCTCGACGCTTTGGCAACAACTATACCTCCAGAGATTGTCACTGTGCCACCAGAACCGTTATAACCACCACCGATGCCAGCTGCAGAACTTCCGCCTGTTGCCATCACTGTACCGCCGGAGATATTCACTGTGCCGCCAGAACCATAACTTCCACCGCCAATGCCAGCTGCAGAACTTCCGCCTGTTGCCGACACTGTGCCGCCAGAAATATTCACTGTGCCACCAGAACTGAAACGTCCACCTCCAATGCCAGCTGCATAATTTCCGCCTGTTGCCGTCACTGAGCCGCCTAAGATATTCACTGTGCCACCAGATTTGTTATTACTACCGCCAATGCCGGCTTGTCCATAACCACCTGTTGCCACCAAGCATCCATTACCATCTATATCATTAGACATATTGCCAGCTGTGACTGTGAGTGAACCGCCTTCAGGAACTTCTACACCAGAGGATGCTTTGAGAGTTGAACCATCCAAAAGAATCAAGGTGACATCATTCTTGCCAACATATATTCGTTCATCCAATTCCACATCATCTTTTACAACCCAAATGCCGCTGGTAAGTGTCTCTGTCGAGGACTTCATATACGAGAAGCTGCTGCGATTCACTTCACTTGTGCTGCCATCAGAATTAATGTAATAGACATCGCAATCCACGTCCCATTGGGCATACAACGTCACATCGGAAACGAACGTCACAACACTGCCATCAGGATACATCACGCCTGTGCCGTCTTTTTCAGTGTTCCATCCTATAAATGCATAACCATCTTTGACATATTCATTGGTTAAGGTAATCGTTTCACAGGCTTCTCCACTGACTGATGACATTTTACCATCTCCGCCATTGCCATTGAATGTGACTTTATAGGATGAACCCTCCTGCATGAATATATGAGCGTATTTATAGACCCAATCTAAGCCAAGAGCATTCAGGTCAACCGTAGATGCTGATGGAGTGAAAGCGTTGGCTGACCAAATGTCGCTGGCTACTGAATCTTGGACAAACACAACATAACCTGCATCTGGAGTGGCCGTGGCTAGGTCACATTCTATTGCATTGCCTGTACCTATTCCTCGCAAAGTAATATCAGCTGTCCCGCTGATATTTAGTTTGTCACCGCCAATGCCTGAAGCATCAATACCACCCGTCGCCGTAATCTTGCCGCCTGTGATGTTCACGGTACAGTCTGTGCCATACTGGCCACCGCCGATGCCGGCTGCGCCATGCATTCCTGTAGCAACAATCGTTCCGTCCATAATGTTCACGGTACAGCCTGTGGCATACTGACCTCCGCCAATACCGGCAGCGCCATAACCGCTTGAACCTAAAACTGCGGATACATTGCCTCCATAAATGTTAACAACACCTCCGTTGCCGTGCTGACCACTGCCTATGCCTGCACCATTACTGCTAGATGTTGCAGTTACATCACCGCCATAAATGTTAACAACAAATCCGCTGGCAGACACACCTCCGCCTATGCCTGACCCACTACCACCGGATGTAGCCGTAACATCACCGCCATAAATATTCACCGTGCCGCCAGTACCAAAATGCCCCACGCCTATGCCTGAACAAGGACTGCTACCCGTGGCTTTGACAGTACCGCCATAGATGTTCACAATGCCGCCTGTGCCGAATTGGCCAGTGCCTATTCCTGATGCATAAATTCCTGTAACCTCAACATTACCACCGCAGATATTCAATTTGCCGAAAGAAGAATAAGAGCCACTGCCACCTATACCAGAATAATTGCTTTCACTTCCTGTTGCCGTAAGCTTGCCAGTACCAACAATGTCCTTGGTCCAGTTGCCAGTGGTAATAGTCAAACTGTTTCCGAACTGCAAGTTAATGCCACCTGAGGATGCGTCAAGGCTTGAGCCGTCAAGCAAAACCAAGAGCACATCATTATTGATATTAATTCGTCCGGTAGAAGCAACATCACCATCAACCACCCAAATGCCGCTCGACAATTCTGTGGTGGAAGAGGTGTAAGTGCTGTATTGCGTATTGCCTATAGCCATTGTTTCGCCATCCGCATTTTTGTAATAAATACTTGCCACATCCCATTGGGCATACAAGGTGATGTCGGACGCAAATGCCTCACTGCTTCCGTTCAGATACATCGTGCCCGAACCATCCTCCTCAGTGTTCCAGCCCACAATAACACGGTCACCGTTCGTGAATTCACTGCTAAGTTTGACTGATTCACCGGCACCAGCGCTAACGCTTGAATTTCCTCCTGTGCCGTCATTGGCGTCTAAGGTAACTGTATAATTTTTGCCCATATAGATATGAGCATAGTATATACTGTCAAGACCTAAGTCTATCAGATTAACCTCGGTTGATGATGGCGTGGTAATTTCGTCCGTGCATATATTTTCCCCAAAACCATCTTTTACCACCACAAAATATCCATCTGCTGGAGTGGCTGTTGCGGTTTCGCTTCCTATAGCATAGTATTTCTTATCATAATAATTGATTCCTTGCATGGTAACGTCAGCCGTGCCGCTGATTTCTATTGCGCCAGAAGATGTTCCGCCATAGCCTCGGCCAATACCACTACCACCGTTTCCGCCTGTAGCTGTAACTTTTCCGCCTGTGATGACAACAGTGCCGCCAGAACCTGAATTCCCACCACCGATGCCAGCACCATAATATCCACCTGTCGCAGTAACTGTACCTTTATAAATGTTCACAGTGCCACCTGAACCTGTATATCCGCCACCAATACCAGCAGCAACGTTTCCACCTGTAGCAGTAACAATACCGTCAATAATATTTACAATGCCGCCAGAACCTGAATTCGCACCGCCGATGCCAGCGCCTCTCTCTCCGCCTGCTGCAGTCACCTCACCGCCCAGGATATTCAAAACGCCACTTGAAGATGAACCTTCGGCACCAATACCAGCTTGGTTCTCTCCACCTGTAGCTGTCAGACTGCCAGTTCCGGCAATATCATTGCTCCAATTGCCGACAGTTATGGTTAACGAGCCTCCTTCAGACAAGCCAATGCCGCCTGAAGTGGCATCAAGGCTTGAACCGTCAAGCAGAACTAATCTTACACTATTTTTATTTACATATATTCGCTGACTTGATTTCACTTCGCCATCAATTATCCAATAACCATCAGACAAAACTGTAGTGGTGTCTGTGACTGTGGAGTACTTTGACTTTCCTATCGCCATTGTATTACCATCCGCATCTATGCAGTAAAGGCCAAGCTCGTCCCATTGTGCATACAAGGTGATATCAGATATGAATTTCACACTTTCACCGTAATAGTACATCGTGCCTGAACCGTCTTTCTCAGTGTTCCACCCTGCAATAATAAGGTCACCATTAGTGAAATCACTGCTAAGCTTTACCGATTCACCGGCATCCACAATAACGCTTGACGTTCCTCCTGTGTCGTAATTGGCGTCTAAGGTCACTGTATAATTTTTGCCTATATAGATATGTGCATATTGATAGCTACTGCCAAGACCTAAGTCATTAAGATTAACCTCAGATTCTGATGGTGTGGTGATATCGTCTGTACTTATATTGTTTCCACACGCATCTTGAACTACCACACAATAACCTGAACTAGGCGTTGCTGTGGCTGTGGTGCAATATATGGCATTATAATCATCACCGTTTCCTTCAACGGTGACATTCGCTCTTCCGCCAATTTTAAGAGTGCCACCAGAGGTTCCTCCATAACCGCCACCTATTGCGGACGCATCATCAGTTGCTTTAGCGGAAATAATGCCGCCATATATATTTATCGTACCGCCTGAAATGCCATATCCGCCACCAATAGCAGCTTTTGCTAAATAAGATGTCGCTGTAAGACTGCCAGTGTTTGCAATGTCTTCAGTAGTATTGCCTGCCGTTATGGTGAGAATATTGCCCTCTGAAACCTCGATACCTTTAGACGCAACTAGGTTTGCTCCGTCGAGCAGGATCAATGTCACAGTATTATTGACAGTGATTCGGTCGCTTACCGTTACCTCGTCTTCAACCACCCAAATGCCACTTGACATGGAAGTGGTGGAGGAACTAACTGTGGAGTAATGGTTCTTACCGATACGCTTTATTCCACCATCTGAAACTATGCAATAATTCCCAGGCTCGTCCCATTGGGCATACAAGGTGATGTCAGAACCAAATGCAACACTGCTTCCCTCCGAATACATAATGCCGCTGCCGTCCTCACTTGTGTTCCAACCTACGAAAATATAACCTTCCTTTGTAAATTCATTATTCAATGTGACAGATTCGCCAACACCAGCACTGACAGATGTCATTTGACCTGTACCATCATTGGAATCGTATGTCACAGTATAGTCCTTGCCTATATAAATATGTGCATATTGATAACTGCTGCCAAGACCAAGGTCGTTCAGACTAACTTCAGATGTCGATGGAGTTGTAATGGAACTTGTACTGATGTTATTTCCGTCAACATCTTGAACTATCACATAATAGCCATCTGCTGGTGTTGCTGTAGCTGTGGTGCAATATATGGAATTAATACCATCACCATTTCCCTGGACAGTCACATCTGCCCTTCCGCCAATTTTAAGAGTGCCGCCGGAGGAACCTCCATAACCGCCACCTATTGCGGACGCTTTGTAGATTGTTTTGGCAGATATAATGCCGCCATATATATTTATCGTACCACCAGAAACTTTATATTTGCCACCAATGGCTGCATTGTTTGAACCAGCTGTAGCCGTAAGACCGCCCGTACTTGCAATGTCTTCAGCACTGTTGCCTGCCGTTATGGTGAGAGTATTGCCCTCTGAAACCTCTATACCGTTAGAAGCATCAAGGCCTGCTCCGTCGCACAGAATCAACGTCACCTCGCCGCTGACAGTGATTCGACTGCTTACAGTTACTGAGCCTTCAACCACCCAAATGCCACCAGACATGGAAGTGGTGGAAGAACTGACTTCGGAATAAGAGCCTTCTACAGCCTTGGCACTGCCGTCAGAATCAAGATAATACAATCCTGAATCGTCTGCCAAAGCGCTCAGGCTCGCCTTTCCGCTGGCGTCCCTGCTGTCCATACCTGGTTCAGTACTGCCAACAGCATAATTGTATGCCCTTGCCGAAAAAGGCAAGAACATCGTCATAATCAGCAGTCCCAACATGCGGACCGCATTGTCAACTTTCATTGCTTTCATATCTTCGTTTGTTTTTATTCTTGGTTTGAAAGGCTAAATGGAAACTGGATTGAATAAAATTCCTTGTTCCATTGCGGTATCATACTATCAGGCAAGTCCTTCCTTCAGTTGGCATTCAGGCATATACAATCCTAATCCCAAACAGGAAAACCAATCCGTCATTTGCAAAAATACAATAAATATGTGAATTATGTTCCCCATCCGTTAAGAAATCGTAAGTTGCCAACTGATTTTCCACCAATAACGCAAGCAATTGGAACACAATATTATAATAAAAGGACTAAAAACCATTTTTATGTTTCATAATACGCAACACAACTATGAAAACAACTCTGGATGCCAATGCTTCATTGTACACACCTAACAAACAAAAAAAAATAAACAGAGGGAAGCGACAAATCACTCCCCTCAGCTAACATTATTAAATAAATCTGTCGGAAAGAGGAGACTCGAACTCCCGACCCCTACGTCCCGAACGTAGTACGCTACCAACTGCGCTACTTTCCGATTGCAATGACGATTTTTGCATGATAAATCCGTAATTGCACTGCAAAGATAGTTCTTTTTTGCACAATAGAGTACTTTTTTTTGAAAAAAACTTGTCATATTAAAAAAAATGCCTACCTTTGCACCGCAAAAGCAAAAAGATGGTGCCTTAGCTCAGTAGGTAGAGCATCGGACTGAAAATCCGTGTGTCCCCGGTTCGAATCCTGGAGGTACCACTAAGAAAAAGAGTTCTGCAACAATCGCAGAACTCTTTTTTTGCTTTTACACCATACGTCAATTTGCATTTTTGCACCAAAAAACCAACTTTTTTCACTTTTTTTCATGCATTTACACAATTTCATGCATTTTTGCAACCTGTTATATTACTTTTTATATAAATTTGCACATTGAGGAAATATTAGCGGGATTTTTATTGAATAGAGATGTTGAGACAACAAAAGAACCTCTTTGGATATATTCATTAACACGTATAACTAAAATGCTTAAACGACCTTTAATCGCGATTCTTATCGCAATGCTGTTTCATGCCCCTGTAATTATGCATGCGCAGCAAACAATGTGGGTGCACACCGGAAATGTGCACTGGGCATACGACACTGACACAGTAGGAGTCATGCCCTACAGTTCTTCCAACCTTCTCACAGTGCTTGAGAAAGGCTTCACTCTTTCTGACATCGACAGCATAACTGTTGATGAAACTACATTTGACGACAACAACATCCTCGTGGAATACGACGATGATGCGGCAGACGTTTACGTCGCCGGCAACATAGCCAACTACATCACCGCCACAGTTACTGGCGCGAATGTGACAGTCGCGCAGAATTCATCGGTTGCCGATGAAATCACCTACACGCTTCAGGGCGAAACCAGCAGCGGTTATTTCTACCATACAGGTTCATATAAAATAACCCTGGTGCTCAATGGAGTGAATATCACCAGCACAACCACATATCCGGCGATATGGATAAAAAACGGCAAGCGCATTGCAGTTGAAATGGCTTCTGGCACAGAAAATTACCTCACTGACGCGTCAACCAACTCCAAAAAAGCCTGTTTCTTAGTGACAGGACATGCAGAATTCTCTAAAGGCGGAAACCTCACTATCACCGGCAACAAAAAGCATGCATTCGCATGCAACGAATACCTCGAGGTGAAGAAATCCGTGGGCAATATCAACGTGAAAAGTTCTGTGGGCGATGCCTTCAATGTGGTGGAATACTTCCAGATGAACGGAGGAACCGTGACCGTAGAGAGTTGCGGTGACGACGGTATTCAATGCGACGCCGAAAGCACGACAGACCCTGATGCCGACGGACACATACTGATAAAGGGCGGAACACTGACAATCAATTCAACCATTGCAGCCACCAAAAGCATAAAAGCAGAAGGATCTGTCACCGTATCTGGCGGTACACTGACAATCAATCATTCGGGAGATGGCGAATACGACAGCGACGACAGTGAGGTGAAATCAGCATACGGCATCAAGAGCGACAGAAATGTCAACATAGACGGTACAGACGCAGTCGTGGAGATAAACATGACCGGCAACGGCAGCCGCGGCATCAAATGCGACAGCACATTCTGCATGGCTGCCGGCACTACGACTATAACCTGCACCGGAGCTGACTGCATCTCAAACGGAGACACCGCAAGCGTGAAATGCGTCAAGAGCGACCTGGCATTCGAAGCAACTGGAGGTGAATTGACCTGCAACACCACACAAGACGAGGCAGTGGGCATTCACACCGAAGGCACTACGACAATAAACGGCGGAGTAGTCAACCTCAACACATACGACCATGGATTGAAGAGCGAGGGCGACATATCCATGAATGATGGCACTGTCAACTTCGATATAAACGGCGCCGCAAGCAAAGCCATCAAGGCTGAGAGCAATCTATATGTTTCGGGAGGCACCATTTCCGGAACTGTTTCAGGAGGAGGTGAAACCGACAGCGACAACACCACAAGCGCCAGCGCATGCATCAAATGCAACGGCAACATCACTTTTGATGGCGGAACATTCAACCTTAAAGCCACTGGCGACGGAGACAAAGGTATCAACTGCGACGGCACCATAACCGTCAACGACGGTGACTTCACCATAACCACAACGGGCGAAAGATACGGAGAATCAAGCAGTTCTAGCAGTTCTTCAGGAGGAGGATTCGGCCCTGGCACTGGCAAAGAAGACGAGACAACCGAAGATTCCAACAGCACATCATCAGCAAAAGGCATAAGGGCGGAAGGCGACATCACCATCAACGGAGGCAATTTCGTGATGAGCACCACAGGAGGTGAAGGCAGCGAAGCCATAGAATCGAAAGCGGTGATGATGATCAATGACGGATATCTCGAGATAGAATCGTTTGACGACGGCCTCAATTCCAGCAGCCACATGTATATCAACGGCGGTCACATTTACATTCATGCAACTGACAATGACGCCATGGACAGCAACGGCGACATGTATATCAATGGAGGAGTAATCATTGTTTATGGCGCAGGAGCTCCTGAAAACGCGCTTGATGTTCCTGACGACTATGGCCTGTATATCACAGGCGGCACATTGGTAGGTATCGGCGGAGGTGAAAACGACAATATTTCTGCATACCCAACACCAAATAGCTGCACAGGAGTACAGCCATCAATCATCTATACCACGTCGTCAATCACGACCGGCACAACTTACCTGCTCAGAGACGGCAGCGGCAACAACATTCTGGCATTCACTCTGACAAACGAAGTGAACAGTCCTTCTTCTGCTCTACAGTCTTCGGGTTCATATGACAAGATGTTCATCATAACATCGCCATCGCTCAGCGCAGGCACAAGCTACACCCTCTACAGCGGAGCAACAGTGACCGACTCTGAAGAAGAATGGCACAGCATGTATATCAGCCCAACCACAAGCTCTACAGGCTCATCTGTGGGAACGGTGTCATCATTGTCCACTCCTTATTCAACAATGAGCAGCGGCAGCAGAAGATAAAACGTGGTAACAACAACAGAACATCAATAAAAGACTACAATTATGAAAAAAATAATCATTATGATGATTCTCGGCTTTATCACGCTCAATGCCAATGCCGAGACATACAGCTATCTGATATTCACCATGTCGGACGGCATCACGAAAGTGTATTCAACAGAAGGACTGAAAATCACATACGGCACTAACGATTCTGACGAATACGTGATAAACGTCACCTCTAACGGAACAACCGACACTCTGCTGTATTCCGATGTGACAAACATGTACTTCTCAAACGAACTGCCAGAGACAACAACGAAATCGTTCGACCTTGTAATCACCAGCGCACAATTGGCGACGTTGTACCTCGACTATGCGGCGACGATACCTTCAGGCGTCTTTATGGTGGCATACGGAAAATCTATTGAAATTGAAGACAACAATATCAACATCACAAAGATTACAGGAACGGTACCTGCAAACACTGGAGTAATCGTTTTCGGAAATGCCGGAACATACACGTTTGAGGAAACAACGGAAAGCGTGGAAAGCATCGAAGACAACCTCTTCAGAGGCACTACCACTGACATCACAGTGGATGAAGCCATTGCGCTTGCGGAGGAAGAAGGAATGAGCGACCCGATTATTTGCACACTCGGCTATTCCAACGGATACGGGTTCTACAAATATTCAGGAAACACCCTTGGCGCCAACAAGGCATACCTGCCTTACAGCGCATCAACGGCTACAGAGAATGAAAGCGCCATCAACGGATTCACGCTTGCCTTAGAAGATGTCAACGGCACCACTACATTCATCAACAAGATTGCCGAAGAGAAATCGGGCGACATCTACGACCTGCAAGGAAGGAAAGTGAACATTCCGACAAAGGGCATCTACATTATGAACGGACAGAAGATGATTGTGAAATAAGCAATCACAGCCACAACAGCATAAACGACGGGGATGCGCAGCAACTGTGTGTCCCCGTTGTTGATTTTATAAGCAGCCATCACAGGAAAAACGCTCCGGATATAATAAAAACATGCGCCAAAATACCAACTGAAATGAAGAAATTGGCCAATAAAGATGAATAAGCTTAACAACGACAAAGTTTTATTAACGATTGATATAATGTCAATGTGGCATAAATTGATTATTTTTGCACGTTGATGATTACTCATCATCATGAGAAGAAATAAAATAAAGCATTGGCAATAACTTAAAAATCAAATATAACAATGGCACAAGAAGATGTTTTCAAGAAAGTGGTTTCCCATTGCAAGGAATACGGATTCGTGTTTCCTTCAAGCGAAATCTACGATGGATTGGCAGCTGTCTATGACTATGGTCAGAACGGCGTGGAACTGAAAAACAATATCAAGCAATACTGGTGGCAAAGCATGGTGCTGATGCACGACAACATCGTCGGCATCGACTCATGCATCTTCATGCACCCTACAGTATGGAAAGCGTCGGGACACGTTGATGCGTTCAACGACCCGCTCATCGACAACCGTGACTCTAAGAAACGTTATCGTGCCGATGTGCTCATTGAGGAACAGATAGCGAAATACGAGGAGAAGATAAGCAAAGAAGTGGAGAAGGCGCGCAAGCGTTTCGGTGACAGCTTCGACGAAGAGAAATACCGCGCAACAAGCCCAAGAGTGCTGGAACACCAGCAGAAGCGTGACGCGCTGCACGAGCGTTACTCTAAAGCAATGAACGACAACGACCTCGTGGAACTGAAGCAAATCATTCTCGACGAAGGCATTGTAGATCCAATCAGCGGCACACGCAACTGGACCGACGTTCGCCAGTTCAACCTCATGTTCAAGACTGAAATGGGTTCAACTGCCGACAGCTCTTCCACTATCTACCTGCGTCCGGAGACAGCACAAGGCATATTTGTCAACTACCTCAACGTGCAAAAGACAGGACACATGAAGATTCCGTTCGGAATAGCGCAAATAGGAAAAGCCTTCAGAAATGAAATCGTGGCACGACAGTTCATCTTCCGCATGCGTGAGTTTGAGCAAATGGAAATGCAGTTCTTCATCAAGCCTGGAACAGAACTTGACTGGTTCAAGAAATGGCGTGAGACAAGAATGGCATGGCACCAGAACCTCGGATTCGGAGCTAAGAACTACCGTTTCCACGACCACGAGAAATTGGCCCACTATGCCAATGCAGCCACTGACATCGAGTTCAAGATGCCATTCGGATTCAAGGAGGTGGAAGGCATTCACAGCCGCACTAACTTCGACCTTTCGCAGCATGAGAAATACTCTGGCAAGAGCATCAAATATTTCGACCCTGAAATCAATGAGAGCTACACTCCATACGTGATTGAGACTTCTATCGGTGTTGACCGCATGTTCCTCAGCGTGATGTGCCACAGCTACTGCGAAGAGAAACTGGAAAACGGCGAGACACGTGTAGTCCTTCGCTTGCCGGCAGCGCTCGCTCCTGTGAAATTGGCTGTGATGCCGCTTGTCAAGAAAAACGGACTCCCAGAGAAAGCGCGTGAAATCATCGATGACTTGAAATTCCACTTCAACTGCCAATACGACGAGAAAGACTCCATCGGCAAGCGTTATCGCCGCCAGGACGCAATCGGCACGCCTTATTGCGTCACAGTGGACTTCGACAGCCTTAACGACGACTGCGTGACCTTGCGTTATCGCGACACCATGGAGCAGAAGCGCGTGAAAATATCCGAACTGCAAGGAATCATTGAGGACAATGTGACAATCACCAGTTTGCTAAAGAAGCTCAAAGACTAAAATGAACATAAAGAACAACATAGCCGTAGCCATCACATTGTGCATGCTTTCCTTTTCTTTCATATCGTGTGAAGAGCATGAGGAAGAAAGCGAGTTTGACAATTGGCAACAACGCAACGAACAATATCTCGACTCCATAGCCAATGTGGCGAGAACCAATGCCGACGG
>Ga0181612_125020_pt1 | contig 14908 bp, 7 predicted proteins | sample HoacroProtozoa21_FD_119630 | JGI IMG/M metagenome (GOLD analysis project Ga0181612, IMG submission 119630) | Hoatzin crop microbial communities from Cojedes, Venezuel. Combined Assembly of Gp0051906, Gp0051904, Gp0051908 | reverse complement strand
TTCTCTCTTGGCAACTCTTAGGACAGCCAGGCTTTATATTCTTCATTTAATCACATGTCACTATAGGTTAACTCATGCCTCTGAAGTTAAAAATCAAAGCAGTGCTCTAGATAAAGAACAATTTACCACTACCAGAAGTTGTTCAAATGCTTTTTCTACAGCAGGCTAGTGGCACAGGAACATGACATATAGGGGCTAACTTTACAGTTTGCTTCTGTCCCTCCTGGCACCCTCGTCCACTCACTCTGCCTCTCAGCACACACCCACACCTGCCAGCAGGCTATAAGGGACTGAGAGCCTTGGGCAGGCAGTGCTGTCCACTGTGGGGCTTAGCACTGCTGTCCACTTTGTCCTGGAATAACTGCAGGCAAACCCGGCTCATCCACAGCCCGGAGCACCAAGGCCCAGGACAGACAGCAGGCAATAGCGATCTTCTGGAGCCCAGCTGCTAGGGTCAGCCCAGCCCCCATGCCAGGGAAAGCATCAGCCTTTCAGCACAAATGATCAACTGTGCAAAGCAGCTTCCACAGGGAAGGGGAAAATGAATTCTTCCCTGATCCCCCCTCCTGAGCTTAGCTTATCCCCGAAGCATGAGATTCAATTACCCTTATCATTATTGTAGCTTGCCTTGCTAGAAATGTTATTAGCGGTGATGAAATTATCCAGCCCTGTTTTACACTGGAGAGAAATACAAGAGGCTCCTCACGACAGCTGCGAGGAAGCAGGCGCTCTCCTCGGCAGAAGGGGAAAGGCTCCTCTCAGAGTGCCACAGCAGCCCTCACAAAGGGAGGCTCAGGACCGTGGCCTTAATTTATGCTACACATCTTTGTCACAGAAGAGGACCATAAGCACACACAAAGGCTGAGCTGTCCTGAACTACACCCTCATGCGAGCTGCGACTTCCAGGTCTTTGTAGCAACACAGTACGCAGAGTTGGCTATTGACATCGCAATTCCCAATCCTGTCCTCTTTTGAGCTCTGGCCCAAGGAGGGCTTCCCCAAATTGTACTACTTGGACCGAGTTTCCTTCATCAGTATCACAAGCGGTCCTTGACCTGTAATTGTGCTGGGCAGAACTCCAGCTGTTTCACCTGGGTATGGAGGTAACAGGACATGTTTCTGACCTAGGGGAGCATCAGCTCTGCCATGGAGGACTGGAAACATGTACCTCAAGAAAAATCAGGCAGGATTTCATTCCTGGAGATCAGGAAGTGATCTGGAAGCAGGCAGCCCCATAGCTTCATCCTCCAAAAGTACCAGGTACCCAGACTGGCTGTCCACCATGGCTGCCATACCGAGAGAGGAGACAAGCAGGACCCAAGTGCGCAGGGCCACCGGGGCCTGGAGACTCATGCACGGCATGCAGAGAGACAGGCGAAGGACAACACAGCCTACCCTCCAGGGCTGCTTACCAGGCATTATCTGCACTACGTAAAAAACCACTGTGTCCACCTCACAAGCAAGGCAGCAGCCTACCCTCAGGCACACAGAAGTTGGGGTTGCCCCAGCTTCACCCCTGCCTCAATTATAGCATAAGTTCCACCCAGGTATCATTCTGCCTGCAGGACACTGAGATTCAGCGTGCCTGGTGACACAGGCTTTTAAGAGCAGCGCTGACCCCAGCTGAGCGATGCAAGCTCCATGTGTCAGCAACCAGCACATCCTGTAACTAACGAGGAAAGCAAGCCAGAGCCATCAGGGAAACCAATTTGAACCAAACCAATAATTCGCACCATGCCCTTTATAGTTTTCTCGTTAGGTTCAGGTTTAAGCAGAGCTGGAAACAGTCTCAGCCTTGCTTGGAAGAAGCAAGCAAACTGTGAACAGTGCAAGGGAGAGCTCATGTGTGTAAGGATTCAGGGTGTCCTGGTAAAATGGGACCATGCATGTGTGAAAAGGTAGACAGGACAGCTGTGGGCCTGCAGGTGAATGCAGCTGTGCATAGGCAGGTCCATAGGCTGCTATGCTGTGGGACAGGGCATCACTCATGGGCAGCAGCAGGACAGCAATGAAACACAGGTGGAATAACAGTGTAGGAGCGCAGCACAGACACGCGTGTGGAGAACAGGGCGTCTGCCAGAGAAACCGTCAGTGCACAGGCACAGCTACCCACTCCAGAGCTGGAGTACAACCAGGCACAAGGCTGGCAACACCATGCTGTATACACCAATATGCATGCAATTTATTATGTCAGCCAGATGTTTTCTAAGATTACACATAAGGTACTGCCATCAGAAAGAGACATTCAGGAGCAGAGGCAGGCATGCACACAGGTACGTGATCAGCCACAGAACAGATGGGGTGCCCAAGCCCAGGGATCGCTGCATTTGGAAGCATGGTGTTGTGACTGTGTATACACACATACAGGCACACAAAACAACACTTGAGAAGAGCAGCATGTTGGGCGTTCTGTGCACAAATCTGTGCCAGGGGAGTTGAATGTCTCATCTCCTCAGTCTCTGGCTTCCCTTTGCACGCTCAGCGTCTTCTAAAGAGGCTTCCCCTTCTTCAGTTCCAATCTCTCCTCAGCTCCTTCCTTTGGAGCAAGTTTTAGATTCATCACTGTTTTAAAGAAAGCACTTAAAGAACAGAGCAGAACTGATAGCTAAATTAAACCTGCTGAGAGTGCCTGTTTAATTGAAAATGCCATCTGTAATTTAAATGTCAGAGCCGGGATGGTTATTAAAACCCTCCTTGATTACTGCGCCTCATTTCACAGTTTCAAAACAGACAGGAAAAAGCTGCAAATGGGCCATGTAACACAGCACCACCAAGCAATTAATAAGCCTCCCTGCCACACACCAGTGAGGGCCAGGTTAGCTCAGTCCTGCCCCACAGCCATTGCTCCTTCTCGCTTTGTCCCCCGTTGCAGGGCTGGCTCTTGTCTCTGCCCAGTGCCAAGCTGCTGGGAGGGCAGCAGATCCCCTTTTCTATTGTAGGCTGCACAGCAGAGCCAGGCAGAGCAGCCGAGGAATGAGTTCGTCTCTTCCAGGCCCAGCAGGCAGGAAGCGCTTGGAACGCTGGGGAGAGCAGGGTCCCCTCCGGACGTGCAGCTGCAGAGCAGAGAGGCAGCTCTGTCCCTGCCCTGGCTCTGTCTGGTGGGCAGGCATGTGCTGCTTGCTGCCTGCTCCTTGCCCCTGCTCTCAGCAAACCCACCAGCACCCACGGGCATGTGCGGCCCCGTCATCACCACTCATCCACCCATGGCTTTCCTGCTTCTGGGCACAGTGCTCCCTGCCCTGTAGCCAGCTCTTACCAAGGCAAGCGGCAGAGGAGGTGGCTGGTGGAGCAGGAGGTAAAGGGACAAGCTCATGCCTGTATCAAAGTCAGCGAAAAGAGTGCCTTATCCCGATCCCGGCTAGGTTACTACCAGCTCTGACGCAGAGGAGGGAAGACAACAAATCAGCAGCTGCTGAAGTAGCAGCGCCAAAGGCAGGTTTGCATTAAACAAGCACCATCCATCATCTAAGGCCACAGTCAGTAAGCCACGAGGCCTCAGTGAATTACAGCAGGAGCCAGAGGAGCATGCAGACCATCAGAAGCACATCCTGCAAGTCATCTCCTGCCTGCTCCCCCTCTCCTGGGGCGCAAGAGCAGCCAGCACACCCCACTGCTTGCTGCCAGGGAGGAGACTTGTAGCAGCAGAGCTCACTTCAGACACCCAGACAAACCCATGACCAACCTTGGGTACCACAGCACACCCACCTCCTTGCCCACTGGTCAGGCTGGGGCTGCCCCAGTGCCAGCAGGGCATCTGCATGCCATGTAGACACTCCCCCCCCCCCCTTTTCTGTATGGGTACTGTGTGCAGAGGCTTGTTAAATTAATCAGTACTGCAGTGGGGACACTGGGAGCACAACAAATTAGTCATTAATGGTCATTGTGAGAGTTGGAGGAGACTTTAATGAGTACCTGGCCACAGCACTATTGCCAGCTGCCTCATTCCACCTCCCCTGCTTGCTCACTTTACCATTAGGCTTAGTCTGGGGTGGTGGTGGGGAATTAAATCCATCACTCCTCTAACATCAGGAGCACAAGGAGAACAGGGAGCAGGGAAACGAGTGCCGAGAGTGTTACGCCCCAGCTCTGGATCTGTCACATTCAGCTGCGGCAGCACAGATCAACAGCGCAGAACAGCCATTGATGAGGTTTCGCATACAACTCCCCCCACTCCAACCTTGACTTTCCTAGTTGTTTTTAATTTTATTCCTTAGCTTCACAATGCAAAGAACATAAAAAGAAATAACTGGGAAATTAGAAAATGCATCAACAGACAAGCTAGGACAAAGGGTAATTAATATTGTCCCTCAGCTAACTCTATGAAGTCCACTAATTAGATGGTAAAAGCACTCTTTATGTAAAGAAAAAAGCGAGCACAAACAGATTCATATTACAGAAAGATCAACTCACATTAAAAAATGCAGTAATTAAAACCATAATAAGCTGTAACAATTAAGGAAACTTTTCAACAACATCTTCAGGCTGTAACATTAGCAATGGTAATTTTTAAAGACAAACTTAACAGGACCCTATAAAAGGAGAAAAAGATCACTTGGGGAAGGATCTGCTGGCAGTCAGTGCTGGGAGCTGGCCTTGTCCATCAACCACCTGCCAGTCACCAGGGACAATCAAACCTCCCCTGGGAACATGAGCTGGGCAGGTAGCAGGATCCTGGCACACCAGTCTCACCACAACAGACACAGAGCCCTTGGAAAGGCCATACCTGAACACCTCTGCGCTGGCAGAGCTCCAGCTTTAGCATCCCAAACACACAGTGCCACAACTGCTTACACACAAGCAATCAAGGTTTAAAAAGGCACCTTTCTAAAGGTGCACCTACAGCCAGGTATGTTATTCAGGAGAAAAAGGGCTGTCAGGAAGAAAGGAAGTACCTCCCCCTATATGCTGATCTCTATTCCACCCAGCAGTCCCACACTCAGGTAACTTGGCTTTTTTTTATTTTTAAACTTGAGGACTGTGGCTGGTGGCAACTGGTAAGGTGCAGCAGGCGCTCAGTTGCTCGTGGATTTAATGAGAGTAGTGTTCACACAAGCTCGGTCTGGACTAGCAGCATGCCAAATTTCTCCAAGGTACCCACAACCATCTGGCTCCAGTATCTCTAGGTTTGTTGCACATCACATCAAAGCAGAGAGGTAAATCAGCACCACAGAGAAAGGCTACCACATACACAGGATTCACCTGCAAATACTTGGGCTGAGGACACATTTCCTCCTGCTAGTTCGAAAAGGAGCAACTGCTGTCTCATGGCACACAGCAATTAATGAATCTGCAGAAAAATGGGCATGAGAGGAAAAATCTTTTGCCCCCTTTCTATGCATTTCTTGACTTACTGCTTTACAAAATACATGCCCTTTGTTCTGGGTAAAAAATTCCCTTCCCTTCAGATAGGCAGACTGTGGAGAGTTGTACCCATAAAATCCTAGATTTCTTTCTGCATCAGCTATTCCATGCTACATTAAGTTAGGACAGTTAACACTCCAGAATAATTGCCTCCTCCTTTCGAAGAAGTTAAGCAGTGGCATGCAATGAAAATAGAATAGATTCTATTAATTAGGGTCAGGATAGGAGTCTGCAAGTTTCCTAAGTTGGCTTAGAGATGAGAAGGGCTCGCTTCCAGCTGTAATATTGAATATCCCCGTGCCGTGGCACCCAGTAACCCGGAGGAAGTGTATTGTGTATTCTCCTGCCTAGCAGCAGAGCTATCTTGAGAAGCAAATTTGACTTTGAGTGTGATTGAGTGCCCTGGCAAGAGCCCAACGAAGCACTTACAGCCCTGATTAACCGTAATCACAGGTATGTCCCAGAGACATACCCCAGTGCTATTTTAAGATTCACTGCTAACATTTGTAAGTAGAAAAATGCTAAACTAAAAAACAGTAATAAATGCTAGGTTCTGCAGTCAGAGAAATTGCAGAAGGAAGGAAACCAGAACTGCTTGTTCAAGTCTACCTATGAGTCAGTACCAGAGCCAATGGTGGGCACACAGATCAGCCTCCTTCCGAGAGCCTACTAGACTCAACACCTCTCCTAGAAGAGAAGTAACTCATTCCTTGTCATCACCTTTCATGGCACAGCTCAGAAGTGCTTACATGGAGGGAACAGTCACAAACCCCAACCCTCACTACAAGATCCTCCTACAACAATTGCCTACAGACTCTCCTCCATAGTCTGAGCCCTCTCAAGCACCAACTTCTCAAGATGCAGGAGCACAGCAGAACCACTGGGCCAGTGGCATGCATCAGGCACCAAGCATTTGGCAGCTACAGGGAGGTCTATAGCGCTGACAAGCACACTTATCAGAGCCCAGTAAGACTGAGTAATTCCACAGCCAATATTCCCTGTCTAGCTGAAGGACCTGGATTTCTATCAGAGAAACCACGGCACAGAAAACCAGAAGTTTCCCCAGAGTCATGCAGTACATGACTTGCAGAGCTCAGATTAGTAAAAAGGACTCTGGCTTCACAACTCCTCCTCCAGCCCACCAGGCCACAGCTGCCAACATGCACAAGATGACATTCCTCCTCCTATCCCGCCACTGTCAGATAGCCATCTGGAGACACCTCTGCAGGTCAGCAGGCTGCTGCGGACACATCTTGCTTTACCTGCAGCACACCAAACACTGCCTCAGATGCTGAAGACTCTGGCTTCCTTCCCCAGAGCTTGGCTTGGAGTACTCCTGCCTCTTAATCAGGGCACTGGGACAACACAGCCAGCCCATAATGTTCAGAAAGTCTTTCCTCCATGAAAACTAGAAATGCAAAACTGGTTAAGTCTTAGCAGAGCAGAAGAGACTAGACAGCAGGAAATTTCAGATTAAGGCATCTCAAACACCATTTCTTGTATCAATAACCAGGCTTTTTGGTTTTACGTTTGGAAAATGCACTCTTGGAAAATGCACTCTTCAGAGTCCAATTTCAGCAGCATAGGTGAGTTATTCCTTAAGTTTTTTTAACTTACTACTCTGAACATGAACCAAGTTGCAGAGATAAGAAGATCCTGCTTTCCAGAAGAGCACCAGTATAGTTTTGATAAAGAAATATCCATTAAGTGATCTGTGCATTGTATATAGTTAAATCACTTTTATTATCACTTTTGAGAGAAAGCAAGCTACTCAAGGAACATCCCTCTAATAATCCTAAAAAAAATACTCTAAGGATTTTTCCATTCTGCACCTGAGCATGTATTTACATGATGGATTCATTACATCTTATTGAGTGAAGGATGGCGCATTTTTAAGAACACTTATAAATATGTATTCACCTGATAGACTGGAGGAACTGATCTAGGTTTGAAAAGGTCCCTAATTACAAATTTACAAGCTCTTCCCTAATTGTCCCTAGGGGATTGTGTAGGGATGAAGGAAAAGAAGATGAGCATCTGGAGCTACAGGGGGACTGCATACAACATTAGAGATGCTTTTGTGCACAGCAGCTCAGTAGAAACACCAGGTTTTCAGAGAGTGTGGAAAGAGCGTCATTAATACAGGAATCCGGCCGATGCTTCAGACAGAGGTAGTCCACACTCATAGAATGGATACAAATAAACCCACCCAAGTTTCAAACTGCTCCCTCCCTCTCTCTCCTCAGCACCTCTGAGCAATGCCACCTTCTCTTAGTAACAACACTGACAAAACCACAGGCCAGCTCTCCCGCTAAGCAAGCCACATAATTAGCAGAGCATTGCTATACTTCTAGGTCTTCTCCCCCTAATTTGTTCTAATTTGAAATTCTGCTGCTGGCAGGGGATAGCAGAATGACAGCTCCAAGAGCAAGAAAAAAAAAAAGCCATAGTTACACACCAAAGCACTGCAAGCTTCTCCCATCCTGCCCATTTTCAAAGCAGAGAGGGGATTTCAGCCCAGTAGTCTCAGCTCTGTGACTCCGAGGGGAGTTGCCCAGCTCTGCTCCAGCTTCCTCTCAAGCACTTCTCCCCCATTCCACAAGCAGCTCACCAAAGGCAGACCAAGCAGATCAGTGCTGGGAGAAAGCTCCAGAGTTGTATGGCATGACCAACAGGAAGGACTTCTGGCTCTTGCAAATTAGAAGCTGTTCTGGCCATTCCTCTCCCCCCTTCTCCTTCCCAGAGCCCATCCATCTATCTTTCTCTCCTGAGAGAGAGCAGCCAGGAGGTGGGAAAACACCCAGCAACTCTACCTCCTGGCATGCTCCACGCTCCTGCAGTAAAGTTGTTGGCCTCCACAGGAGAGCTGGACCCTCAGGATCAAGCATTTTGAAATTTCTGCAGAAATTACATTACCCTTCCTTTTGATTTGTGCTTTATATTTGTGCACCTCAGTCAAAACCAGATTTTCTTCCCTTCCAAATTTCCCTGAGATGCTGAAGTTTCTAATTAACCAGAAAGGCTTTTTATTCCTTACAACTCTCCAGTTATGAATAATGATACTAGCTCATAAATGAAAATTGTCTTTCTATTTAAATTCTGTAATTTTGGGTGGGTAAATGGGGAAAAAAGCAAGCATGAAGCAGTGGCCCTTGGGTCATTTGCAACTTATTAATTTCAAGCAGAGCTCTTAGCTAGCTTATTAACACTGAGTATACTACAGTGGAATTTAATGGCTAGGATATTAATTACCTTGCAGGCTTTCATATATAGAAAATGGTTTATTTTAGTGTTACACAGCAGTAGTAGCAAGGGGATCGTTCACCAATCTCAGCTCTGGGCTGTGCTGGTCCTTCCAAGGCCGGTTCTAGCAACGATCAGACGGGGGATGCTCTGAGCCCTCAGCCTGGCACTGTGCCTAAGCAGGACGCCCTGTGACAGTCACTCGCCTCTGGAGGGCTGCGTCCCGGTGCCTTTTCCCAAACTGAGTCAGCCTGGAAGAAACCCATGGCATTGCACTTCATGGGCCTAAACCACACTTGACATGTCTATGGCAGTGCCTTCCGCCCCTGCAGAGAGTCCCTCTGGAATCCCTCTGCAGTGGAATACTGCAAGTGTGCAAGCCGTTTCAGTACAGAAACAGGACACAACTATGCAGCTGCCCCAGTACACCAGCTGTCCATGGGGAGTGAGCCTTCAGCAGACACAGCCACTGCTGCATCTTCCAGCCACACCAGCTCCAGTCTCAGAGGGCCCTGGAGCTACAGGGTGCTTGTGCCAGTGAGCATTAACAGCCACAGGGGCAGGTCCAGAGCATTTTTAAATGCCAGCGTACTTCGGATATTATCTACTCCCATCAGTTTTAACATAATTCACGAGACACATAAATAGGCCTTTCACCCACGCTTAGAGGAGGCACGTGTCTGTCCCACACGCCATTGACTCATTAAGCTCGAATCACATGGCTGTCTATGCAAAATGCAGGTCAGTCAATTGACTGTAAATGGAAGCAAATAAAATGCAACAGCACTTTACAGTCACTGCTCAGTGCTTTACAGTAATAGCAAAGCTCTGATGTGGCTTGTCCTGGTATTTCTCTCGAGGAAGGATTCCACCAGCTTTGGGATTCAATACAAGAAGAACAGCAATTTGCATGTCTGTTAAAGCAACCTGAGCCCTTGCAAACCAGGCTGCTGCCAAGTGACCACTTTCATAGCTGCTCTCTCTCTAAAAGCTAGTCACCCTCCTACACAGTCATTATAAGAACTGAAAAACAAAAGTAGAATCCCCAGCTGATCTCAATGGAGAAAACTGGACTTTAAAATAATTTATATATACAGCTAAAGTACTGGAAAAGAAATGCAATCTCACTGCTAAGCCAACAACTGTAATCACAAGTGGGGTGTTCATAGGTGCCCCCAGTCTAAACACAGCCGCCCCTCTTCACTCATCGAAAGCCATGGCTATTTGTTTGGTAATGCAATGCATATTTTTCAGATGGTATAAACATCTCTGTTAAAGGATGGAAAGACAGACACCATCCCAAATGCTTCTACTTCACACAGAACCTGGGGCTATCAGCAAAGGAAAGGAGCATACGGTGGAGACAGCAAGACAAGTTATTCCAAACGAAGGAGGATGCGTCAAAAGCATGATGTTCAAGGTGAAATGCCAGAAGTGGGGACAGCAGAGAAACCATCTGCCTGTGCCAAGGTCTTTGTCTAAACAAGCCCTGTGTGGGAGCCGAGGGGACACCTCAAACACACAGTACTTGCAATGTTTGTTCACTCAAGGCTGGAGCAGAACCATCACAGCACAAAGATGTGGCTGAAGACCCACGGACAAAGGAGGGACTGGGTAAAAAAACCCCAAACCCACAGAGGTAGCTACAGCTTTGTGCAGGCATGAACCATACACTAGGAGTGTAACAGTAGGGCCAGGTCTCTTCCCAGGGCTGCACCTCACCCTTCAGCAGGGAATAAAACAGGTAGGTGAGCGAAGGAGGAGACAAAGCAGCATCATGACCAAAGGCTGCATTTAGGAGTGGGTACAACAGCAAAAAAACTAAACCTGTGAGGAGTTACAGCACAAGGAACGGCCTCTGGAGTAGTAAAATGAATGCAGAGAGGACTATACACAGTTAAAATTATGTTTCCCTTCCCTCTTTCTTCCCTGAATTTTTAAACATTGCTAATTCCCCCCCCCTCCCTTTTAAAATAAAAAACATTTTTCCATATGCTCAGTTCTTCAAAGAAGTTAAAGGATCTGGCTCTTTCTCTCCCCTTTGTACCTTCTTCAGATGCATCTGTTGAATATGGAGGAGCACTCCTTTTATATTCCCAGCTCAAAAGGATCAAAACAAGGATCTGGGGACCGGTGCCTGAATTGTTACTAGGGCAGAAACCCAAAAGCATTGATGCTAATCTGCTCCTGCTTCTGTTCTCTCTCAGATACTCCCCAGCTCCTTCAGCCCTGTGCATCTGTCCTTATATCTCCACTGCTTCGTTTGGGATTTGGGGGGGAGGAAATAATGACAAAGGTGGCTAGATATTTCTCCTCCTCTGTTATTTTCCCTCAAATGAAAATGCCATTTCAGCTAAGCTAAATTCTCAGAAATGGGGGAAAATTTTATTTTTAAAGAGAACCCATATAATTGCTAGAGAAAGGAGGGGATTTGGATAAAAATCAGAATTATTTCAGTGAAAATAGCATGTTTGGACTGTTAGAGCTCCAAAGAAATCAAAGCTTCTCATCCTGCCTTAGTCTAGCACCTCTGCAAACTCCTTTTCCCCAGTTTTGTGAAGCCTGCTCCTCACACCAGCCTTTGACCAGCTCATGTTTGTGTTCAGGGAGATGGGGACAGGTCCGGGGACCAAGGGAAAGCCACATGATACAGCACATCACACAGCACTGCCTTCGTCCTCCTCCCCACAGTTGGCTGGGAATTGAGGTGACAATTATCTTGGTTTAATGAGAGGTCGTTAACTCCCCCAGGCAGAGGTTCCCCAAGAAATGATGGCCCAAGGGTCAAAGTATTTTTTGCACTGAAAATAATCAAAGAAAGACCATGTGGCTGAGACTTCCCCAGTTTTAATGGCTATGCACAGGGCATTTCAGGAGCCTCTTGTTTTGTGACAGCTGGAATTACGGTCAGTTCTACTAAAAGGACCTTTTTATGGTACAGATAGATGCTCTAATCTGTTTTAATGGCTTTTCCAGCAAAGCCTTTGACATGTTCTTATTACAGTAATGCTTTAATGCAGAAAACATTCATACGATTAGGATAAAGTCTTCAAGATCTCCTCTTTATGGAGGGTTTTTTTTTATTTCAACACTGTTTTTCAACTCGCACAGCAGGACCAGCTTTAAAAAGCTGATTTGTACAGACCAAATTGGACTAATTCCATCCTTTAACAAAAAAACCTACTTCCTAGTTACTAGGTCAGCACCGCAGCTGGCGTAAACATGCATCGCCCTCCTCCACGATCCAGGCCAAGTCAGAGAAGAGTAGCAGCCAAGTGTGCCAGCTCAGGATGTTATCCAGTTTCCACCGACAGCAAAATGCACAGTGCTCGTACCCAGGAGTGAGCGGAGCACAGAGCCCCTGGCTCCTTCACGCCCCCAGACCTCTGTCCCCTCCAGCTGTGAGCAGAGGACAGGGTAACAATCACCAAGGCACATGCTGGTTATATGCCTAGGCCCCCATTTCTTCCAGCTTCACCAGTTACCTACAGGTACCCCCTGCCTCTTGCTGGGCACAGCTGTGACAAACAGCACCTTCGGGTGCGAGCAAAGAAGGAAGAGCCTATACAGCCTATACAACCAGCGAGCAAAGAATTCCCAGTCTCAGGGAACTGGTTTAAAGTGAGAACGTAGCACAGAACAAAGATGAGACAACTTTTCTGAGCTAAATCAGCTAACTGTGAGGTCTTTGCTCTCCTGTCATTGCCAAGGAGCGTGAATGGATCAGAAAATTTTCAAACCTGGGAAATTTCATCTCACTGCTAACAGGAGAGGATAAGGCCATCCCCACTGACTGCAGAGCATGCTTAGAAAATCACCTCTGCAGGTGGAGTGGTTTCCATGAACACTGTTACCTGAGCATAAGCACAGAGTGGCTCATGCGTGTTGGCCATGGGAGGCCACCTAGAAAGCCCAGGCTATGGCAGGTATGACAGCACTGGGCTGCTCTCTCATGGTATGCCCTGGTCAGGCACAAGTCACAGATCCGATTGCTGTCAGTTTGCAGCACACATAGCTCTGCAGAGCCTTCACCCAGCACTTGGGAGGTGAGGGAAAGACAAATTAAACATAATCTCTGGTTGTCTCGAGCCTAAGCCCTTAGCATCAGAGCAGGCAGCTTGCTCTGCCTGTAAACAAGAGCCCATCACAGTCAACCCAAGGGGGCTCTGAATTTCACTGTGCAAGGCTGAACAGTCAGACCGAAAGAGCTGCCTGTGCCTGTCCAGCCCAAATCACAGCACCTCCGAGCCCTGCCCCGAGGAGAGCTCCACAGCATCCCTCTCTCTTGCCTCAGGGCCTCCCAAGATAGGAAAAGGAGCCAACAACTGCATCATTTCTTATGTGAAAATCCTACCGCTGAGCACTGCGCCTCATCACTAGACACAGAGCAAAGGTCTCACCATGGAACAGCCACACACTGCAAGCGATATAATTACATTTCTGGCTCTATTACTGTTTTCCTTCACCTATAAAACAGATCCAGTGAAGAGAAGCAAGCAGCTCCTCATTTAGAGAGGCTTGGAAGATGCTTTCATCTCACAGCCATAGCAAGCTAAAAATAATCCCAAGGAATCTTAAATAAACTGTGAGATTCCAAAGTGTCTCTTAAAAACACCCTACGTGCCAAACCCCAGCTTATCACAGTGCAGAGAGGGAGGATGGGAAGTGCAGCCTGGCCCATGAGAGCACTCCCAGCTCAGACCTCGTGCTGCTGGCTACCTCCCCCCTCAACTAATGCACAGATTAGTCCAACCTCAAGGGCCTGAATTAGCTTAATTAGCAGAATAACTGTCTTCACTAGAACAGCAAATAGAAAATTCTTTCTGAATTCTCAGCTAGTTTCTTTGTTGTGTCCTAGCATCATCTGGCTGCCCCAGCCAAACAAAACTCTCAGCATCACCAGCAGAGCTGAAACATAGCCAGTCCTAGGGGAGGGAGTCCCAGCAGCCCTGCACAGGCGACTCAGGAGCATTTCACACTTGTAGGAAGAACAGAAAGACAAAAGGGTGCTCAGCAAGTGTGGCTTATGCTGCAGAGCAGGCAGTGATCCCGCTTCAGACAGCGGAGGCTCATTAAAGGATGTAAACAGCCTGTCTCAGAGGGCAGATTTATTCTTAATGGGAAAAGCAAGGAAAACCCTTGCCTCCTCATTTCACACTGATGACCGTGTGAATGAATTTTATATTGGCTTGAAACAATATTTCAACGGGAGACGACTGCCAGCAGAGGGGGTCATGGGTTTTCCATTTGCCCTGCTGAGAAGAAAGGGCTCTCCTTAAAGGCAGAGCGCTGGCAGCAGCCCACTGTCAACAACTTCTGCTGCAGGCCCAGGAGGAGCAGGCAGCATCTCAGCTCCACTGGAGCAAGGAAGAGACCTCTCTGTTCCCACAGCAGCCAAGGGCGATTGGTGCACAGTGACTGCGTGGAGAATGGGGTCTGCACAGAGCCTCACATAGGCAGCCCAAATTCGGGGGAAAGGCCACTCTGATGGAAGTGAAGCAAATGACAGCTCGCTACCCAGATGACATAACAAGAGCAGCACATGTCTTCACTGGGATAAACTCAGCACCTCATGTCCACTTAGCTCTGATGGCAGATGGAGAAGTGTCGTTTCCTGGACATCTCTGTACTCCAGAGCCTGCTGAATCTCAGTTTTCCATGGACTTCCGTGACTTGGCAGGAGACCCACCACTGCAGCACTCTGACTACTAACCCCACAGGACTCCATTCTGCATCTGAGTGCAAAACAACCCCTGCCTGAACAGCATTTTCACCAGCACATACACAGACATTCCCTCTGGCTGCACACAGAGGGAATACACTAAAAAGCTACCAACTACTAGATGAGGCAAGCAGCGTGGCTGAGCTTCTGCAGAGTACGACTGTCCACCTCGCAGCACGGGCCAGTTCACTTATCTTTCCATGTTTGACACGTCCTCATTGTACTCACTGGCTGCACGCTCTGCCATTTGCAAGCAGTGATCTTTCCTCAGAAGCAACGAGAGCTCCTTGCCCCACCTTAGGTGCACAGTAGCATTGCTTTTACTCACTGGAGCCTTTGCCATCATCTTTGCCCCAGCCTCTCCCCAGCAGGGCAGAGCATCCTGATCTGCAGGGTCTGTGCAGCTTCCTGGCAGAAAGCAGTTGTTACTCTGTTAATTAGCTGCTGACAAACATTATTAAGTTTGCAGCGTGACAGCGGAAGGTGAGTACGGAGCCAGCAATGCATCTGCTGAGGCAGCAGCACTATCCCGGTCTGGAGCATCACTCTTCCCTTCCCCATCACTGCTCAGCTCCCTGGTCC
>Ga0181612_119211_pt1 | contig 14909 bp, 4 predicted proteins | sample HoacroProtozoa21_FD_119630 | JGI IMG/M metagenome (GOLD analysis project Ga0181612, IMG submission 119630) | Hoatzin crop microbial communities from Cojedes, Venezuel. Combined Assembly of Gp0051906, Gp0051904, Gp0051908 | reverse complement strand
TGGCTCATGGTCAACCTGTCGTCCACCAGGACACCCAGGTCCCTCTCCACAGAGTTGCTCTCCAGCAGGTCAGCCCTGAGCCTGTACTGGTGCATGGGGTTGTTCCTCCCCAGGTATGGTATGTTCAGATGTGTTCTTCCATTAAGCTATATTGCAAAGTGTGATACTCTCTTCTTTGTTGCTAAATTATGATTTTATTAGCAGCTCTCACTCCCTTGTCTTAGGATTTTTGATCTGCACTGTTCGAAGTAGCTCACCAGATGCAGTGGTGTATAGGTGAAAATGTCTATTTTCTGTCTAGCTTGGCTATACCCAAACTGCTCATGTAGTTCTTAATTAGTTTTTGAAGCCAGCTCAAGGTTTTTCTCCTCGTTAAAAAATTAATGTGTAGGACAAATCACAAGGACAAATTTGGGATTTCAGGTGCAATTAACAGAAACAATACCACAACGTCAGTCTTTGTCCTGACGTTTTCTGTATCTTAACATCCAGCAGAGGTTCCCATTGTCTCTGCTGGTACTGGCTCTTGATTATTCCTCACACCATTCCTCTGAATCACGGAGCAAATTATTCAGAAACTCTTGATCAGAGTGCTACCATTTCTCCTTCTGCTTCCACAACTGAACAACCAAAATTTTCAGTTAGGGAAAACGAGGGGAACTAAGCAAGCATTTCATGGATGTTAGAAGCAAGAATATCCGAAAGCTCTGAGCTCCTGGTAATTATCACACAGTTAGGTGACACTAAACTCAACCAAATCAGTAGGCAGAATTAAATTCTTAAATAATGCCTATTGTCCTTGAAAGCTGAACATATCAATGTGTATATATGGTGAAGAGCTATGTCAGATACCTACATTCTGAACATCCCATTGAGTACAAATGAAGTGGAACACTTGTATGAAGCATCTGAGAGGCCCATATTTTAGTATCTGTTAATAAAATTCTCCCACAGTGCCTTTTTCATAAACAGAAAATCAAAACTGCACATACACATGCACACATGTAGGCATTCATGCCTGTGAATTGGTCACAAAAATAGACTATACCCTCATATATATACAAATGTGTGAATTATGTATAAATTGCAAGCATTCATTATATTTCTGGTTGGATGCTTTTATGCATGTGATAGCTAAAACATTCCTTAAGGCTGCACTGCTATGCTAGTAGGCACTGTGTCAAGACCAAACAAAGAGCCAGTTTAGTAGTTCTGCTGTATAAGCTGGAGCATACAGAAGCTTCTCCATTTTCCTCCACAGGTGCATTTTGTGGATCTACCCTCCCTCTGCGTTCTGTGGCTCCTTATTAGTTATAGTATCAAGGACTCAAACTCTTAAATGATTGCCATTTTACCCTAGGAGATCATGGAAACCTGGCAGCGAGATGCTTGGCTAGCTGCACCACAGAAAAACATACTGCTGAATTTTAGAAGCTCAGTGTTATAACACAGCAACTATATCACAGGGCTTTCTTCACGTCTTTCCAAATCCAAATATGTCTGAAAAGGTAAGATTTGAAAAGTGCTTCCCTAGCGCCCATTAACTGTTAGAAGGCACAGGCCACTGTGGGAAGAGATTTCAACATTTAGTGTCTTCTCTGTCCACTTCCATTCAGCAAATGAATATTCCTCTAATTAGTCACAATTCGGAAAATGTTTTAGCTATATTTAGCCAACAACACATTCAAGAATGTCTGTGACCAGGATTTGTTCAAGTAGCAAGGTCATGTCTTCAGACATATGTTCCTCTAGAGAGACTACACTTGGAATAACAACTTGTTCACATCCTGTTTCACAGACTAACTACAATGACACTTTATATCACAAAGGACATTTCAGAGATGCTTCTACAATGCTTACTACTGTATTTATGGAATACTTGTGTTTCTGCTCCATCTGTCTGTATGCCCTTGTCATTTCTGATCTTCCTGCTTGAGTGTAAAATATTTTCTTTTGTAGTCATGCAGAGCAGGAACTGCACCTGTCTGGGGCAGCTTCTGGTTACAATGCACAAATAATTGTCATTCTCCAGATATTCTCCACTCCGTGCACAAATACCTAATATGCTGCCTATTTTCATCCAGCATTTAACTAACCAAAGTTCAGGTAAGATACTCAAAATTGCAAAGTAATTACTTCATCTGTCAGTATACCTGATCATCTAGAAAACACGTTAGAAATTATTTCATCCGTCCCTTTTTGTGCCAGGCTTGGACTAGCCTTTGTCACTTTTCTCTGAAGCTTCTTTGCTGTACATGTTGTCGGGTATTTTACTTGTTTAGGAAAAAGTATACAGAGAAGACGCTGTTCAGTAGTTGCTGCTTTTTTCAATACAGCCACTTCGTTTTCCACAGACACAAAGTAGCCCTGTTTGCAGTAGAGCATTTCTGGTGGACCAAATGATTGCTCTAACAGACTTAGCTTTTGGCAGTAAGCATTACTATTCCTAATGCCTGCTCTCCTTTCAAATACAAGTCCTACATATAAATATGTATGTATTTTAAATATAATTTCTATAGGCAGACTAAGCTCTTGGGAGATTTATTTTAAATATCTGAATAAAACTTATTTTTAAATGTAAAAAGCTTGCTTTAAAATCTAAATTTCAGAGAGCTCGACAAAGCAGTCAAAGTACTTTAATTTCCATTTCAAAATCCAGTCCCTAAGACATCACATTCTCCAGATTCAGATTCTTCCTTTAATTTCTTTTGCAAGGACCATGAGGCATCCACACAAATAACAGTTGAATCTGAAGGCATACTTTAGCAAAGTATTTGAGAGCTAGTTTTCAGCAGAATACTTAAAGACATGACTAACTTAAAGTGAAGTTTAGAGTTAGCCAGGTGCTTACACCCCATGATTAATGAAAAACACTTTGCTGCCTGGGCAACATCTCAAAATGGTCAACCCAGCTGGTATAAAACAAACTTATTCCCATTGGAATTGTAAATTGTTTGTGACAGAGGATCTTTTTCCTGTATAATTCTATGAAGTACTTAAAATGTTGTTAGTGCTCTAAAAAAAGATATTATCATAATTATGAACCACAGTGCCAATTTTCATATACATGCTGTCAGAGTATGTTCAGTAGAGACCACAACTGAGCATGTATGAGCTTTAAGTTGTGATAAATTTTTGATTTGAAAACTTCCCCAACAGTACATACCTTCATATATTCCAAATGCAGATTTTTTTTTTCTCCAGGGTTCAGAAATTTTAGGTAATCTTTTATCTTTCCTGTACTTGGGTTCCCTTTAGACTTGATTCTGACTGAAACTGAAAGAATATAATTAACATTAACAAGGCTTTTCTTGAAATAGTCCTGCTGAGATCTGAACGGGAAATGACAAACCACATGCAACAAAAGTAATTCTCGTGCTGTTGAAAGTCCAGTTTTACTGCCTGGTGAGCTTCCATGCTGTTTAATGCACATTTTCTTGGTCTCCCATAATCCCATATCAGGAACTTCCTACCCCAAAACCAAACGAGGCTTGTGCATTACCAATGCCAGCCACACAAATCAACAGACAATTTTTAATATTTAAGTAGAGAAAGGTTACGTACTACTCTTAGTCTTTGATTGTAGTCTTCCATGTCAGGAGTGATGATGGGTTTGGTTTTTTTTTAATTTAGCATCACAGGCTGAAAGTCAAGCTAATTTCTGGTTCAGCAACTACTACTGCAAGACTAGCTGGAGTACTCCAGACTCTAGTCTGCATGCAATCAAAGAAGCAGAACTGATAACCGGAGTTTCCTAGATTAACTGATCACAGGAAAGCAATGCTTTATTTGCAAGCATGAAACAGACGGGATTTGGTTTCGTGAATTCATATACAGCCATGTGGAAGCATGTGATCACATTTTTTAAGGGCTGGTATTTGTTTTCTCATTATTAGGTAAGTTTTTGGACAGTAAAGAGAAGCCAAATAGCAAAGGGGAAATTAAAGAAATCTGTGGAGAAAAGACAGCCCTGCCCAGGAAAAGCTGCTGAAAGCATTTGTTTTCAGTCTTATTCCAATAATGTTCTGTTTAGCTTTTCAAGTGTGCACTCCATAGTTGTGTGTGTTCCTGCCTTCTGTTCAAAGATAAACTTACTTTTTGTGTTTTATTTGCACTCATCTTTATTTTTAATAGGTGTAACTCCTATGTGAGTGAATTGTGCATGGCAGGAACAGAATGCATCAGAAAGCAAGCAGTCTCTTAACTTGAGATTTCCTGAAATTTTTGTCTCTCTGTTAGTCAGAAATTGTCAACAACATGAAATGCTTGTTAATACTTCCATTTTGAAATGGTGCTCATTATTTCCAAATGTAAATTTAAAATGAGTAGCACAATACAATTCTTATTACAAATTTTTTCTTCTGTTTTCCCTGACATTGTCTACTCCTTTCATATCTCGACTTCATTACACTAAAATGCTTTTCTTGTTCATAGCAAAGTGTTTCATCTTTACAGCGAAGTGAAGTCATCAAATTAGCTTATTTCAATTTTATATACCTTAATGGAAAGGAAGAAGAGATGGAAAAACAAAGTAAGCCTTGTGTAACTCTAAGTACACCTATCCTCTATTGCAGATATTACCACCAGTACTTCATGATGAACAGTTCAGAGCTTCAGCATTGAAACAGAAAAGTTCAAAGGAATTGTGGAGAACAGTTAATAATTGTCCAAAAATTTTGTGTCTAAACCAGCTAACTTTTCAGAAAATCTGAAAAAAAGTGAACTTCAAATACAATGTAAGGTTTCTTTACTAATTTAGGGAGAAAATATCTTCTGCATTTTAAAAGAAAAACAAAGCATCTCCACAGATTTTATCTGGGCTTTTCTACAGTTTTATCTAAGTAATAATGAAAACAACTCTCTATAATTATGGCTATGTAATGCCTGTAGAGTTAAAAGGAAAGCATATTACGTATCAAATCTATCACTAGAAACAAGACAAACATGTCTTTCTCATAAATTTCTTCTGTGCCATTCCTATCCTTGTTTTTCTGTTGACATTTTTTCAATTAATAGCTTAAATTAGACTGTAACCCTTTGGAAGATATCACATTTTTAGCTCACTGCTGTAGTTTCCAGAATGATTTGTAATCCTGCAACAATAATAAAGCATTGGATATTTTTTATTTTCTAAAATTTTGTCTGGAAATTTGATGGAAAGAATCCTTTCTGATCTTTCTGAAATTCTCAGTTTTAAACAGCAACAGTTACTTTGTTCAAGTCTAGGTTTTTTTGCCTCTGATGTCACCAGAAAAAAATCAGATGAACGAAAATCCTGTAGAGAGCAGAAGTAACCAAACTGCCAGGGCTTTTTCTGAACTCTACTTGAGTTTTGCATTATGCTTCAGTTCCAGTTCTCCGAAGCTTTTCCTGCCACTGTTATCTGTAATTACTGGTAAGAAGTAACCATCATACTGTTTATATACAAGTATTGGGTGCACCTGAACAAATGCAATACTTTTTCTGTTGAAGACTTTTTGTGTATGTTCTAGTTTTGAACCATCTTTATTTTTAGCCCCTAGGCTTGACTTTTAGCAAAATCAAAGCACAGAAGTGGAATTCAGCCAGCACTGTTAAACTGGGGTCTATCCAAGTTTTGCAAATTTTCGCCTAAATTCATAAAACTCCAGTTTCACCCTCAACCCACTTTTGATTCCATTCAGGTTCTTAAAAGTCTGCAAACTATACCTATACTGGAGAAGAACCTGATCTATTTTTTCAAATTAAGACATAGGCTTGTCTTTGGGCCTTCCTGTGTAAAATGCACCCTTCTCTATTGCTGGGCTTCCTAATTTCAGAGTCCAGTTCTAAACTGGAAACAGACGGAGATAAAATTTACAAGTCTCTGTGGCTGAGGGTATTAACCTTCAGTTTTAGAATCTGGCTCAATTATAAAAGCATAGAGAAGAGAGACGTGTTAAGCAATATGCTTCACCTTCTGCCAAAATGTTATTGTTTCTACACTATATTTTCCAGAGCTTTATGGACATTCTTTTTAAATGACTCAGACAATAAGCTTCCTGTTTTCCCCTTCGGAAGCTCTTCCACGGTCTAATAGATTGCTTCAATTAAGTAATGTTTTCCTTATAAGCAGTATAAATTTGTTTTGCTTTACTTCATCAAGTAGCACTGGTTACTTGCCCTGTGAATATACATATGAATACCTCATGTACAAAGGTAATTATTAAATGTTACCATTCCCCCTGCCTGTTTACCACATTTTCTTCCTGCATGCCAGGAATATCACATACTGTGAATAATGAACCGAGCAAAAGCTGATATTCCCTACATGATGTAAGGCTATCCTGTATGTTCCCACATTATTCTCATATAAAGATTTCACTTCAAATCTTTCTTAATGAAAGACAAGGGATTTAGTTCTGCATCTCACCAATTTTGAAAACAAAACAAAACAAAACCAGTAGGAGGCAATCTATTGTGCGCTGGAGTGAGGAACTAGATCTGACCTACTACTTTTACAGCTTCCCACGGGACTGTATAGAGTGCAAATGCTTATCACACTTCATTCTCTGCTGGCCTTTACTAGCCCTTGAATTAAGGACATAGGCTATTCCTGGAACAGTCCATCAGACTACTGTTTATGTGGATGGAGTCCAGATGTGCTCCAGAAGATGACATCTGAGCAGTTTAAGAAGTTACTCTCCTTAATTCTTTAATGTTACTCTCCTGTGCAACTTGTTGCCCTTTCAGTAACTGACTTTTTAATCCATTTCAGTACATCTTTATGTAAAGAACCACTGTTTGATAATGCAGCTGATTACATTCAGGTCAACAAGATGGTTTCACAAATAAGTAAATGAGACTTTGGCTGGAGGAAGATTTTATGCACACAAACAATGGACTCCAACCAAATAATCTCTCAACATCTGGGAGCAAGTGACATGTTATCAGAGATGCATTTTAGGATTACATGCAGAATGACTCAGCGATTAATGTACTTTTCTGTTCAGGTTTATTAACTATATCAGTACCTAAAGATCCCCCTCAAATTAACAGATAGTTTTGCAGAGTAATCATGCAGCATTTTCATTGGCTTTGTCTAACCATGTTCTGTGTTATTTCTGTTTTGTCCTTCCACAGGAAAAAGGTGCAGTTACATGAACAAGTGTAAAGCCTAGGAAGCATAGTGAAGCCTATTGTAGTGAAACTTAGTCTTCATCGAGAGCTAGTCTGGCCTCATGCAAGTTAATACGTACCTTATTAGTCCAGTGAGACCATAAATGCAAATGTATTAAAAACCAGGTATTTTTCTCCCATAGTCCAATCTACTTTGCCCAGCATACTTGCACACAAAAAACAATGGGTGAGGGTCTACGGTCAGATGCACGGTAAAAAAAGTGATTCTCCATTTATCTCTGTGAAATGAAGAGAATTCATTTTGCATTGACCACCCCCAGTTCTTACTTACGAATGGTTTCAGAGTGAGACCCAGGCAGCCAACAGAGCAATAAGAAGCAGTGGCAAGGAAGGAGCTGCTGATAGATCGCAGCATATTGTTCATGAGAAGTTCTGTTTGTTTAACTCTTGATCCTGGGGATTTGCTGAAAGTACTGTTAGGGTATCACTGCCAAACCCTGTGTGGAGAACAATCTTACCTTAGAAAAGATCTCTGGCAGAATATTTCCGTCCAGCTCTAAGGAGAGAATGGCACCTGCCAGTGGCAACTCAGAGAACGTGATCTTTCTTCAGGAAAGGGGCTTCAGCATTCCAGAGGTGACAAGAGTTGGGCTGGTTTTCTGCACTATAAAGGGGCAATAAATTTCACAACTGTTTTCTTACACTTTGAAAACAATGGAAGCAATAAATATGTACAAGAGCAATGCTTCAGAAGTTTTTTATGACCCATTCTAGCATTCCCTGCTTTAGGTACTTTTTGTCTGGTTCAGTTCGATGAATTTGAGGAGTGTGCTGTGCCCCTTAGCAAAAAGCAGCGAAATTGTATCAGACCAGCAAAGAACCATGCTGTGTGGTGCATTTCAGTTCAGTATGCAGACAACAATTTCACGTATGTGAAACTTCACCTGAGGCAGAGCTGAGCATAGAGGGTAGGCCGCTTCTTTACCTTTTTGGAAAGAACATGCTAAAAGCCACGTGCTTGACTCTGCTGACTGCATCCAAAAGCTTTGCTGCTCCCGTAGTAAGCAGCAGCACACGGGGCCAGTGATGCTAAACTTCCTGCACCATGTCATAAGGTTGTACAAGGCACAGACAAACGGAGTTGTGTCACGTTGTAGCTATTGGTCGACAGAGGACATAAAAATTCCTTTTACGGACAATTTCAGATTAAAGAAGCCTGCAACTGCAAAGTTTTTGAGAAATCTGTGTTCAAAGCTTTCTTTTGACCCTGGCATCAAAGACAGAGTGCTCATGCAAAGGAAGGTGCACCACAAGTACATGCCCATGATCCATAAGAAATCCATGAAGCTGTCCTTACTGCATGTACATTTATAAAGATGGAAATTAGCTCATTAAAATACTGTGCCAGAATTCTTCATACATATAGCTGCAAAACTTGGCAAGTATTGTCTCACATAGAAATCCTAGGTAGGAGAGTGAATGACTGCAGGAAGGAGAAAAAAAACAGAGTAGGGTAAATATTTCTCATGGCATAACAACAAAATATTCAGTTGCAGGCCTGAGGCATCGATTGGCTTGAACTTTAAGCAAACATCTCTGCCAGCTGAATACTGGCCAAGTGGCAAGTGGCAACCTCTCTGCAGCCTGATCTATACCCAAATGAAAAGGTTTTGGGTGCCAGATACCAGGAAGCCAGTGCTTTTAACACCACCACCCCATAATTTATAGCATCTTGGTTCGTGCTACTGCAGTTAAGGGTCTGTTAATGTTTGTCTTCTGAATTCTAATTCTCAAGGGGTTATAATTTGGCCATTAACATGCTCTCAGTATTGAAACCTCGGCACTCACAATGGCTAGCCAAGAACAGTTTTTAGGTAATTTTTTCAGGAAGAATGTTAGTTGGTTTCCAAAATATGAGAAAGGAAGGAAAGAAGGCAGGAAGGAATGACTAGTTAAAATAGTTGAAGATTATAATTTTCTTGTGTGCTCGATGATTAGAAATGGTTCGTGTTTTAAAACATGAATTATTGCTATGAGGTGATATTATTTTTCTTGTTTTAAAACTGTTTTTAAGATGAAGTCTTTTGCAGAAACCTAACCTTTCAAGTTATTTTTGAATGGCAATTGTTTAAAAAAAATCTCAGCCCCTCAAAATGCCCATAGATGTACACGGATGTAGCAGGTACATTAGTGAACCCCACCACTATAATTTTAAAAATGCAATTAGTAAGAACAAGAAAGGAAAATACATATTTAAGAATGTTTTCTATCAGTTTACAGCCCATACAGTTAAAGCACTTTGAGCTCTGAAGTACATAGTTCCTCTGAGTCTTTGTGGCTGGATTAAACAAAGGAGTTTAAGAATAGACAGTACCTGTTTGGCTGCAATGAAATCACATTCTTCTTCATTTTAATCAAGCTACAGAACAAAGAGCAATACCTGTGGACACCCAGGAGTACCTTTGTGGCCAGTACAACCCACTTTAGGTCTTTGTGCCTCACTGTACTCCCAGGGATGCCAATAGGAAGTGAGAAACGGAAATCCTAAGCTAAAATCAATCCAAAAGCTACAGTGACTGGACTTTTCACTGGAGCTAAATTAAAAATTTCAGGAATAACTTCAGCTTCTTGCAATTGGCTTCAAGCTAGTAAGTGTTGATCAGGCATGCATATTAACATTATTTTGGACAGGATGATTCTCAGTATTTCTCAGAATGAAGTCCACACTCATGAAATCTGAAGCTGTTATTGTCATTCGAAACAAGGACACACCTTTCAGTTCCTTTTTAATTCATACTTTACTTTTTACTTCTACCAACTAACTTACAACAGTGCCTGCCATAAGACGCCTAGAGCTCCCTAATAAAACTCTATTTACATAAATATATACAAGTACTATGTTGTAAACACCAAGTATTTAAAGATGCCATATATAAGGGAACAGCTTATTAGTCTCTAATTGAAGGTTTATATCACTGAACAGAACAAATGAACACCGTGGCTTGCATTTTCTGGCATTGCCTGTTAAGCACCTTTCAAGCTACATGTCTGGTTATGCTAAAAAAACTGTGTAAGATACAGGTATGTAAGAACAAAATTGCAGATAAGCCTGATAAAAAAATCAGGTGTGACACTATCAAGTTTGGGGGAATTTCAAGTGAAGAGCTGGATTTGGTTTGCACTTGGAGTCATTTGACAGACCATGGAGACTGGGCAATGATTAGAAAACCAGAAGCAGTTAACTCTGTTTACTCTCTACTGAATCATGCAGTCTAGGACTTGGTAAAGGAAAAAGGTATTTAAAGTTGCAAAACGCAGAGAATATTCCCATTTCGTATGCACTATATCTAAATATTTTTATTCATCTAATAGATTGAATGAAGTAAATCCCCTTTCAGCATTACATTCAGTGAATTGCCATTGGTGGAATCCTTGAGAATTATGCATTCGTGCCTTACTGCCAATGTCCCTGTTAATCTGCTCTGGGCGGCACAGGCTGGCATACGTGAGATTAAGAAGCGTGCAAGAACAAAACAGTGGCCATGGTAGGACACATCAGACATTTCTGTAAGAGAACATCTTTTCTTTAATATTTACAAGAACCATGAGCTGAGGGACAGAATATAAAAATTTGAGCATTTTCCTTTTTCTGGCAGGTTTGTACATTGTGCCTTTATTTTTATTTTTTTGTTGGGTGTTGGGTTTGGGACTTTTTTCTTGGGACCAAAGCAGTCAGCCAGTCAGGATGTTGTAGGAAATATATTACCCAAAGATTATGACTTGGCAACATAGGCAAATTGATTGCATTCCCTGAGTTTTTACTGTAATATTCTGGTGACATATTGATCAGGATTCAATCCTCAATAATTTATGACCACTCTTACCGGTATCAATTCTAGAAGATGACTAATTGCTTGTTCTCAGATCTTTGCACAAAAACAGGACTAAGAAATAAGGTGTAGTTTGACAGCTATTCTGTTTATTTGACTATTATCTTCAAATAAGCTAATTCTAGAAGTAAATGGGCTTTTGGAGAAAAGAAGTATCAAGAAAAACATTATATCCGACTAGATCCTTATCAGGATTTTAAAATCAATACTTGTAACACGTGCTACCTAAAAAGGGTCTCTGTCGAGATTGCCACTTGAAGAATAAAGTATGCCAAACGATGGCAAGTCTATAATGCCTTACAGTAAAGACAGTGAAGGAGAAAGAGACATCTTTAAATTTAAAATTTAAGTAAGCTTCTGTTTTTTTGACCTTTTTTATAAAAATTTGCTACTGTATTATGCATTTTGGATATTATAAATTAATGCTTTTATTTATATTTTACTTGACTTGAGTTCATGGTGATTTGAGATAGCTCATAAAACAAGGTATTGCAAGTGTGGTGACTGTGGAACCTTTACAAGTGCTTCACATCCAGATCACAAAGAATTTACAGCTATAAATAATATCTTTTGACAGATAGCTAGAAAAACTGGCAAAGTTGTCTCTAACCTGAAGATTTTAGCCACCTGAAAGCCCATTTGCTTTACCCAGCTATACCTGTGGGTCTAATAAAAGACTGCTGGACCTGCATTCTTTGACCATGAAGTCAAACAACAGATAACGACATTACCACTCGCTCCCCAGGCAGGCCCCAGCGGGCCCAGAAAAAATCACTGCAAGCCCCGCAAAAGCTGTATGAGACAGTCAGCATTTAGTACACAGGGGTCAGAAGAAGTCTCTTCCAGTGGCTGATTATAACACACAGGAAGGTAAAGAGAGCATGACTGAACCCAGAAATTTTCCTTGAACAGCAGAAAGTGGGACGTAACTCCAGCTATGTTTGTCAGCTTATAACCAGTAGCATTGCAGAGTCCACAGGGAGTGGACTATAGTTTTAGCTTCACACTAACCAAATCATACTGATTTAAGACGTGTAAAGAAATATTCAGAATGCCAGGTGGAACATGTGTGTAGGAAAGGCTCAAAATGTGGCTTTCGATTTAAACAAGAAGGTAATGTATTCTTCATGAGACAAACCACAAGTTTTGACACAAAGTCTTTCTCAGACTGCCTTTCAAGGCAGCAGTCATTCTGGTAACAATAAATTACTCATAAGTGAAGGCCAGATGGATGTTTATCATCTTTATATAAAACCACACTTCCTTGAAAATAAAAAGATAGTTTTGCACTTAGTTATTTTTTCTGACCAAGCACTGGTACTAATGTTTTAAATAAGTTTTAAAGGAAAAACTGAAAATAAAACAATTTGCTCAAATTTTGAGTACCTTTTGGAAACTACATTTGCATTCTCTTCAAACTTCCATTTTATAAAGGCTTTGTAAAAGATAATTGAAATTTTCTTTATGGAAGATGATCAGATAGCAGAGCAACTATGTTTGATGCCCACAAAATGCAAAGCATGCAGAACACAACCTGTTAGATGATTACCATGCTCCAACACAATTCTAGTGGGGACTTGGCTGGAGAGCAGAGATGTGAAATGTCTAGCCAAAAAGGATGTACATTTTTCTGCTTTAGAGGGACTGCAGTGGAAACTTAGGATCTTAGTTTCTGTTCACAGCAAGAACCATGCAGAAACACTTGGCATACACGTGAAGTTCTTTTCATAGTATGGGTCTCTGATGCACTGAGCTATATTCTACTCACATCTCCAAGCTGTTTTACTAGGAGGCATGTATTCTGCAGTCATATTTCTTGAAAGAAATGTATCTATTCGCCTGAAACAAAGCAATGGATCAACTGAGGTCAGGATTCTGAGTTTTTTGATGAAATTTGTTAGTCATACCCACAGAAATTAATAACTCCTGTACAATATAGGGAAGAGAAATAAGTAGAGCACTTTTTAGTCTTTTATATTTTTTTCATGTTGACTTACGTCTCGACAGGGCTCACAAATGCTACACTAGAAGCGTAAATCACATAAGTTCCACAGGTTATTCAGAGAGCAGACATATTTTTATTTACTGTTGTTTATTACTTTAAGGAGGAAGCCATCTTCTGTTTAATGTTTCTTCTATTTGCTCTGAAATTTCCAGAAGCAAACACTGAAAAGACACGTCAAATGGCATAGAGGTGTTTTATAGTGGATTTTAAAGACAGAGAGAGTTTTATGAGAAGTGTGTTTTTATACATCACATTGTCATGATGTCTTTCAACAATACTACAAAAGAGGCTAATTTCATGCTACCTCCAATGTATTCAAAGGTCCACATAAATATATTTGGTCTGATGTAAGTGTAACGTGTTAGAAGAATCTGATCTGGAATATGGAATACGGCCTGCTAACAATCACCACAGGAAATTTTAGCCGTACTTGGTTTTCCTCAGGGATGATGATTCTTACATATATACTGAGCAAATATTGTATGCAAACTACTGAAACATGGATTCAGATCACACAATGCTGTTTTTACAAAGATGATTTCTAAGGTTAAAACAGAACTTTAAAACAAAAGATTTCCCCTTTGTGTTGAATTTCCTAAAAAGGAGTACAAATCCTGAACAGCAGTATACATGGGTGGGATGTCTATGCTTAAAGCTATGGGAGAGGAATGACACCCATGTGGCTAATCTTCAGCAAAACCAATGAAGCCTGTAAAATAATTCAGCAGACTTGTAGAAAGGCAGGGTGCCACTTTGTTGGACATATACATTATATTCATTGGCACTAGATTTAAGGGAGTGGTTATTTCATTCCTATATATTTTATCCTTCTGGGAGATAAATAGAAAACTTCAGCATGCAAGAATAATAAATCTATTGGTGAAAATAAATCAGATATTTTACAGCAGTTGTAGTTCTGTTATTGGTTTGAACAAAAGCTGTCTGTAGGTCTTACATCAAGTGGAGATCTGCCAAATAATATGAATCATGAAACTTAACCCATATGCCTTCCAGGCCATTTTCGTTTATGTTTATACTATATTCTGTAACCGTCTAGAGTAAGACATTGTGGTGCACACCTCCAGGATATGACAAAAAGAAATCACTAGGAAATAATCATATTTGTGTATTAGTCTTTTCTCTGTACAGTTTGTTCATCTGTTCTTACACACCTACCAAAAGTGACTGAACTTCAGAAAGATCCAATGCTTCAGAACGTAAGCTAGTAAAATTGTCAGACTTCTTCCAGAGTTAATGCAGCCATAAACTTTCCTGGAGTGACATTTATTTTTTAAATCCTTTAGTGAGATCTTAAGAATGTCTGACAGAACAATTCAGTACAAGACAGCATTCCTAACCAAAGTGCAGTGCTGGAAGTGCGTAGATACTCAGTCTGTGTACTCATTTACCCAGACGGCTGGGTTTTGTGTAAGGGCAGGAAATTTCTATACACAAAAAGGAAAGATTCAGAACTCTAACACTGAATTTGTGGTGATCAAGTCCTTTAGACCCAGAGTGGAATCTGGTAGACATACATAATTTTTTCATTCTGTGAAAGTTCAATACATTTAGCCGAAAAGGTGTTTTGTCTCATTCATATATGATGTGGTAATTGCTTGTCATGTAATTATATGGCTTTGTTCTTTTTTACATTTTTACTTTATGTTTCCATTCAATTCAGAGTAAAATTGCAAATGAAAAGAATTTCTTGTAATTGGTATGACTTGGACTGAGAATTTGATGCTGCATATCTGTTAAGGCTGTACTGATGGGAAACAAATCTTAGAACCATCTGAAAACAATGGGGAATCATGGGAGATTAGAAGAAAGACTGAGAAACTGTTGAATTGGTTGAGACTGAATGAAGCTTTACTCACCACTTGGATTAAACAGTTTCCCCTGTTTTTCCATCTGTA
>Ga0181612_125315_pt1 | contig 14910 bp, 9 predicted proteins | sample HoacroProtozoa21_FD_119630 | JGI IMG/M metagenome (GOLD analysis project Ga0181612, IMG submission 119630) | Hoatzin crop microbial communities from Cojedes, Venezuel. Combined Assembly of Gp0051906, Gp0051904, Gp0051908 | reverse complement strand
CGTGTGGGGCGTGTGCAGACAGGTGTCAGGGGCCTCGACCCGGGGGCGCGCGCCGCGGCGGAGCGGGGCTCGAACCGGCGTCTCTGCTTGCCGGTTCGGAGCCGGTTCTTGCCGCTTTACAGAAAAGGCGAAAGCAGACTGAAGCGCTGGATTCCAGCTCCGCACCAGCAAAACCGCAAATACGTTTGATAAGATCCAAATAAGGCCCGAGGTAAACATTTAGCGCCTAGAAACAGAGCTTTCCAGGGAAAATAGGTATCGTTTGTAATCAGAAAGTGATGCGGCAGGTGAGGGTTCAAACAGACCAGCTGTATTATTTTTGCTAAAGAGGATAAATTCTTATTTGAAGCTTTCCCTTCCCTTCCCGAGCAGGAATGGAGAGCTCCGAGCTGTCACTCAAAAGGCAAGTTTTATATTTTCCCTGCTTGATTTTCTTCTTCCCCTAAATGCGATCGTTGCGATCGCTGTCAACCGGAGCCTTTCGCCTTGCTCTGAGTCAGGTGAAGATACAAAAACTCAGACTCCACTTCCCAAAGCAGCACGGTCCCTCCTCTGCGGCGCGGGGCTCAGCCGTCCGCAGTCACGTTGGCATTTAACCGGGAAAGATTACCTGCCTCTGTTCGGGGGTAACCGCGCTGATCCCCCTTTACCTTCACGCACCGTTGTTGCTGTGTTGTCACTTAGCTGGAAATCAAACAGAAGGAGGGTTTGGAGGGCGAAGGGCTAGCTAAGGGGGTGCCAGTCCCCCCGGCGCTGGGGCATACCCTGGGTCAGAGGCTGGCGCTGTGCAGCCCCTTCGCCTTCACTGGTGAAGCTTTGGGCAATGGAGCTGCTGGGCTTTCTGGAAAAAAAACACTGGCAAAGGGCTAATCACCGACTGTGAATGGGAGTAAAGGCTGGACAGGGGAGCAGTGAAGACACCTCTGCCCCACCATGAGCTGGCAGAGGGGTACGTGGCAGCACCAGAGCAATCTGGGCGATGCAAACAGGGATTCACAAGCGATTTCCTAGCTGCTTCTCCCCGGAGCGAAATATTTCCTTGGCTAGCCAAGACCAAGCGGTGTTCTTCTGCCCATGCAGTGTTAGACTTCTTGGGTCTGACTCTCGTCTTGCTTAGGACAGAATTTGAATTGACTGAAGCCAACTAAGCAACACAGAGTGAGGAACAGAAGTGACAAAATAATTAAACTACAGGAGGATGATATCTTTACGTGCCCACAGGAGATCCTTATTGGGTTTTGTTGTGCAGAAAAGCCTACCTGCCTTTTCCTGTGGTTGCGAAGGCCGCTTCTTTTGGAGCACAGCAATAACCCCAGGGTGCTCTCGTCCAGCTGAACTTGGTAGAACACTTTTTATTGAGCCCAGTGGGCGCTGGGTCTGGCTGATAATTAATCACTTCTCTGGCTTGCTGTACAACCAAATAGCAATAGAGTGGCGGATTGAAGGAAACCTGTGTGTTTTGCCAGCCCGGGCAGGCTCAGCCCAGCAGATGTGGTGGTGGCCAGGAGGCGTGTGGGGTGGCGGTGGCTCTGCTGTGGGAACAACACCAGATTTCTGTCAAACAGTTCGAGGGGATTCGAGGGAGCAGAATATGCTGGCATTTTTAGTGGCCAAACTATTTTCCTCTGGAACAGAATAAATGCCAGTGTTTTCTTATCTTCCCTCAAGTTTTCATACTGACCTGCACAATGTAATTTTTGAAGATGAAAATGGGACCATTCTGCTCCTTCAAGTGACGCACCGTGTTTCTTCTCCAGTCAGGGACCCTCCATCCCATTTCCCAGAGAGACATAGCAGACTACATCTCACATTAAGAATTTCACTTGTGTTACACCTTGCCTGCTTCATTACCAAGTAATGCTTGGTCAGTTAATACAGGGTCCTGAGAGATCTCCTGAAAGGATACACAGTGGGAGGAGTCCACCAAAAACTCTCATTACAGACCTTCCCTTCCAGTAAGGGGGAAGCAGGGCTACTATAAAACTCATATTGCAGTAGTTGAGTGAAACACTAATGCACTAGTAACTATAGAAACTGTAGCTCTAGATGTGAGTGTTCGACATACTAATGTGCCCTGGTTCAAACTAATAAAAATGTGATCTCTTACTATTCTGGCAGTCTGGTTTGAACATACAAAATCTGTTCCAAGTGGAGTAACACTTTGAAAGTCCGTGAAATCACAGATAAAGCCTTCCACCTCAGCAGAGGTACAAATCAAAAATCACGAGCCATCCGAGCCTTTATGGCATTACAGATAAAACCTGCCCAGAAGTTGTCACCTCAGCGGTAGCTATGAAAAACGTTTTTAATAGGAAAAGTAAACTACCTGCCATCTTTGCATGTCTGCATTCCTAAGGGTGGGTTGACGGTGAATTTGCCTTGGGAGATGCAGACGCTAATTTTTGTTTTATTCTGGGGGGAAAAAAAGCAATGGGGTGAAGCTCGATGCACCAAAAGAAGTGGATTACTAACTTAACTAGGGTGAGCAATGAATTTGCTTCCCTGAGCAACGAGTCCAGCTCCCGTGGCAGCTACGAGTCGGCAGAGGCTCGAGTGCGGGTCGTGCACCGCTCGCTGAAGGCAGAGTCAAGCGAGCCGGATTATACCGTGGCCCTTCGCCGCTGCTAGCCGAGAGCTGGCGTGGCATGGAAATGCGAGGGATTACGCTGAAACATTGCGGCTCAGAGCAAAAGGGTGTTGGGCACTGTGAAGTCTGTGCTTTTTCACGTCTGTCGGGACCAATTAGGGGTTGTCCATCTCACTCGCTTTTTGAAGGCTTGCTGCTCTCTGTACCGAAGAGCAGCTTCTCCCGAGAAACAGCCCAAGCTGCTGAAGAAACCACATCGGGGCTTTCTGATGTGCGGTTAATCTTTCTTTAACAATATTTGAGAACTTTATTTTCCTCATTTTTTACACAATATTCCACAATTCCCAACCAGCAAGCTGGGAAGATTATTCGCTTTTCTGCAATCCTTTTAACACCTCATTTGGACCTGCTCTAGGAATATTCCCTGGTGACAACCTTGCAGCGTACTTCCTTCATTCGCTCTCTCCCCTGGGCTGCTGGGCACTAAGCAGTGTGTCCCCTGCATCTGCGTAAATCGGATAACCGGGCAGAAAACTGAGGAAGAATCAGGACAGTTTATCAATGTTTTTCAGGGATCTAACAATTTGTAGGTCAGTATTATTCTGGACTTGTGAGCATTTCTGGCATCTTATCTGCTTCTTGTCTTGCTCTGAATCAAATGCTGCTCTTCTTCTCTTAGAGATAATCTTCATCTCATTTTTTCGTAGCCTTGTTATTATTGTTATCATGGAGGTCTCGGTAGCTCCACTTGGGATGGCTCCCGGGAATGCCCAGCTGGGTTTTACATTCCTTGGGAATGCTGCGAACGCTCTGCAAGCAAACTTGCATCTGATTCTCCCTGAGATTCACCTAAACAACGTGCTCCATCTCTGTGGGTGTTGGGGCCCCGGGGGGGTCCCTGCTGCAGCCCAAAACACTCTGACAAGCTGCTAAACCTCTGCCTTCGGCCTCAAAAATTTAAAAGCTGTAGGGAAAACTAGAGATCTTCCCACACCCCTCCTGCAATGCCCTCCTGGCTGTCCCCAGGGTGGGCACGGGGGGCTGCGGGCACAGACCCAGCTGCTCTCCGCTCTGGGGGTGCCTGGGGAACGACATCCCTCTGGAGCATCCCGGAGCCAGATGGGTGGTGCTCCTTGGGAGGCACAAGCTGGGGAGCTGGAAGGAAAAAAAAGTGGCTGTACTCATGTTTTGCTAACCTAATTAGGCAAAAGAAACATCATTAATGCTGTGCGTGTCTAATTGATTAACATTCCCACTAAGCACAATGTTGCTCTCATTAGCAGAGCTTTGGATCTGCAAATGCCTCTTTGCCTGAAGTTGCAAACATGTTGTATATCTAGAAGGCGCATCTCATTTTGGTCTTCGTAAAATACTTAGCATTTTTATATGACTATTAGTGATGAGAGGAAAGGGAGGAGATATAGGAGAAAAATTTGAAGTACAGAATAAGCAAAGTGTCTTAGAAAGTGAGGGTTGGTTATTTCTCGTGCCTCATTAGCAGTGGAAGGGAGAAAGATTTTTTTTTTTCTATCTCATAATAATTGTAAAGATTTTCCATTCTGCATGGGAAAAAATATTCATCTTTGGGGCTTCAGTGAGCTGAAAACCTGGAAATGCACAACTCATTTTCATCAAAATTAACCAGATTTCTAAATGTTCATCTTGTGTGTCTTTAGTTTTTTCAGTTTCATATATATCTAAGTGGAAAATTTATTTTGTGTCTGAATCGGGAATTTTCAGCTCATAAAAGGATAAATGTGAGAAGATTCCTGTCTCTTGCTGAAGTCCAAGACATGGATGCCTGCAGTGCCAGCCTGCCGTCCTCGATGCTGGCAGAGCAGTGGGTATTCCTGAGGAATGACTCATCTCAGGCAAAGCCCTGTGTCGAAAGGAATTTCTGCCATACTATGAGATGACCAGTGTGATAGGAATGCCCTTTTTTTTTGCTGACTATGGAGATGACTGGTTCACGTGCAGATTTCTGCATCGCAGAGATCTAATTTTGATGTGAAATAACCCCAGTCGTTTCACAGTGCTATCAGGTGCGTTTTCTACCCTGGAGTGGAAAGCACTGATGCCATGCCATGCCATCCCATGGTTTATTTGGAGTCTGTGCCAGCAGACGGCAGAAGCAGCAGCCGCAGCCATCCCTGTTCTGCACATCTCCTTGTCCCGGATCACAGCTGAGCCCCCCTAGCCAGCCAGACTGTCTGACAGCAGATCAATCACACTGATACCATTGCTATTTGATAATAACCCCAGCTTTTCTTCCTTGATGTCTTTTCTACCATCGCTTTCATGGATGCCAAATGCACAGGCAGTGGGGGAATTTGCAGCAGGTTTCCCAAATGCTCCTCACTACCACCAGCGGGCTCTGCCCTGCCTGTCCCAGGGCTGCGGTACAGAGTCACAGAACGGTTGGGGTTGGAAGGGACCCTTAAAGGCCATCTAGCCCAATCCCCCTGCAGTGAGCAGGAACAGTTTCAACCACATCAGGTTGCTCAGAGCCATCCAGCCTGGCCTTGAATGTTTCCAGGGATGGGGCATCGACCTCCTCTCTGGGCAACCTGGCCAGTGTTTCACCACCCTCATTGTAAAATATTTCTTCCTTATACCCTATATATCTTCTGAATCTTCCTTCTTTTAGCTTAAAACCATTACCCCTTGTCACAGAATCACAGAATGGTAGGTGTTGGAAGGGACCTCTGTGGGTCATCTAGTCCAACCCCCCTGCCGAAGCCCTGTCCTATCTGCTGAAGCCTTTGCCGCAGCCCAGCTGCCCCTTGCAGGGCCTGGCACACACCAGCCAGAGCCATTTTCCAGGCTTCAGCAGCTGCTTTTAGTGTAGCAATATAAATAAATTTAGATCTTCAAATTATTCCTTTTGCAAGTGACAAAATGCAAATGCTGGTCATGTTTTCCCTTTTCCTTGCCCTGCCAGTGGGATGAGAGTGGTCATTATAAAAATATGAAGAGTTTCAGACTTTCTTAGGGAACTTACCTATAAATGAGGTTTATATTAGCTAGATCTAAACTGGCAGGTGGGCAGGTTGAGAGGCCGTTTTTTCTGATCGCTTTGGCCTGTTAACCAGCCATATCTACCTGGTCCCTTTTTCCCCAGCAGCAGAAAACAATCTACAAGTTACAGACGGCCCATCCGAGCCCAGTCAGGGCAAACAAAAGCCCGGAATGAGGTGAGCAATGCAAACCCCTCCATTACCACAGCATAGACATTGCCTTCCCTGGCTGTGTTTGGTTTTGTCCCCAGGAACGGTGACAAATCCTGCGTGAATCTGGGTCACGCCGGGACAGTGAAAAACGAGCGGCACAGACTGTGTGTGCTTCAGCTTTTGCCCGCAGCCAGCCCCTCTTCAGGCTGTGAAAAATGATTTTATTCTTCAGGAATGTGTGTTACACAAATTGTGAAGGAGATTCATGCAACCGATTGAGTTTTGTGCTCACTTCCTACATAATCGTTGTTGAATTTTGTTTGTGTTTCTTTGAGGTGAAAAAAAGGTTACTTCCAAGAAGCATTTGGAAATCATTGTGTTTACAGAATTATTTTTTTGTATCCGTGTGCTTTTAGGAGAAGCAGTGGGAAAGGCACCAGACTGGGTATGTTGTGATCGGACTCACAGATAAACTGCTCAATGGATCCACTTCCCAGGCTGCTGCTATTCCAATTTGGCATTTTTGGTTTTTTCCTTTAATTTTGCACATTTCCTCTTCCACGCCCGCCTTCCTGGCATCGCCCTCACTTGTCGTTTCAGTGGGAGAGAGAAAACAAAGGCTCAACAGGTCGAAGAAAGATCTTGTTGCAAATGCTGCCCCGTGCAGGGAGGCAGCCAAGCATTATTAAAGTTTTTTCTTTCTTTTTTCTGGCTCCTCATTCCCAAAGCAATGGAGCTCACCACAGCGAAACCCAGAGCTGGGAAAATGGTTTTCCTACCTGGATAAGGAGCATAGTTAGTGCATTAGGAGATGGGGACAGATGGATTTCAAGGAGAGGCTTTGAGAGGTGCTTTATTAAGTCTCCTGCTCTGAGCAGTTGCCCTGGGGGTCTCTCCCATCCCCACCCCCTCCTGCCACCTCTCTGTAGCGAGGAGGCTCAGCCTGAGACAGAGCAATCCCCAATGCCGTATTAAAACAGACAAATTCCCTTTATGTCTCTGCAACTCAAAACACCCATCCCGTTCCTGGAGTCTCAGTTCTTTTAAAACACACCTTTTTATGTGTTTTAAGCCTAAAACAGAACTTGTGTGGATTTGGGGGCTCCTGCCTGCATCTATGCCATCTTTGGTTTCTAAAGAAACACCATCTTAGTTTATCCCACCTAGGATCACAGCAAATCCTCTACCTCTGAGAGCTTTAGTTACCGGCTTTCATGGAATTCTTATACAAATCCTGTGGGTAGATTAAAACCGGGTCTGAGCAGCTTATACCCCCCAGGCTGTGGGGCCGGCGGCCCTGGTCCCTGGGTACCAAGCATCCCCCGTGCAGCCCAAAGCGGCGGATGACCCTCCCCAGGCATCTGCCCCTCTCGCAGCACAAAGGAGGCCGCTAGCTCTCGCCCTCACCTTCCCAAAATCCCTGAAAGAAGCAAGACAGGCGGGAGGTTGTCGTCATCCCCTGGATTTGCTCAACATCAGGAACAATTGCCATGACAACGTGATTTTCTGTGTGCTCCATTAAGCCAACCTCAGGGCCACGGTCCCCACGAGGACTTGGGTGTCCCAAAGGTTTTCTGTCACGTTTTCCAGCCCTTCTGGGGACATCTCAGATACCATGGGGTGTCCAAAGTGGCACACATCATATGTTCAGGAACCTGAATCCTTCCTCAAATGTCAGCCTCTTTTGGAAATTTCCCATTGCAAAAATCCACCTTGCTTTCCCTCTAGCACTAGGTTTTTGCTTTGTATTGTGTATTGCAAGAACCATGAGCAGGAATATACATACACGCATATAGAGGAAGAAAGAAACACTCTAAATGAAAGACAAAATTATGAATCAAAGATAAAGGAAATTAAACTACTGTAGGAACCAACTGAGAGCATGCAAATGTTGAAATGGATTAAGGAGGAAGCGTTCACCGAGCAGTGCCATATTTGCTTCCATAATATCCTGTTTACGGAGAAATATCTAAACACAATACGTAGTTTCAAAAAAGCAACATTTAACCTCCTCTATGCCAAGTGTTTTGATTTAGGCTTCTCTTAATGTGCCAGATGTAATTAAAACTCCTGAACAGCTTTGGAAGTGTTGAAAATATATCCTTTCCTACCTGCAGCCGATCGAAGAGTATAATTGAAAGGAGACAATAAGACACCAGAGAGAGATCATTCATGTTATCCTTTTCTCTGTGCACTGCTCTGACAAAAGGAACGTTACAGGCTTTCCCTACCTTTCTCTGCTCTCAAGCATCCTCCATCTCACTGCCTGAAGCTTTTTTCCTTTTCAAACATAAAGGCATGAAATTCAGATGCCTAAAACGTCCTCCTCTCACTATTAGGTGTTAAATAGGTGTTAAATAATAGGCTGTTAGCTCTACTAGGCTAATTAGGTGTTAAAAGCCTGGGCAATGACATTAAATGGACTGAGACTGTAAGTTAGCTTGGAAAAAATCAAAGTAAGAAAGCTAAATTTTGACTCAATAGAACATGAAGACCAGGCAGATTAAATTAAAACTGTGTCAGTCCCAAACGATGACAAAACTTGACAGGTTCGGTTTTGAATTCAGATCCGATAACGCAAACATTTGTGCATTTGCTTAATTTGCAGAGTTTAGGTCTGAATTAAAACACGAGGAGGGGTAGATCTTACATGTGGCTGCTCACTGCTTGAGCAACCTGGCTGAGTTCAATCCTGCCTGCACGTACGGGCTCTGCGGGCTCTGGATCTCCATGCTTAGGTCCATCTCTGACCTTCCCCTAAACTGCAGTGTCTGCACAAGTCTCCCAGGAACTGAAAAGTTTTACTTGTCTTTTCAAAAGTTAACGCGAGAGAGACAGAGTTAACACAAGTCATTCCTCCAGGCCAACAACACGTTTTTGGAAAATGAGCTTCATTTTACGGACTTGGGGATTTTAAAGCATTATTCCTGCCAGAAAGATGCCAGATACCAGAAAAAAACATGGTGAAAACAGTAGCTGAGAAATGTCCTTATCTCATTCTTACTCATTCATACCCTTAAGTTTCTATTGATCTAATGCTCATCAGCTGCTTTTCTCCTAATTAATCCCCTTTGATGAGTAAACCTTCCTCCCACTGCCTTCCCTACGCACGGGCTCTGCAGAGGTGCTCTGAATTCCAAGCTGCAGTTAGATTATGGTCCACAAAGAATAAAGAAATAAAGGATAACATATTTCGAGGATCCTGTAGCTGCAGGGAACAGAGGAGATTCCCCAAATCCCGTGTTTTGTCCTCCTGGCCGTGACAGCACCTTGCCAGTTCTTGGTGGCACTTGTCTCGCTGCCATCACACCTGAGCCTGCAAAGGTTTTCCCGGTGCGTTTGCCTACGGTGTTGCGAGCTGTGTTCTCAGCTGCTAATGTGGGTAATAGCATCACCGTAATTAGAGGGGAAAAAAAACACAGAAGGAAGTCCTGGGGTGTGCAGGTGAAATGATGAGGCTTGTTTGTGATTTCTCGTTGCTTGCTTGATCTGATCAGTGGTTGCAGTAAATAAACACACATGTACATAAATTCGCACAGTCTAGCTTTTTCCAAAGCATATTCTCCACAGACAGAATATAAAAAACCATCATAATTCAGTACTATAAGTGGCATAAAACTACTTGACATTTTTCATTGTGAATATCAAGATTGTTTTCTTGCCACTGCAAATCCCCAAGGATACATTATGCCTGGTTATCTCCGTTCAACACATTTCACAGGGGGACATGTTGTAAGAGAGGCAAGATTGACAAAAATAAAAATTCACTGGAATGTAGAAGGCGAATCTCTTTCTTGTTTGGCAGGCACTGGCAGCTGATACTTAAACAGCTCTTCATGCATATCGGATACACTCACGGCACTTCAGCTGAGAAAATAGCTGCCTTCCAGTCTGGAGGAGAAACAGACACTCTGCATTACCCCTCCGATCGTGGATCATCAGAGCTGAAGTTGCACAAAAGCTCCTGAAGTGCATTTCAGTTTGGGGAATTCAGAGCTGCCTTTGAGAACCGTCTACACAGTTTGCATCAAAGCAAATTGGTTTAAGCATCCTACCCTTGCTGGGCTCGAATACGGCCCTGCCTGGGGTGCAAGGGGAGAGAGGGGTGGTTGAGTTCCCGCTGGGTCAGCCAGGCAAAGCCAATGTATATTTTTGCACCATTTCTGGGCAGATTTGCTATCTTCCTCCACCAGGTATGGGAGCTGGAAGAGCTAAAACCCTCTGCAGGACTCAAAGTACTTCAAATTATCTTGCCCAGTGGTTCATTCTGGTGGAGATTTGCCTTAAGCAGAAAAGGAAAATCTAATAAAAGCTGGGTAAGAGGAAATAGCTGGTGGGATAGACTGAAGGCTTCCAGGGTGGCTGGTGGGCTTTCATTCTTGTATTCTCCCTGGGCACTTCATTGGGCAGTGGTCCTGGCTGACTCCCCCGGGTCTGGTGGGCAGTAATCCCAATGCTTTGCACGGAGTGAATCACAGGAACAGAGTGCGCTTCATTAGAGGATGTCCTCATAAGTTATTAATTGTTATTTAGACTCAGTACCAGACAGCAAAATTTAATCAGCCAGCATTGTGAAATAGCAGTGAGGGAAAACTCTAGCGGGCAGCTGCAAATTACCAGAGGCATTATGAAATTGTCCCTGTGGCTTTAACTGCTCATTTTGCCATAGTCACTCGCAGTCGTGCTCTACCTGTTTTATTTCTGCTAAGGAGAGGCTGTAAGCATCGATCCTCTCCATCATCCCCCCGTTGGGGCAGGAAAGAGTCCTTGCTGACCTGCTGTGCCTCCAGCCAGGACCTCGTGATTGGTGGCACATGGGGAGGAGAAGAGTAACCAAAATTTTTTGATAAAGGCTATATGGGCTACATTGTGTTCACCTGCAAAGTCAGCTCACCTGGTTCTTGAACATCTAAAAAGAGACTGTCCTTCAAAGTGACCTGCCCAAAACCACCACGACATGGATTATAAAGCAAGAATACTCCCAGTCCTCCTTCCTTTCGATCATGCCAGTTTGTACTGGCAGCAGAACCTGACTGCCAAGAAGATGTAGCTGTCCTCTCTTTCCATTTTTTCCTGTTTGTGTTTCAAGTCTGTTAACTTGTTCTCAGGGCTCCATTGACTTGACAACAACATTGTTCTATTAAGATCGTCATTCACAGCTCCTTAGTCTTTTCCTTTTCCTTGCTGCTTCTGCCGTGGGTGAACGAGAGAGGCCTGTAAAGTGAAATGGTGATTAATTATCATTGTTGCTGAGAGACACTGAATTTCCCACTTGTAACTTCATGGCTAACTTGTTTCGTAAGAACAGCAGAATGGACCACTGGGCTCCTCTCACTTGTGTTTGGAAGGTGATTTTTTGATTAAAATTAAAGGCGCAACAAGAGGATTAACCTGCCTGAGATGCCAGCTCTGAAGGGTGAGCGTGGCAGAAGTACAGGCAGGGGGATAAAGAAAACATGGCAGCTAAGCCGGCGGCAGAGAGCACCGAGGGGTCTGCAGGGAGGGAGGCACCCAACTTGCCCAGCAAGGGAAAGCTTTGCAGCCAGACATTGCTTGCTACAATCCTTACTCAAGCAGAACTAGGAGAAATTATGGCATAACCTCAGCTTCTGGATCTCCCCTGCAGCTCATGGGCGTTGCAATTGCTAGGGAAAAACTTGTCCTTTCTGATGTGTTCAGCAAAAGTGAAGCCCTGAGAACCGTGTTTGAACTTCCCGTGCTGTTAATGCAAATGGATGTCATCACTGGTACAGCCGGGACTCATCTGAATTCCCACCAAGAAGGAAAGATAAAATAATCTAGTAATTGTTTTTACTGGCTTGTGGCTATTCACATCACTATCTGAGGCAACACGCAGTGTTTGAGCTTTGTGATCCTTTATCTGAGTCCTCTCTTCAGTTAAAATTGGAGATATTCCTTTCTTGTTTGGCTGATCTCCCGGGCAGACAGCAAAGCCGTATACTTTTTAATACCTGTTGGTAATCATGATAACAGAAGCCCCAAGCCCTCCAGAAATCTGTTATTTCCATTTGTTTTTTTAAAATGGAGGGGCACATTAATTACTCCCAGGACTCAGGAGAAGCTTCTTGCAGAGAGTCTCAGGGTTGGTTCTCAATATCCATGTCAAACCATGTTGCATCTCTGTGATATAAGGCAAAGGAGGGCAGTAAATCCCTCTGGGCCTGAAAGGCTGATGCATTAGCTTATTGCCTCCCCCTACCCTCACTAACACCATAATCTGATGGAATTAGCAGAGATGGTCCAAAAACCAGGAGAGTGGAATTTTTTCCTCCAAAGCCGTAGGTATCTGTGAACTGCTACTGCACATCTCCATCTTTGCTGAGGATCTCGCGTGAGAACTGATGCTACCACATCCGAGCAGATGTCTAGGAGCAGAGCCATATGTTTTGATGGGTTATAGTTCCCGGGGGGTTACTGCAATCACTGTCCTATGGACAGCAGCCCTTGTTAGCAAAGACCATACAGAGGCTGAAGCAAAGCATGTGTCTGGACAGGAGATGGTTTCAGAGCTGTAAGAAAGGAATGTTTAAGGTCTCTGTGACTACCTGGAAGAGGTGCCAGGGTTTTCTCACAGTCTTGGCCCCTCTTCCTTTCTCCTATCAGCACTTGGAGGGGCTCCATCCCACAGCTTCCTCTGCTTGGCTTCCTTCAGCGAGAGCTCCGCAACGCTCGCGCTTGTTCACAGGCAGCCTTCTGCTCTGCTTGCTGCTAATTAAGCAATACAGCTTCTTTGCCAGCCACCTGGTGCCTTTGTCAAAAGAGGAGTAAACCTCAAACTACTCTCATTTCATTTCTTAGGATGAAAATTGACAACTTTTCTCATATGTAGAATCATGAATATGTAGGAGATACAGAGACCCCATCAGATGCCTGATCCTAACTTCAACCCAGCCCTGAAAAAGCAGACACATCTGCCCATAAATCGCTTGTCCTGGGCCTTAACTATTGTGCAGTCCATCCCCTTTCCCATTATCTTTATCATGTCCTTAAGTTCTCACTTGAGTTCTCACTAAATGTACAATATCATACCTCAGAACGCAAGATGGTTAGGGCAACCTGTACCAAACAGGGGAGAGATTTTATGAATATTTCATTACATCCAGGCTGAGGTCTATCAGAGGAATAATGAAAAGTCAGGAAGCACATACTGTTTCATGCAGGAGGTGATAGAAAGTAGGCATGAGAGGCTCTGCTGGTGGCTGAACTTGTGTTGCAGCAAGGGAGTGCTGCAGCTCTGGATACCACGATGGGCTGTCTGCAGTGCAACAGTCCTGGGGGAAAGAAGTGCTGGAGAACGGAGTTCAATCACCCCATCCATCAGGATGCAGAGACAGTTTATATGTACCACGAGTCTCATGCATGTTCGTGTTTATATCCCACGCGTTGTGTATGATTCATGGCTTGAAGCTATAGCTGTTTGGCTGAGGAGAAGCCTGTGGATGGATCCTGATTTGCCTCAAACCCTGAAGATAGTGATTTTGCTCCACTGTCTTCAGCTGAGTAAGAGAGATCTGAGTGTGGCCAATGTGTTTCACGTGCTAGAGCGACAATATGCATATGCTTATGGAGACTGTCAAAGGACACAGTGATGGATTTGGGAAATTCTACAGTCACGGAAGAAACCTTAAAGGATATCATGTCTCCAGGGCCACAGGGCTCTTAAAGTACTACCCCAAGCCACGACAGTACTAATGGTGCTTTGTGATTCATTGGCTTTTGGGGAAAATGTTATGCTTAAAAACCTGCAGGATCCACGAACCTCTTTTGAACCTCAAGGACTTTCTTTAACGTATGAAGGGGCTCCAGTACTGTCACAGCCTTCCTTCTTCTCCATTTCAGGAGATTCTTGAGAGTCTAAGATGGTATTTGTAGGTCTAGTTGGAATCTGGAAACTAATGAATAAAGAAGAAGAAACCAAAAGGAAATCAGTTGTTAACCACATTACATTTGTGCACACCTACCCTAGCCCTTTCTGCAAGCCATGTGGAGAAAGTGGGTGTGTACAGATTAATTAGAGTTGATCTTACGGGTGTCAAAGAAATATGAATTTACCATGCTATAAATTTGCCACTCTTTCTTTCTTTTTTCTCTTGCTTTTTATTTTCATTTGCCTTTAACAGAGTTTTAAATACTAATTCCAATGTAATGTGCTTCCTAAGTAGCATTAGTGCTGAGTCTAAACCAAACATTATCTGATTAAATCTTGACCCAAATGAGTTTTTCTACTTTCTGTGCTTCTAAATACATATTTACCATATGTTGCCTCATATGCTGCTTTTCTTTTTTACTGATCCTTTGGTCCAAATGTTGTAGTAATCATATGTTGCTTTTAGTCATGAGTCAAACACAGTTTCAAGTTTGTAACCACTTTTACAAGTCTGAAAGCTAAATAACATCAGCATCCTGGTCAATGCTGAAGTTGCCACACCTTCCCATCTCCAGACACAGCAGACAAAGCCTTGGTGGACAAGTGTCCTTCCCTGCACTGAATCTGCCTGAGCACACAACACTGCGCAGCCACGCCAGGACCGCTTTTATGGTGCAATGGCATGGATGGGTTAAATTCATCTAATTCTCAAATGAGAAGCAATCCACGGCTCTGAACAGTCCTTGCCCAGCACAGGGTATAGAGATCCATTCATCCTTTGCATGGGACAGGTGGACCAGGTCCCTGAGCTCAGTGATGGAGCTGCCACCATGGCCCAGGGGCAGCCAGTGGTGGGATGCCACAGTCACTCATATCAGAGCACAAACACAACTTTGCTTTCTTGTAGTTATCCTGCACGTCTGCCCCAGGCTGGGAATGGTTCCTGCTCCTGCCCTGGCTACCTCCCCCTGCGGCTTCATCTCCTTTCAGCCATGGGAAGAGCACCGAGAAAGTGGAGCAGCTCCTGGGGGCTGCAGCTCACAGGTCAGGAGACCCCCAAGGGCTCTCCGCACCGTCCAGCTCGGCAGTCGCAACATCACAAGCCTTTTAGCAGCTGCCGTGCCTCCAGCCCCAGCTCACACTTGAATTCTCAAACGAATCAACACAGAAATGTGTCAGATTGGAGCAAGGGCTTTGGTTAAACAGAAACAGCCTGGCTGGTCCTGGGCTCCTCTTCTCCAGCCTCCTGCAAAGAAAATGTGGCT
>Ga0181612_181761_pt1 | contig 14911 bp, 13 predicted proteins | sample HoacroProtozoa21_FD_119630 | JGI IMG/M metagenome (GOLD analysis project Ga0181612, IMG submission 119630) | Hoatzin crop microbial communities from Cojedes, Venezuel. Combined Assembly of Gp0051906, Gp0051904, Gp0051908 | reverse complement strand
CCGCCGGCGGCTGTGCCTCCCCGGCTCGCAATATTTAAGCACAATTCCTTACAGCATCACTTCGACAAGTCTCGGGGATTAGACGCATGCTGAACTACGACTGGCAATTACAGTAGCTTTTTGCTAGCTGGCACATACTGTATCTATAAATTTTAGTACAAAAACTTAAAAAATACAGAAACTAGGTCAATTTGTTAACTACATATTTACAGATAATTACAATTCTTTTCACTCACAATAATTCAGTGAATTGTCAGTGAAAATTCAAACTGTGCATGTTCTGAGGTACCCGTACTCAGGGGTGGGGAGCGGGGCAGGGGATGGGAGGGGCGAGGCGGGGGGCGCAGACCCCCCGGGGTTTGTTCACATCCGTGGGGGCAACGCTCGGCCCTCCTGGTTACTGGGTCCTGGACTCAGCGTGCGCACTCGGAGAAAGCAAGGAGAGAGGGAACCGATGTTGGGGGTGTTTTTTTTCCTTAGGACACGGCTTTTGGATGTTTTCAGGACGCCAGATGGGTGCAAAGCCAACAGTCACATACCAAACTGCCTTCCTCCCCCCCAGAGGAGACTTCAGGTGAAGTGCAAGTATTGAGACCCACAGCTCGGTGGTTAAGGTGCTTGTTCGCTGGCAAATCCGATTTACTACGTCCCTCTCTAGCTGACAAAAGCCTTTCCTTCCCCGGCAAAGCCTGGGCTGAGGGGCAGGGCAGGGATGCAGCAGGCAGCGTCACGGCCCCGGCTGGCTGAACCTCCTTGTGCAACAGGAACTGGGGTTATCTGCTGCCATCGGTCCCTGGTGGGGTGATGTTTACCATGACCACTAGATCTATCAGGTTTTTTTTTGGCTGTGAACAGCTACCCACAACCCTCCAAAGCGCCTCACGTGTATTTCTCAACAGACCTCGGCTCCATCGACTGGCAAAAGTGCAAACTGAAACCAACACAGCAGAGGGACACCAACCGGCATCCCCGTCTGGGCATCCACCACGTCCCCGTCCTCGGCACAGGGCTCCAGGCTTGAGCCGGCCGGCACCGGGGTGGGGAACTCCCACAGGCAGGAACACAGCTAAAGAAAACACTGCTCCTTGTGAAAGGGTCAGGATGTCCCAACCAAACCTGAGCCTCTCCCAAAAAACTCGCAAGAGACCTTCCAAACGGGACAGGGGGGAAAACGGCCTCCAGATTCTCTGCTGGCACAAAGAAAGGAGCCCGTGGTTGGCATGGCGCTGAGCTGGCTGGGCTTCCCGGGGCGGAAATATCGCAGCTCGATGAACATTTGTGACTTGACACACGCGAGAACCGTTTATCCCCCAAACTGCCAGATGACTCACTAAGATGGGGACTGTAGAAGACAAAGGAGAAGGACAGGAGGGTCTTCACAGCTTGAGGAGCTCGTGGTGACCAGCATGGCACTCACCCCTCTACTCTGTGAAAGACCAGGGCAAGATTTGCTAGAAATGCAGAGCAAGCACCCAGGAGAAGAACAAGGCTGTCCTCTGCTTACTGGACTCAAGTAACCAAACACAGATGCCTAAGCAGAATAAAGAATGGACCCAAATCGTGCCTCTGTGTGTGTATATACATATGTATATGTCACACACAGACATACACACATATTTTAAATCTTCCAACTCGGCTTCTCTTCCGATCCTCCACACAACCTGCTCTAGTTATCAGATGCACACAAAGGTAGACAATGTTCAGAGTCAGCGATGGCTTCCACTCGGGACTGCCAACAGCGAGTGCCGGCGCAGCGTGCCAACGCCGTGCCAGGCTTGTGATCTTTCCTGGCGAGACGCAGCTGGGGACTCTGAGCTCAGCCTGCTGAGCACTTCACCGGCCCACTCACCGCCTCCCCAGCAGATCGGTACACTGCCTCAACTGCTCTCCTGTCGCTATACCATCTTGTTTTCTTCTCTGCTGTCTTCTGACTTTCTGGTATCCTCTGGGAGCTCTCCTCTCTCCTTTACAGCACACCCATAGCAGCTAGCCTACCCTCCCGCGCCCCAGAAAAAGAAAGCTACAATTAGCAGGGCAGAATTTAAGCGAGGGCTTTTGACTATTTTCAGCCCCAGCACAGCTTGTGCGGATGTGCGTGCCCCCGCCCTCGAGAGCCCTGCTGCAGGGGTTGCTTTTGCTCACGAACAGGAGTGCTAAAGAACAGCAGAACTGAAGTGCCCTGACAGAAATGCACAGCGTGAGGTGTGTGTGCACGTATACCCACACACATCTACATACAGAATATATAAATATATACAAATGAGATACCATATATATCCAGAGAGATGTGCGTATTCAGAGTAATGGTAGACAGTGGTACAATACAATTTATTGCCTCTCAAGAAATGGCACGTAAGCAGGGTCAAGGGGCCCTTCTTCCTGGGGGATTAATAAACAGCAACACCCCGGGATGGACCGGGGGGCACCCCATGCACGCTGTTCTGGAGTGGGAGGGCTGGGTGGGATGCAGAGCGATGCCAGCCTGGCCCCAAGCCAGGCAAGGAACGGCTGCAGGGAATTTTCTGTGGAAAGCTTGGTATCGTACCACTTTAATTCCTTCAACCCCTTTGAAGCTCACAGGCTTGGAGCGAATGCAAGCGAAACAGAGCTGGCCTCCATTTCAGCGCTGCATCCGAGGCAGAAAGCACGTAAGGTTCAACGTGGAAGGGAGAAGCGGCTCCTGACTCCCCAGGACCGTGGAGAACAAGAAAAATGGGGTCCCTCTCACTGATTTTAGTTAAGTAAAAGCAAAAGAAATTCAAATCAGAGAGAGGTGAAAACACTGGCTCCTCTGTTTTTTTTCATCTCTGGGCTAAACTACATCAGAACTTTAGGTCCTTGCAAAGGGGAGAGAAAAATAACCATGGAGTAAGAGATTTCAGGGGTCAAGCTGGCGATTTGGAAATACTGCAATAAAGTTTGCAAAGTAGTCCACACAGAAGAGTTTCCCCAGTGTTAAATACGAACATAAAACATGTAAGAGAATATCTTTGCTGAGGTACTGCAGTAGCTTCCACAATTTACAGATTACAGTATTTTTAAAACCAAAGTTAGGGCATGACTGCAACGAGTACAATACGGAGTAATTGGCCTTACTTTTAAAAACAGAGTTTGCAAACTGATTCAGAGAGTGTTTGCGTCTCTCTAGCACATTTTCTAGTTGTTTATGTATCTCAGAAATATACCCGAGATACATTAAAATTCTCAACGCCAAGGGCCTCCTCACACCCCTCCAGGGCACAGCCGGACCCTGAGTCCCTCTGGCTACAGCTGCGTAACGGGGTGCTTTCTCTCGAGATGAGGCTTCTTTGGGACAGCTTTCCTTCCCCCACGTACACACAGGGACACACACATTTAGACCAGTTGATCTGAATCAGTTTTTGCAAACTATTTTAATTAAAATATTAACTTGTTGGAATAGTCCAGGTCTGCACATGATATACATGTAAAAATGGTTACTACACAATTCTTTTTGAATACAAAAAAAGCCAATATGGGACAGCCATCATTTGGATTCAGCATTCAGTCATGCTTGACATTACACGAAGAGATGGGTTGAGAGAATTCTGTTGAAGTAGCTCAATTTAAGCCAGAGACTTTGACCAAATTCAAACCATAGCAGAAGCAAAAGAACGAACCCACGGAACTTGCAGGTATAGCCTGTCCCCACTGTCACTGCTGCTGTTTGTGACAGAGGAGCGGAACTTCAAAACGCTGTGTTAGCACCATGCTCTGGGCACACCCTCCATTCTCACACGGTAAATCCCATACAATTTTGGCCTTTCATTTCATTTTTGTCTTTCTTTCTAAACCCAGGAAAATAGAGGTACCTTTCCTAAATCAGTTTTGCTGCATTTCAACAACACTGCAATGCAAAAGAATGACCCCGAAACATCCAGTTCCACACAAAAACATAGCAGAGGAAAGGACAGGACAATCCACGGTCACCACCTGCCCCAGGGGGCAACCGGAGTCACCTCCGTGGGACCACTGCCTCATCCCAGGCTTCTGTCAACTGTTAGCACTACAAAGCTCCTTACTAAGGGGCTGCTCAAACACATTTTGGTAGTTTCCATCTTCAATTAGAGTGATATGCTACGTCACGATGCTAGAAATCCCAGCTGGATTCACCGGACACTGGCAGAGAGCTAAGGATTGGGAGTGGATGTTAATTTAGTTAACGAAAGAACATCGCCCTGTTGAGAGTACTGAACAGCAGCGAGACACTAGAGTATTTACTATATAAATATGTCACATGGACAAACACATTCGGAAAACCTTGCTTTTGAGCCCTATAAACATGTTAAAGGCAAATCCTAGAGTTAGCAGCTAGTGTTTTCTTCAAGATGATTAGTGTGCAAGGAAAAACATTTACAAAGAACCCTGGCTGGTCAGTCCCCAAGACGGAAATCTTTGCCTCAAGCCAAACTTCACCTACTGCTCTTCCCTGACCCCCCCCCCATCGCTGGCTGACCCAGAGCGCCCTGGCACAAGAGCATGGGGGCACCTCCAGTTCCCAGCACTAAGGGACAACACGATGCCACAACGTCACTCGGTTACCGAGACTCCCTGACCCCTTTGTCACCGTATGGATTTCACAACCTCCTCTGCCTCCTTTCAGTAGTACAGCAGCTCCAACGAGCCTCTGGAAGTAGTGCCTTCTCGCATGGTGTGATACGCTGCCAAAATATCACAGCATCTCAAGGGACTGTAAAAGTTGTGAAGTATTGCAGCAAAGAAAATAATAAAAAGGAGCCTCACATGCAGCAAGTTCTACAGTGGTGATGTGGGTTAGTCATCAGCTGGGAAAGAGTCATTGGCTCAGCTCCTCCTGGTACACTGTGGCAACTAAACATTTAAACAGTTGGCTACGCTCTACATGTAAACAGGAAATTGCAACAAGCCAAAAAGGTAATAAATTGGTGGATGTAGTGTAATAATGAAAAACCCGATCAATGGCATTTTGTGACTATGGCATCCTTCAAAATACCTCTGGCATTTGAGACTGATTGGCTGAAAGTCTAAACATTTCTGAACAGAGCAAAAAGGACTACGCTGGGCTCCAAGAAACATTCTGATGCTTAGCTAAAATGAGATGTCACAGTATTAGCTGTACAAGTGCATTACTTCTGCTCCTCTGCCCAACCTCATCTGAGCTACCAGCAGCACAGTCAGGGAGTGCCAAAGCAGGAACACAATTTCAAACATTTCTAGCCTGTTCCCTCCCGACAGGTTTACCTCCACCATTCTCGGGAAGCTGACCAGTGCCTTCTGAGAGAACATCACTTCTCACACGACATGGAGCGGGCACTTGGGTAGAAGGCCCTGCTGAGCCCTGGTGCATCCTGGTCTCTCTTCTCACCCTTCTTCCTCACCTACAAGTCTTCGAAAACACCTCTTTGCAGAGGCAATATCCTAGAAGTGTACCCAATTTAATGACAAATGAAAATGGAACAGAAGATCCAGCTGTTCCTCCCCTGGATGTTGGTTTAAAGGCAGCTTGCCCGGTTTTTGCAGGGTGGCAGTTCGAAATTTATGGACATGGGAGGTGGTCTCCATTCTCCCTCACACTTCCTACGGATGGCATGACGAGGGCAGTCTGAGGCCCTCCTGTCCTGTCAGTGTGACGACCACCGGCCAACTCTTCTGACTAATTGCATATATTTCTCAGTCGCCCTCCCAAGACCCCTCCAAAAAGTAAAAAAAAACCCAACAAAAAAACACCCCTCCCCAAACCCTGCAGCCAAATACTATGACATCCCAGTTAGTAAACACAAAACGTAATGCTTTACAAAATGAATACAATATTCCATGTGCACCCAGCTTCCACACGTCAGCACCGCACTGAGGAGGCTGCTGGGCTGGTGTCTGTAGGCAGTTTCTGTTTGCAGACAGCTCCAGTGGAATTGCCACCCTCAGTTATTGTTTAAGTTATGTATAAGACATATGTGAACCATTGGATATTTGTGAAGTAACACTTGTGCTCCTGCTCATGCCCTGTTCCGTCCGTCCCCCAGAAGCTGTCCGCCTCAGAGCCTGGGGGCTGTTGCGGACCCCTATAGCACTACTTCGAGGTACCCCCTGCATGGGCCCCGAGGGGTGACCCCATGGCTGGGGTCCACCTTGCATTGGATGGCCCCAAGCTTGTGGTGGGCCACCCATGGGATGACCCCAGTGAGGTCCTGCACCCCCAGTAGGATTGTGGGACCAGCCAGAAGCTCCCGGGTAGCTGTGGCTGAACGCCTCGGGGGAGAGATTAGAAAGAACCATATTACTAAAACCTAGCCTCATGCTTTCTGAGTCAAAGGCTTCGATCTCGCGAGCTTGACGCTCCAGCAGGCTTCGTATCCGTTCGGTACGCTCGTTCTGCAACGCCAGCATCTCCTCCTCAATCTAGGAAGGAAAAAAGAAGAGACAGTCTGTAGCAGCAGGACTCCTTTACAGGCACGGCCTGAAGTCTCCGAAGGACCTGTAACAGCAAGCTAACGATGAACCTTCTCCCCATGTTTCTACATGAGACTGGATCTGCATCAGACGTCCACTGACACACAATCTGTTCTGAATGCAAAAGGGCAAGGCCCATAGAGCTGCACACACCAAAGCATGGTGAATACCAGCTGGAGGGTCTTGGTCCCTGTTCCCTGGTGAATACGGAAGCTTCAGGGATACAAATCCAAAGTCTGCAGTGATACTAACAGCTTGACATCAATTAATCTTTTAAGATGCAGCAACATCTACAGCTTCCATAAAAGCCTACTGGGAAAGCACCTTCAGATGCAGCCAGGCACAGTGCCTACACAGTCAGATACCTGCCAACACAGCTTCATGTGACCTTCGCTGTTTGTATCTGAATCTGATGATGACGACTGCTATTTTCTCCAGGATTCAATGTATGAGCCCACACTTGGTTTCCTCTCCAGTGTTCACTGGCCAGATTTTCTTAGCTCATGTTTACCACCTCGTATCTACCCCTTTCCTAAACTGGTTTCTCATGTTTCCGTACCCTGATACTTTCTCCACAGTGTGTGGCTGAAGAAAATAGGCAGTGATGTTTGAATTGTGTGGCAGATTATTAGCTAGATGGTATGCAAGCTATCAACTCCAATTTCTTTCCTGTAACACTGTTCCAAAACGGTTTCCAATGGCACTTTGGTAGGGGCACTGAGACCAGCTCTCTAAATACAGAAAACACGGGGCTACGGCCTCCTGACACCCATCAGACAGGGATGAACGCCTTTCTTATTGAAAGCTTTGCAGTCAGGTGGAGAACCAAAGAATCACGCCATTATCTTCTTGCCAACAGTGAAAAAGCTACTTTTGGCCTCGGTGAAAAAGACCAAATGGGTAAAAAGCAGCAGCCAAGACTTCTAGCATAGCTCACTGGCATCTCCCCTGCTGTCAGCAGCAACGTGGCCAAGAGGTGTTATCTTGGTCTGTGCTGAAGGTACCGGGCAGAGCATTGTACTTGTAAGCACTCTCTCGCCTTAGTCAGGGAATATGCAAAGTGATTTCATCTGGAATTTAGGAAACAATCTGCTCCAGCGTGAGTCATCTCCTGAGCCATTTGGGGCTTTCAGAAGCTGCCTTCTCCACTTGCCTGTTTCTTAGCGCTAGGTGAGTGACAGTGACTCTCTCCACAGAGCAGCCTTGCTCACTCCTGCTGAAAGCCATGCAGTGGTCAGCTGGCTTGGAAAAAGCAGAAGAGGAAGAAGATGCCTTCTCTAACATTAGCTCTTTAAAATGCTTTAAAAAACTTGTTTTTTCCAGTCCTGCTATCTAAGCAGAATCCTCCTCTTCCTTTTTCAAAGTTACAGTGTCTTCAGCATGTCCAGCTGCTCACAGTTTTCAGTCTTTGTGATGGGGCAATGCACCGGACTTGGTGCAACTGAACTTCACAGAAAGGTACACCTAACCCACCGCATTAAAATGACATCGCTTAGAAACAACCTCAGGATGCAGAACTCTGAAGATGAGGTGTCTGAGACATGTGGAAGGAAATGAGCAAATTTGAAGTCTTTTAAAGCCAGTCTTGGGATGTGCTCGTTACTGGTGCAACACAAAAACATAGCACCAGGGTATAGCTTGTACAGCGCCTCAGTCACTGGCACTTCAAGGCTGCGCATGGATGGGGCTGGCTGCTCCCTCCTTAGCCTCAGACAGACATGTATGCTCTGGTGAGTTACCATGGTGATGGGCACCATCAAAAATCAAGAGCACTGTGCTGAGAAGGAAGCGGAGTCCTATGCACACCTTAACTTCTGGAATCTGGGTTATTACTGAACATCAGGGACTCACTTTGCCACGGGCTATGTATCTATTTGTGTGCATGAATTCAAACATTCATCTTCGGCACGTACCTCTGGCTGCCAGTTTTGGTTAGCACAGGCAAGCAAACACCAGGTGACATCGCTGAGCACACCACACCAGAATAAGTGCAACTCTTAATTCTTACAAAACAAGAACACCACTCTGTCCCCTTGCAAAAGGAGGATGCACCTACCTCTGCACCCACGTATTTTCCTTTGAGCTGCCGCTAAGTGACTGTAACCCCAGCAAGAAGCGGTCTCATTGCTGGTCCATGACTTTGTGACCTGCAATGTGCTAGCACTGCGTGTATTGCTAAAGGCTCCCACCTATGGAAACCAAAGGACCATCCAATCTTTTGCTATTCTCATGCAGTAGTCACACAGGGGCACACAGGGCACACAAACACACAGAGAAAAATTATGCTAGGTCTTAATTTTTTTTTTTCCCTATGACATAGCATTGCTAAGCTTCCTATCCCCATTACTGATGCCCAGTGCTTCACAGGGGCTTTCTATGCACACAGACTTCAATCCTGGTCCACACACTTATTTAGACTGATCTGACACCATTATTGATTGATGTGTGTCTCCTTCAGTCACTGGCCTCACTTCAACTTTTAACGTAACACCACAGCAGCGCAGGATGTGCTGCTGCCCCAGAGAAGGAGCAGTGGCCAGTGGCCGGCTGGCTGGGGCACACCTCTCCCCAGAGCTCCCCTCGGGTGATGCCGGCAGAGGGCAATGCACACCCGGCACGAACACACGCTCAAACGCAGGGCTGTGACGCGGCCTGTCCTCTTCTGAACCTGAGCAAACCAACTAGCGATGGGGTCTAAAGACAGCTATTACACACGTGAGTGCCTCACGGGAGCTCTGTTTTCACGAATTCAATTACTTCCAGGGATTCAAGCCTACTTGCAGGAGGCCAAAGCACTAAAGGCCTGTATTGTCTTCTCGGAGATGCTTCCTCGGCTGACCGTGAGGTGGAGCAGTTTTATTCCGACGAGGGCCCTCCAGCAGCCCAGCATCCATCTGTCAGCCTCTGGAAGAAGTTAAGTGTGAAGAGCCTCGAGGCCACAGAGTAATTGCTCTAATCTAATAATCGCTGATCAGCAAAGTTGGGAACTGTGGCGTGAATGGTGATGGCTGGCACCCACAGGGCAAATCAAAGGGGAAAAACTTTGCAGGAAGAAGGCTGACTGAGTATTTCCTTTCACTGACCGGTGCATTGCCCTTCCCCTGGTTTGTGCAGGCCACACACACATTTCTGTACCCACCACGTGTCTAGCACTGCACGGAAAGGCATACTTCAGCAAGGAGCACCTTAACACACACAGCCAATTACAAGACAAAGTCTAGGGAGCAGCAGGTCACCCATGCCTGTGGGTCTGGCTACTTCGGTTTGCTTAGGGAAATGCTGCAGACAGCAGCAGTTCCGTAACAAGCATAATTTCATAGGGAAACTGCAGCCTGGTCTCCACAGACTGACAAACGGAGCAGAGCTGCAGTAAAATAGTATTATCACAAAACACAGGGTCTCAAATACATCTTACCCCCCCACCCAAGATACCTACTGCTGATACCATGCAAACTTCAAAAACCCCCTAGCTTTAGGTTGTTATTGTCTGTCCTCTAATGAGCTGGGAAGCTAATCTGCAGCTAAGAGACAGAAAGAACAGTTCACTTTCCCTTCTGCCCACAGAGGCACGACTCCCTCTGGCACGCTTCAAGCGGCTCTATCCGAGCCAGAAGCTGCTCACATTGGATGGCTGAGCTGGCAGAAAGTTTAGCCTGTGTGTCACTGAGCTATCATCCCAGAAAGGCAAATACCCAAATGATCTGTGTTACTATATACAGCAAGGTAAAAGCAATTACTCTCTCTATTGATAAGTACAATGCAATTTAAGATCTGAGACACAGATCGCACTAATGCCCATTTTACCTTCTGCTCAAGGAGGGCCCGACGGAGGGATACCCTCTGTTCAAGATCACGCAGCTCCCGATCATGCTGGGCTTCTGCCTGCATCTTGATTTTACTCTGATATGCATTCAGCAGCTCCAATTCTTGCTGCAGCTGCATCTTCAAAACCTGGCACTCTGCTTCCTGTGCTTCATCCAAGCGCAGCTGGGAAAGACAGACAATAGAGACGTTTCACTATGGGGCAACCACTCACGACACTCCGGAGGAGGACTGCGAGGACGGGGAGAGAATGGGATGGGACTTTGTTTTCTCAGCAATACAATTGGTCTCTATTGTACTTCATTTCACTGAACAGAGGACCTATAGTGACAAAGACCGGTGACAGTGAGCCCACAGTGCTGATGCGAGTGATGCTGATGAGCAGTGGTGCCTCAGGAACCACGATCCATACTGCAGAGACCAGACTGCTGGAGGTGCTAACAGCCACAGCTCTCCTTTTGCTAGAGGCAAGCAGAGGATCTCTTGCTCTACCAATTACCCGTATGCAGGAGACTGAAGTCCATCTCTCTGCCAATGCAGGACTTTGTGTGAAAGAATATAATGACATAAACCTAAAAGCAATATGGTACTGAACTTTTAATCTTCCAATACGTAAACTAAGCCAGCTACCCTGCCTCACAGTGTCAAATTTGTACAGAGTGATGTGAGCAGGACACAATACACAAGCAGTGCAAAGAGAATTGCACATTCAGTTGTAGCAAGGGCTCTAAAGCATTGCTCATGTGGTCACTCCTTAGAGAAGGAATCCCTTAAAGAAGAGTTTACTGAACTTTCACAATACTTTTAACATTATTTCAGATTTACAGTCAAAACTCTGAACTCTTCCATGACTCAATGAGCATCTTCCACCAGCGGGATATGCTTTGGTTGGTATCATTGACAAACTAAAACCTAAATGACATAAGACAGCAAGCTGCACATTATTTAGTGATGCTGTGTTTATGTTGTCAGACTTCATGCAATAGCAATCCTCTGGCCACAAAGATGCAGCACTTTGCATCTCTGCAACAGCAGCTTTAACTTCAACCTGCCTAAAGGGGGTGATACCTCTTCCCTCTGCATTTGAATGCTGCTTTTGAAATACAGAGGAATGACTGTGCTGGGTATGGTGCGTAGCAAGGAAGCAGACAGCCTGCTGTCAGGATACAGATTGGTTCAAATGCAAACATCCCTTTTTGGCTGAGGAACCCTGGGTCCCTCGGAGGCGACTCACAGCTTGTGTAGAGAGCATTTCATTAATGCTGTGATCATACTGCTCAGCCAGGATAGCCAGCTTCCGGGTCTGCTCCTCCTTGAGCCGTTTGAGGACAGCTTTATGTTCACTCTTTGGCGTGGTCTCCAGCAGATGGTTTCTCAGTGCTTTATACTGTCTGGTTTGGATCTTGCATGTATCCTGAAACTGCTTCTTTATCTGAAGTTCTTTTGACTGGAAAGATGGAGGGGACACAAACAAAGAAAAAAACAGCCTGTTTCAAATGAGAGAAATATCCATTCAAATGGATATTTAGGATTACATTAAGGATATGAGTTCAAGAATCCACAAATGTATATTAACATCTACAGTGCAAGAAGGAAAGCAAAATACACAAGAGGCAATGACTATTGCTGCAGCTGCTTTGACACTGCTACTGCGCGAAACAATTACAATACAGAGACTTTTATAACAAAGCTCCAGCCTAAATACAGCTGTCTCTGCACAAAGAGCCTCACATTTGCCACTGGACTGGATCCAGTCCTGGGTGTTGCTTTTCAAGAAAAGTTCTTGAGGGACAGGACTAATATTTATTAGCACCAAAAGCCATATTTACACATGACTGTGCTTGTATGGCACATATATATGAACAGCACTTAATGTTATGAAAAGAAGCAGATCTGGTGCATGGGAAGGGACAGGGAAAAAGAGCATGGAGGGTTTGATGAAGATAAGATGTATTCTAACCCTTGATATTAAGAGCTTCTCAAAATGCGTAGGAAAGATTAGACTCTCAAAAACGTACACCACAAGCAACATTAGTATTGCGCTAGTCCAGCAAACGAAATAATTCCCCAGTCCCAATGGAGGCTTACTGGAGACTGAGTTTTCCCTTTGCACTTTGCTAGCACCTCTGTATTGTTTAGCAACATAACTTTGTGATTGCACAAAGGGCTGGGAGACATCAATCCTGGAAAAGGTATCTGGATCTGATTTTGCGGTATGACCTTGAGGAAATTAATTATTTTTTTCTTTCACCTGCCTTACCTGCCCCCAGAGCAGCTTGTGAGGGTTAACAGCCACTAAGTGTTTTAAGACCCTGAAAAGGAAGGCGTTCGGGAGTTCCCTGTATCTTTCTACAGGAAGGCTGGCAGGCAGGGATACTTCTAACTAAGCAAAACCCAGAAGTGATGAGTGATGGTGGTTAACTGACAGATAAGAAAAACCTAACTAACTGCCACGGTAAGAAAAATCAAACCAACCAACCCCTAAACCCACATATCAGGGCAGTCAGCGCACACTCTTGGCCATCCCAACTGTCAGCCACCATGGTCAAATCCTGAAGCACTGGGGGCTGGAACAGAGCATAGGAACAGATTCTTGTCCTTTGAATAAGTTGGAAGAGCTCTGGGATCTGAACTAGCAAGGCAGATATACGTGCATGTCTCCTGTCAGCTGTCCACTGACTGCTCCTGGCACTAGCTCAAGGCTCAGCAGGGTAGGTGACCAGCGCAGCACTTGTAGCTACCTAGAAAGGTGCAGTGGGATCAGACAATATATCCAGCCCAATTTAGACATAAAGATACTAAAAAATGTCTGAGACAGATTAGATGCTTGAAAACGTACCTAAATGCATAAATCAACAATTCCACTTTGCTAATCTGACACAAAAAGCAGTACAAAGATGGATTTCATTCAAACCAAAACCTACATCACAGAGAGGAATTACATCGCTTGTACCCTTTCTAAATGCACAGGAAATTATTCCCCTCCAGGAAACCTTTAAGGCTGTTTCTCCCTGCCCCTGAGGGCAGTGTCAGCAGGTTACACATTCCTGTCAGGGACCTGGTCACAGCAAAACACTAGCAACCTATTTTGTCCTCACTTTCTGTGAAGTTTCGCTTGGACACCAGGCTCTGTTTACGGGCTTCCAACCCAAAGTCTTTAACAACAGGAAACAGAAGGGAGGGGTAAGATTTCCAGTCAGACTTCTGACAAGATCATTTTGACCTAGTATTGTGAAATACCAGCAAGAGGGTATTTGCATCACAATTAACACACTCGATATAATAACAAGGCAGTTTTCACTAAAGGGTGAATTCTAGTTATCGGTCCTTCTGGTGCTGTAATAGCAGCAACAGACACTGACCGTTAAAAACCTGCTTTCAGGACAAAGGACCTCACTAAATAACAACGGGAAAGCCTGAAACATGTGCCCTTGAGGGAAAACGTTGCTGGAGAGAGAAACCGAACAAATAGTCACATGATATATTCAATTAATACTCGCCTGCATTAGTCAGAAGCAAGGGAAGGAGTTAATACTAGAGAACAGCCTTGATAAAGAGGGGATTGTACTAGACTGCACGGTTGTCCAGCAGGCTGCATTATTAGCACTGTGTGTACGCACAAGGTGCTGGACTGACAGCTCAAGCCTGAAATCCTTCACTAATCGCAGAACAGCCACGCAAAGCAAAGTGCAAGCTTTCCCTGCTCCCCGCAAAACGCTCCGGCCCTGTCCTTGCTAGAAAAGGGAAGGGGTTGAAGAGTCTGCAGAGACGAGAGGGCAGCCAAGCCTCTGCAGCCCAGAGAGACTGCCGATCCCGCTGTCCCGCCTGCCAGCCAAGGAACGGGAACGACCAAGCTGCTCACTCGTGTTCGCACCACATCACCTTGGGGAGGCAGAACTCATTCACGCTAATCTCAGAAGGATCAACCTAATACAGCTGCTTCAGTTTTATTCAGCTCAGAGTGCAGTGCAGCTTCCCTGTGAAGTCATCAGCTATTTATACACTATATCCTTGGAGATTCTCAGCAGCGATCAGACGGTCCCTTGTTCTCACAAGCTAGGTTTTCACTATTTAATATTATTCTAATATTGACAAATCAGGTATTTACTTGCTGAAGTTCTATTTTCAAGTTTGTTATTTTCTCTGTAAGAAGGTAACTTGCAGATGGTGAAAACTAAGTCAGATGGGAAATACCACGAAGCGGCAAGACCTAGAACAACAAAGAAACCCCATGCTCAGTATGCCGTACACTCATCTGGTTACTGGCACAGCTGAACACTGGGTGAAGTAGTCTGTCTCCTCAAAGGAAACGCACCAGGCAGCTTTGTGAAAGGCCTTACACTCCCTTCTCAGACACTTACTTCAGAATAAACCACTGGACTTCTTTGGATGAAGTGAAGGCTTACCATGAAAACACCAAGAGCCTCAATTACAGAGGCCCTGTAGCTCTGGTCAGCCACTGCAGTTACAAGGGCAGCACGAGAAACCCATGAGGGCACAGCACAGCAAAGGTCAGTGCTAGGAGCTTCCCAGGGACACTGCAGCTGGCGGGTATCTCTGTCTCTTCCCCCTACACTTGCTAGCACACCAGCCTTAATATAAAAACAATAACAAGGCGAGCTAGCCAAGACCAATAGTCCAGTTT
>Ga0181612_119158_pt1 | contig 14912 bp, 14 predicted proteins | sample HoacroProtozoa21_FD_119630 | JGI IMG/M metagenome (GOLD analysis project Ga0181612, IMG submission 119630) | Hoatzin crop microbial communities from Cojedes, Venezuel. Combined Assembly of Gp0051906, Gp0051904, Gp0051908 | reverse complement strand
AGCGCAGCTTCCCGTCGGGCAGCGTGATGGCCGCCTTGATAAACGACGGTTCCTGGTAGCTTACGCCGTGCTTGAAGGCGTTTTCCAAGAAGTTGAGGAAGAGCAGGGGCGGCACCTGTATGTCGGGCACCTCCTGCGGCACCTCCAGGCCAATCTTTACCTTCTCGTCGTACCGCATGCGCATGAGCTTGACGTACTGCTGCAGGAACTCTACTTCCTTCGCCAGCTCGATGGTGGGCTTTTCGCTTTCGTACAGCACGTGGCGCATCAGGTGGCCGAAGTCGATGATGCTCGACTTAGCCTTCTCGGGGTCGACGTCCACCAGCGCGTGTATGTTGTTGAGCGTGTTCATGAAGAAGTGCGGGTTGATTTGGTAGCGCAGGTACACCAGTTCCTGCTGCAGGCTTTGGTTGCGCAGCGCCTGCAGTTCCTGCTCGTTCTGCTGTCCCTTGAAGTACATCTTCATGGCCGTGTTCATGGCTATGAGCAGCAGTCCCATCACAAACTTGAAGAAGCCGTGTACGTCGAACAGCATGGGGTTGCGGTTGGGCGGCGGCGTGCCAATGATCTGCTGCCCGCTCGGCGCCTGCCTGAGGTCGGGCGGCAGGTTGCGCTGCGCCCCCTCCGGATTGTCGGCGCGCATCTCCGTGCGCACACCGTCGCGCAGCCGTTCAGGCCGAGGCTTGTTGCTTAACAGCGCAAAGAGCACCAGCATGGCCACCACGGCAATGGCGTAGTACCATTTGTTCTTCTTAAACAGCAGCAGCGGCGCCACCACAAAGTTGTGCAGCAGGAACAAGAGGAGGAAGGGCAGGTACTCAGACCACACATGGAACACCTCGCCCCACTTGAAGGGGAAGCCGTGGAGGGTAAACGACTTGTACAGCACGCCCAGCACGGGGGCGCTGAAGATGATGAGCCAAATGATCAGGTAAAAGACGATTTCCGCCTTTCCTTGGTACTTGAATTTCATATCGGTCTGTATTAAAAAGTCCACCGGCCTGCATCAGGCATGCCGATGGACAAAGATACTATTTTTTTTTAATTATTTGCGGCATTTTGCATTATCTTCTGCCTCCGCCGCCCGGCATGCCGCCTCCCGGCGTGCCGCCGCCTCCTCCCATGGAGTTGCTGCCTCCGGCCGTGGCGCTGGCCGTGGCCGTGCCGGCCGACGAGCCTGCCGAGCTGACGGTGGGCGAGGTGTAGAACCCGTGCCAGTCGGTGCCGCTTACGGTAGCGCCCGAATAGACGGTGTACGACGTGCCGTTCTTAAAGCCCGGCACCGATACCAGGTAGGCCCCGCCGCTGTATCCGCGCACCACCTTGTAGGCTGCCAGGTACGAGCTGCCGCTGCCTATGGCCAGGCTGGTGCCCGTGTTGAACGAGCCCGTGAAGGCGATGGTGTACTGGGTGGACGACGAGCCGGGGTAGCTTACCATGCTGCTGCCGCCCACGGCCAGCACGTAGCCGCCGTTGATGTACAGGTTGTAGCCCTCGGCCGCGTCGATGCCCGTCTCGGGATCGCTCTTGCCCAGCGCCACTATGGTGCCGCCGTTGATATAGATGTTGTTGTTGCCGTCTATACCGTCGTTGTTCACCGAGAAGGCATATATGTAGCCGTCGCTGATGGTCAGCACGCCGCCCGCGTTGATGGCGTCGTCGTAGGCTGCCACCTCCACCGTGCCGCCGGTGATGTTCATGGCACCCTTGCTTTCGATGCCTTCGCTGCCCTCGTCGCCCGAGCCGCTATCCGACTGGCTCTTCTTGCCGGCACGCACCTTGATGGTGCCGCCGCTGATGTTGATGTCGCCGTCGGCCTTGATGCCCTTGGCCGAAGAGTGGATGCTGCTGCTATAGCTGTAGCGCTTGCCCGTGACGTTGACGTAGATGGTACCGCCGCTGATGTTGATGTCTTGGTCGCAGTTGATACCCTTGCCGCCCGCGCCGGTGCTCTTAAGGTACAAGGTGCCGGCATTGATGTTGATGATGCTGTCGGCCTTGATGCCCGCGCAGGCACTGGTGTCGTTGTCGTCTTCGTCGTATTCGCCGCCGCCGGTGGTGATGACGGTGGTGCGTCCGCCGTTCACCTCAATGTAGCCTTCGCAGTTGATGCCCTTGCCGGCCGTCGAGCTCAGCTCCACGTTCAGCACGCCGCCGCCAATGATGATGTAGTCGTTGGCCTTGATGCCGTGCTTGGCGTTGGCCGTGACGTAGATGTTGTTGCCCGGGCGGAAGCGGATGTAGTCGTCGCTCACGATGCCGCTCTTGGCATTGGCCGTCACCTTCAGCTGTCCGCTGCCGCTAAACAGCAGCTGTCCCTCGCTGAAGAAGGTGCCCTTCTCGTCCTCGTCGTCGGGCGTGTTGGTATAGCTGGTGCCGTCGGTCAGCGTATTCTCGGTGCCGTCGGCCAGCACCACGAACACCCGCTTCTTCGACTGCACGTTGATGGCTGCGCCCGTGGGGTTGTTCAGCGTCAGGCCGTTCAGTTCCAGCTCAAACTTCTTTTCGCTGTAAATCTTGAACTGTCCCTGCGAGCTGGTGCCCTTCAGCACGTAGGCCACCTTCTTGGCCGACGAGTTGACGGTGACGTACGCCCCGTCGGTAGTCACGTCCACGTCGTCCACGCTGCCGCTCACGGTAGCGCTGGTGCCGTCGTAGGTAATGGTGATGGTGTTGTTGAACGTGTTGTTTTCGATGTAGTCCTCATAGTCCTCGTCGCTCTCATCGGTGGGGATGGTCTCCGACTCGGTCAGGGCGGAGGTATCTATGGTTATGTCAAAGTCGTCCAGGTCGTCGCCTGCCGTATTGTTCGAGGCATTGCCTCCCATGTCTTTGCTGCTGCCACCCTGTTCGGTCTGTTCTTGCTCAGGGTCGCTCCATTCGGGGTCGTCTCCCCCGCTGCAGCCTGCCATCATGCCCAGCGTAAGCAAGGTGCCGAAGCATGCGGCCATCAGTGTAGTGAATCCATTTCGTTTCATAGTCCACAGATTTTTGTAAAGTTATTAATCTAGAGATACGTATCTTTTTTCTACTGACAAAGGTAACTGGGACAAATTTAACAAAAAAATTAAATCAATAAATAACCGCAAGTTTTCAATAAAGTTGCAAAAATAAAAAGTCCCTAAATGTTTTTAACAATTAAGGACTTTTTATGTTAAACGATTTAATATTTTAAGAAATCGCGAGACTTACTTCCGGATGGCAGCCACGCCGGGCAGCACCTTTCCTTCGATAGCCTCAAGCATGGCGCCGCCGCCGGTCGATACATACGACACCTTGTCGGCCAGTCCAAACTTGTTGATGGCAGCCACCGAGTCGCCGCCGCCCACCAGCGAGTAGGCGCCGTTTTGGGTAGCCTCGGCCACGTACTGTGCAATTTCCAGCGTGCCGTGTGCAAAGTTGGGGAACTCGAACACGCCCACGGGGCCGTTCCACAATATGGTCTTGGAGTTCATGATAATCTTCTTCCAGTTGGCCAGGCTGGCAGGCGAGGCGTCCATGCCTTCCCATCCGTCGGGAATGTTCATGGTGTCGCAAATCTTCTTGTTGGCATCGTTGCTAAACGAGTCGCCTGCAATGGTGGCCACCGACAGCGAGAGGTTCACGCCCTTTTTCTTGGCTTCGGCCAGTATGTTCAGCGCCTCGGGAATCAGGTCGTCTTCGTGCAGCGAGTCGCCTATATGGCCTCCCTGTGCCTTGAAGAAGGTGAATCCCATGCCGCCGCCAATGATCAGGTTGTCCACCTTGTCGAGCAGGTTCTTGATCACGGCCAGCTTGCTCGACACCTTGGCGCCGCCGATGATGGCGGTGAAGGGGTGCTGCGCATTCTTCAGCACGTTGTCGATGGCAGCCACTTCCTTTTCCATCAGGTAGCCCAGCATCTTGTGGTCGTCGTCGAAGTAGTCGGCTATGATGGCCGTCGAGGCGTGTGCGCGGTGCGCGGTGCCAAAGGCATCGTTCACATAGCAGTCGGCATACGAAGCCAGGTGCTTGGCAAATTCCTTTTGCCTTTCCTTCATTTCCTTCTTGGCAGCAGCCATCTCGTCTTCGGGCGTCTCCTTGGGCAGGCGGGGCTTGCCCTCTTCCTCGGCGTAGAAGCGCAGGTTTTCCAGCAGCAGGGCCTCGCCCGGCTTCAGGTTCTTGGCCTGCTCGTCGGCATTGGCGCAGTCGGGTGCAAACTGTACGGGCACGCCCAGGCGCTTCGACACCTCGTCCACAATCTGCTTGAGCGAGTACTTGGGTTCGGGGTTCTTCTTGGGCTTGCCCATGTGCGACATCATAATCACACTGCCTCCGTCGGCCAATATCTTTTTCAGGGTGGGCAGGGCACCGCGTATGCGGGTGTCGTCTGTCAGTTCACCGTTTTCGTTCAGGGGTACGTTGAAGTCAACGCGTACAATGGCTTTCTTGCCGGCAAAATTAAATTGATCGATGGTCATAATCTTATAGTTTTAAATGTTGTTCGTTTATTTCGGTCGCGAAATTACTATATTTTTTGCATTTTCAGAAAGTTTCCCCGCTTTTTTTGCTTTTTCGGCGTATCGGCAGCAGCTGTTCAGGCCGCAGGCATCGCACTTGGGCTTGCGCGCCTGGCACACGTAGCGCCCGTGCAGCAGCAGCCAGTGGTGCGCCTTGGGGATGTCGGCTTGGGGGATGTGGCGCGTCAGCTCGCGCTCCACGCTGTAGGGCGTGGTGCAGCTGTCGGGCACCAGCCCGATGCGGTGGCTCACCCTGAACACGTGCGTGTCCACGGCCATGGTGCTTTGGCTGAAGGCAACCGACTGCACCACGTTGGCAGTCTTGCGCCCCACGCCGGGCAGCCGCACCAGGTCGTCGTGCGCCTGCGGCACCTCCCCGCCGTAGTCGCTTACCAGCATGCGGGCCAGTCCGGCCAGGTGGTTCGACTTATTGTGCGGGTACGACACGCTGCGGATGTAGCCGAAGATGTCGCCGGGCGTGGCCTGCGCCATGGCCTCGGCGGTAGGGTAGGCCCCGAACAGGGCGGGCGTGACAAGGTTTACGCGCTTGTCGGTGCACTGCGCGCTCAGCACCACCGCCACCAGCAGCTGGAAAGGCGTGCGGTACTGCAGCTCGGTCTCGGCTGCCTGCATGTTTTCCCGAAACCAGTCCAGTGCCTTGGTATATCGTTCTTTGCGGGTCAAGGGGAGGGATTAGTTGGCAGCTTCAAACTCGTGCAGGAAGCGTACGTCGTTTTCCGAGAACAGGCGCAGGTCGCTTACCTGGTACTTCAGGTTGGCAATGCGTTCCACGCCCATGCCGAAGGCATAGCCGCTGTACACCTTGCTGTCAATGCCGCAGGCCTCGAGCACGTTGGGGTCCACCATGCCGCAGCCCAGGATCTCCACCCATCCGGTGTGCTTGCAGAAGCCGCAGCCCACGCCGCCGCAGATGTTGCAGCTGATGTCCATTTCGGCGCTGGGTTCGGTAAAGGGGAAGTAGGAGGGGCGCAGGCGTATCTTGGTGTCGTTGCCAAACATTTCGCGGGCAAAGGTAAGCAGCACCTGCTTCAGGTCCTGAAACGACACGTTTTTGTCGATGTACAGCCCTTCCACCTGGTGGAAGAAGCAGTGCGCGCGGGCGCTGATGGCCTCGTTGCGGTACACGCGTCCCGGGCAGATGACGCGGATGGGCGGCTTCTGCTTTTCCATGACGCGCACCTGTACCGAGCTGGTGTGGGTGCGCAGCACAATGTTCTTGGTCACGTCGTCGTTCTGCTCCACAAAGAAAGTGTCCTGCATGTCGCGTGCGGGATGGTCGGCCGCAAAGTTGAGCTTGGTAAACACGTGCAGGTCGTCTTCCACCTCCGGCCCTTCGGCCAGCTTGAAGCCCATGTGTCCGAAGATGTCGATGATTTCCTTGCGCACGATGGACAGCGGGTGGCGCGTGCCCAGTTTGATGGGGGCGGCGGTGCGCGTAAGGTCGAGCGTCTCGGCCTCGCCCTCGTTGCTGTCCACTTGCTCCTTCAGTTCGTTTATCTTGTCCTGCAGCGCTTTCTTCAGCAGGTTCAGCTTCATTCCCACCTCGCGTTTTTGGTCGGCGGCCACGTTGCGGAAGTCGGCCATCAGCTCGTTCAGCTCGCCTTTCTTGCTCAGGTACTTGATGCGCAGGGCCTCAATCTCTTCCGCGTTCTTTGCCTTCAGGTTCTTGGCCTCTTCCAGCAGTTGGTTGATTTTTTCTAACATCATAATGCGTGTCTTCAAAATTTTTTGCGAAGATAACACTTTTTTCGGTTGCGCGCGCCCTTTTTGCTAAAAAGTTTGCAGTTTCAGGCCGAAGGCCAGGCGCAGGTAGTCCTTCGGGCTGAGGTGGTTGGTGAATGCCGAGACGATGTAGAGGTCGCACGAGTTGATTTCGTAAAACACGCCGGCCGAGCGGAACGGGCCCAGCTTGTGCTTGAAGCGGTAGGTAAGTGCCTGTCCCACAAACACGTGCAGTCGCACGCGGGTCGAAAAGCCATAGTAGTTGCTTGGGTAGCGGTCCGGTTCCTTGCCCCAAAACTTGTCGCCCAGTATGGTGCTCACAAACATGCCCGCCTGCAGCGGTTCCAGCACCAGGCCGCCGCCCAGCGACTTGTGCCAGGGAATGTACGTCTGCCGCAGCGCCAGGCATACCCTGGCCCTGTCCGAGCTGTATTTGGGCACCAGGCCGATGGAGAAGTCGGTGGACCACTGCCTGCGCCGGCCGTAGTCCCATCCCGGCCCCGCCGACACCGCCCCTATGTTGCCGTAGCCCTGCAGGCGGTAGTGCGTGGGCACCAGGCGCCCCCAGAACGCACGCCACTTCTGGGCCACGGCCACCGTGTCGGCCGCCAAGCCGACCGCCGTCTCTTGTGCCGCCGCGGGCAGTGCCTGCAGCAGCAGGGCCAGCCCCACCGCCTTAAAAATACACCGCCTCATAGTCGTATCCGTCTTCGGTAATGGTAAACAGCAGGTAATAGCGCTTGGCAATGTTGGGGCACTGGTAGTAGATGATGCCGTCGCCAAACAGGTCCAGCTGCTCCAGCGTGTGCTCGTGTCCGTGCACGCAGAACTGCAGGTCCGGGAACTGCTTCAGTATGTCTTGAAACTCCTCCGCCATGTCGTCGTTGAACATCCCGTACTCGCTGTATGGCTTGGCATGCATCACCGCCACGGTCTTGGCAGCGGTGGCAGGCAGGCTGCCGCACGTGCTGCGCAGGAAGTCCGGGTCCGGCACATCCTCCGCATAGTTGAAGTCGAGCGAGTTGGTGTTGAGGCACACGAAGCACACGTTGCCTGCGGTGAACGCATAGTTTTCGCTTCCGTACACCTTCCGGTACGCGTATTCGCCCGTGCCCAGGCAGTCGTGGTTGCCCAGTATGGTGAGCCAGGGCGCGTCCAGCTTTAGGAAGATGTCGCGCATCAGCAGGAACTCGTCCGTCATGCCAAAGTCGCTTTGGTCGCCGCACATCAGCACAAAGTCGAGGTCGCCGCGCGCGTTCAGCGCCTCCACCACGTCCTCGGTCTCGTCGTACCGGCGCTGCGTGTCGCTTATCACGGCAAAGCGGAGCGACGAGCGTCCGGCCGTCCGGCTCTCTATCAATGCTATGTTTTTGGCAGTCAGGCCCGTCTCGCCGGTAATTTCTACGTCGTATACATGCGACTCCAGCATGCCGCAGCCGGCGGCCAGCAGCCACAGGCCCATGAGGCAGGCGAGTATCGGTTTCTTTCGGAGTGTATGCATGTGCGGCCAGTACTATAAGCTTAGTGTTGAGTGTTGAGTGTTAAGTGTTAAGTTAATACTTTTGCAAATTACAGCAAAGCGTGTGTTACACCTTAGTGTTAAGTTAATACTTTTGCAAATTACACAAAATGAATGTTACATTACAAAAATACTGATTTTCGGCACTTTTGTGAAACTGTGTATGCCTTATGACCATAATTTAAGAAAAATTGGACAAAATTCTTAGGTTCAACGGGTTGTGTATGCAAAAAAAATTCAAATGCCCCGCCGCATAAAAAATTAGGCAGCCCTTTGACAATGTGCCGAATTTTTGTATCTTTGTTGCTACGATTACGTAATAGAGAGACTAATTCATGAAAATCGGATTGTTTATTCCTTGTTATGTCAATGCCGTGTACCCGCAGGTGGGCGTGGCATCGTACAAATTGCTGCGCAGCCTGGGGCTGGACGTCACCTATCCGGTGGACCAGACATGCTGCGGGCAGCCCATGGCCAATGCCGGCTTCGAGAACGAGGCGGGCAAGCTGGTGGACAGGTTCGAAGAAATGTTTAAGGACTACGACTACATCGTAGGCCCTTCGGCCAGCTGCGTGGCCTACGTGAGGTGCTACCATCCGGGCATCATGGCCCGCAAGGGGCACGAGTGCAAGTCGGCCGGCAAGATATACGACATTTGCGAGTTTATACACGACGTGGTGAAGCCTGAGAAGTTGTCGGCCTCGTTCCCCCACAAGGTGAGCCTGCACAACAGCTGCCACGGCGTGCGCGAGCTGTTCCTGTCGGAACCCAGCGAGCTGGCGCGGCCGTACTACAACAAGCTGCTCGACCTCCTGTGCATGGTGCAGGGCATCACGCTCTTCGAGCCTGAGAACCGCGACGAGTGTTGCGGGTTCGGGGGCATGTTCTCGGTCGAGGAACCCGACGTGTCGGTGTGCATGGCACAAGACAAGATTCGCCACCACATGGACACAGGGGCTGAGTACATCACGGGCGCCGACAGCTCCTGCCTCATGCACATGCAGGGCGTGATTGACCGGCAGAAACTGCCCATCAAGACCATTCACATTGTAGAAATTTTAGCATCCGGACTATGAGTACAAAACATGCAAAAGCCGCCCACGAATTTTTGAAGGACCGCAGCAAGGTGGACCACCACAACCAGACGTTCTGGGGGGTGCGGGCCAAGCGCGACAAGATGCGCGACGAGGTGCCCGAATGGGAAGAGCTGCGGCAGATGGCGCACGACCTCAAGATGTATTCCAACAGCCACCTCGACGAGCTGCTGCTGCAGTTTGAAGAGAATGCCACGCGCAACGGGGCCATCGTGCACTGGGCCAAGGATGCCGAGGAATACCGCAACATTATATACGACATACTGAGCAGCCACGGCGTAAAGAGCTTTGTCAAGAGCAAGTCCATGCTGTCCGAAGAGTGCGAGCTGGACCCGTTCCTTATAGAACGGGGCATTGACACCATCGAGACCGACCTGGGCGAGCGCATCCTGCAGCTCATGCACCTCAAGCCCAGCCACATCGTCATGCCGGCCCTGCACATCACCCGCCAGCAGGTGGGCAAGCTGTTTGAGAAAGAGATGGGCACCGAGCCGGGCAACTGCGACCCTACCTACCTGACGCACGCCGCGCGCAAGAACCTGCGCAACCTGTTCCTGCATGCCGACGCGGCCATGACGGGCGCCAACTTTGCGGTGGCGTCGACGGGCGACGTGGTGGTGTGCACCAACGAGGGCAATGCCGACATGGGCATGTCTAACCCCAAGCTCAACATCTCGGCCTTCGGACTGGAAAAGATTGTACCCGACCGCCGGGCGCTGGGCGTGTTTACGCGACTGCTGGCGCGCAACGGCACGGGACAGCCTACCACCACCTATACCTCGCACTTCCGCGGACCGCGCGAGGAGGGGGCAGAGTACCATATTATCATAGTGGACAACGGCCGCACCGACATACTGGCGCAGCCCGACCACGTGCAGCTGCTCAACTGCCTGCGCTGCGCGGCCTGCATGAACACCTGTCCGGTGTACCGCCGCAGCGGGGGCTACTCGTACACCTATTTCATACCGGGGCCCATCGGCATCAACCTGGGCATGGCGCACAGTCCCGCCGACTACTACGACAACCTCTCGGCGTGCTCCCTCTGCCTGTCGTGTTCCAACGTCTGTCCCGCCAAGATCGACCTGGGCGAGCAGATCTACAAGTGGCGGCAGGACCTGGACGCCATCGGCAAGGCCAACGCCAAGAAGAAGATGATGTCGCGCGGCATGCAGTACCTCTTCGAGCATCCCGCCCTCTACAACTCGGCCCTGCGCATGACGCCCGCCGTCAACCACCTGCCGCGCTTCATGGTGTACAGCGGCGTCAACGAGTGGGGCTACGGCCACGAGATGATGAAATTTCCCAAGAAGTCGTTTAACCAGCTGTGGAAGGACGGCGAAGTACAAGACCAAAACCCGAAGGAGGAAACCAAATGAGCAGCAAGGAAGACATACTGAACGCCATTCGCAAGAATACGGGAAAGAAATACGATTACCCCGACCGCAGGCTCCAGACCATTAAGTACCCCGACGTGCAGCAGAAATTTGTGGAGGCCACGCAGGTGGCCGGCGCCAAGATAGTGCTGCTGGAAGAAGGGCAGGACCTGAACGCCGTCATCAGGGAGCATTACCCCGACGCCAAGTCGGTGGCGTCGAACATCCCCGAGGTGACGTGCGCCACCTTCAACCCCGACCAAGTGGCGACGCCCATGGAACTGGACGGCACCGACGTGGCGGTGGTAAGGGGCGAGCTGGGCGTGGCCGAAAATGCCTGCATATGGATTCCGCAGGCGGTGCGCCACAAGGCCCTGTACTTTGTGTCCGAGGCGCTGGTCATCTTGCTCGACCGCACCCGCCTGGTGCATACCATGCAGGATGCATACGACCGCATAGCCGACGACCAGTTCAACTTTGGCACCTTTATCTCGGGTCCCTCCAAGACGGCCGACATAGAGCAGGCCCTGGTCTTTGGCGCCCATGGCGCCCGCAGCGTATTAGTAATACTATGTTGAGTGTTAAGTGTTTAGTGTTAAGTGTTTAGTTAATACTTTGCTATATGACAAGTCACCGCGATTTCTGAGTCGCGGTGACTTTGTTAGTATTGTGCTGGATGCTATGCAACCCCTTTGGGGTTGGTCTCTCCACTCTATGCAGAGTGCAGGGCGGTTGTGCTTCTATTTCCATTTTTTTAAAAAAAAATTTGAAAAAAAAGTGTGGTCGGAATTTTTATTGCCGTAACGCGCAGTAATTTTACATCCGAAAAACAATTAAATGCAACGAACCATGAACGAAAACCAATTGGCGCTTAGCCCCGAACAAGCGGCCCTGAAGGCCGAACTGGAATCCCTGCGCAAGGAGTTTATCAAGCTGTACACCGAAAAGGACAGGATGATGACCCTGGACCGCGACGACCTGACTATAAAGTACCTGAACCTGATAGGGCGCGAAAAGTACGAAAACTTTTCGCTCTCGGTGGAGGTGCGCGCCCTCAAGATGAAGGTGGAGCTGGCACAGGCCTACCTCAACCGCAACGAGCGGCCCAACATGTATGCCATAGAACAAGAGGTGAAACGCTGCCTGAGCGAATACAACCGGATGCTGCAAGAACAGGCCGACGCCATCAAGGCGGCGCAAGAGGCTGCCCAGCTGAGCGAGTTCAACCTGGCCGAAGAGCAGCAGCTGTACCGCCTGCTGGTGAAGCGGCTGCACCCCGACCTGCACCCGGGGATGTCCGACGACATGAAGGACCTGTTCCTGCAGGCGCAGACGGCCTACCGCTCGCACAACCTGAACCTGCTGAGGCAGATGGTGCTGCGACTGGACATGGATGGCGGCGTGGACGAGCTGCTGGAACAGGCCGAGTCGACCGAAGAGGCCGTGGCGCGGCTGAAGAAGCAGGTGGCCGAGCTGAAGGCGGACATAGAGCGGCTGCAGGGCGAGTTCCCCTTCAGCATACGCATGAACCTGCAGGACCCTGCCTGGGTGAAGGAGCAACGCGACCGGCTGCTGGCCGAGCGCGAGCAGCTGCAGGAGGAGCAGAAGAAGTACAGCGAACGGCTGGAACTGATATGCGAGTCGGTTTAACGGCAAAATTTTTATATATTTGTAACGATTAACCCCTAAACACATACAAGCTATGAAGACAACTATTTTGAAATGGAACCCCAATTTCTCAAGTTATTCCATGTACCGCTACCTGCGCGACATTGTGGCGCTGAACTTTGGCGAGACAGGCGATTTCAACTGGTCCGTATGGGACTACGACAAGATACACGAAGGCGACCGCTTTTACTGGCTGAAGCTGGGGCAGGGCGCCACGGGCATCTTTGGCGCGGGCAAGGTGGCCTCCGAACCTTACAAGGCTGAGGACTGGAGCGGCAAGGGGCGCGACACGTACTACGTGGACATAGAGCCCGAGCTGCTCATCAACCCCGACGCGCTGCCCATCTTCACCACCACCATGCTGGAGGCGCGCATACCCGGCTTCGACTGGACGCACGGACACTCGGGACTGGTGCTCGACGATGCGCAGGCCGCGACGCTCAACAGCCTGTGGGAGGCCTTTGTGCAGGAACATGCCGAAGAGTTCATGCGCAAAAAGGACTGCGGCCGCCCCGAAAACGACTACATCTACTGGGAGGGCTGACCATGAGCGAGAGCAACATCATACCTATCAGCGAGTCGATGCTGGCCCTGCTGGGCGCGTCGGAGAACGGCATCACGCCGTTTACGCGCGAGATATTCCTGCTCGACATAGTGGTGGCGGGCACCACCTTCTGCGAAAAGATGGAAGTGCTGGCGCCCCTCATCCACGAGGGCACCGTGCTGCGCATGCTGCGCGACCCGAACAACGAGTACGACAAGATGGCCATTGGCATCTACCTCGATGCCGACCGCATTGGCTGGGTGCCCATGGAACTGAACGTCATCATCTCGCGCCTCATGGATGCCGGCAAGGCCTTCGTCTGCCACGTCACCGACTCAAAATGGATCAATTCGTGGTTCAAGATTAAGGCAAAAGTATCGATGATAGAGTAGTGCAAGCTACTCTATCATCGAGAGTTGAGCACAAGCCCCTCGGGTTTCACTTTTTAAAAAAGTGACAAACTCCTTACTTTTATTCTTTGTGCCGCAAAGAACAAAAGTAACAAAAAAGAAACGGCCCGCTGTGTCTCCCGCTCTGAACGAATGGAACCGCCTGCCAAAAGTTCCAAAAGGTGGGCGACAGGAGCGGCAGTATGCTTCCGAAGGCAGCTAAATGCATCACCTAATTTGGTTTAGTGAAGGCAGGCCCATTTTTTGGGATAGCACGTTTGGGAAGTCTCGTTGGTCTTTAGTCGCAATGCAGTTTTGCTTATCTAACGTTTTGTTGGAACTTTTTTGGCAGGCTACCGTTCACATTCGTTACCAGAGCTCCGCCAAGGCGGGGATCTTGCTTCGCCTGTGTGTCTTCAGTACGCCCTCGCTGCGGCGGGAGGAGGATGGGGCGGTGTGTACAGAACGCCAAGGGCGTTCTGTACACATAGTGCAATGTCTACATTGCATAGCCATTCGCACATTAATAAATGGAAAATAAAATGAAAGATAGTGTAAAGCATAAATTAAACGACATACTCTTGTCGGTGTCGTGGGCGGACGTGTCGCGCCAGTATTTTGGCAAGCCTAATGCATGGCTGTATCATAAGCTGGAGGGGGCGGACCATGACGGCAAGCCGGTGGAATTTACTGCCGAGGAGATGGCAATGCTGAAAGGGGCGCTGACCGATTTGGCCGACCGTATTCGGACGGCTGCCGACCAACTGCCTTGATTTTCCTGATGGCGCGGGCAAAAAAGAGGAATAACGAAAGCAACTTTTCTGTATTTTTGCAGCCGCAAAAAGTAGAGATGGATATGCTGGGCTTTCTGAAAAAATGGACCCTGCCGGTGGCCATAGTGGCGGGTACGGCGCTGTACCTGCTGTTTGCCTACGTGCCGGTGCTGCAGCCTGCGGGCGAGTGGCTGAGCGACCCGCTGGACGTGCTATTCCCCTTTAGCGTGTTTGTAACGCTGTACTTCAACTTCTGTCCCATAGACTTTCACAAGATGGCGCCTGCCCGCTGGCAGCTGTACCTCATACTGGCGCAGCTGGCGCTGATAGCCCTGGTGACGGGCGTGGTGCTGGGCTTCGGCCTGCAGGGCAATGCCCGCCTGGTGGGGGAAAGTGCGCTGACGTGCGTCATAGCGCCTTGTGCGGCCGCTGCCTCGGTGGTGACGCGCAAGCTGGGCGGCAACCTGCACCAGATGACGGCCTACATGCTGGTCACCTGCCTAATCTGCTCGCTTACGGTGCCCACGGTGTTCCCGTTGCTCGAGAAGTCGGCCCACATCAGTTTCCTGGCCACCTCGCTGCTCATTCTGCGCAAGCTGAGCGCCATCCTGCTGCTGCCCCTGGCCCTGGCATGGGTCACCAAGCACTTCGTACACGGATTGTACCGCCGCATCATGCGGCACCCCAACATCAGCTTCTACTGCTGGGGGCTGTCGCTGGCCATGGTCACGGGCTTTACCATGCGCAACATCTGCCACGCCCTTGGCACCGGCATACTGGGTTACATAGCATTGGTGTCGCTGCTGCTCTGCGTGCTGCAGTACTTCATAGGGGTGGGCATAGGCCGCCTCACGGGCGAGCGCATCAACACCCGCCAGGGCATGTTTCAGAAAAACACCTCCACCATCATCTGGATCTCGTCGCTTTACCTGCACCCCGTCGCCTCCATAGGCGCCGGCTTCTACGTGATATGGCAGAACATCATCAACTCCTACGAAATCTGGGAAAACGAAAGGCACGGTTAAAATAACCGGGCCTTGTATCGATACCTACTGTAGCAAGGCTTTTTGTCGTCGCTTTGAGTATTGTACAGAACACCAACGGCGTTCCAAACTTCGGCTTGCCGAAGTAGGGAAAAGCTGCGAGTAAGCGAAGGCAGAGATAAAACGAGTCCTTGCTACCCCCTATCGGGGGTGGTTCCAGCGCCTCCATCGGCAGGAGGGTTGCAAGTGGCAAAAATAATCGGAAATTGTTGGCGGAATTAGGAAAAATACATTATATTTGCAAGATGTTTGGAAAACAAATTACAAGAACAATTAAATTATAAATTT
>Ga0181612_142596_pt1 | contig 14914 bp, 4 predicted proteins | sample HoacroProtozoa21_FD_119630 | JGI IMG/M metagenome (GOLD analysis project Ga0181612, IMG submission 119630) | Hoatzin crop microbial communities from Cojedes, Venezuel. Combined Assembly of Gp0051906, Gp0051904, Gp0051908 | reverse complement strand
TGGACCCCATAATTAATAAACTCACTCCCCAGAATGAAAATAGCTCAAAGATTTGAGTCTGTGGAAGTACACAATTCTAGCCACAAAGCAGTTGAGCTTGAGTAAGTGAAGCAAGGGCTTGAGTTGTACAGACAGGGTCTTCCAGATTTTGGAGCTGGCTTGCAGTCATTCCGGTTTCTAATACAAGCCAGGACAATTCAAGCTAGGTGGTGATGCTCACCACATTTCAGCTGTGAACAGGGATGTTACTCAACCTTCTAAAATTCTAAGAAACCTCTTCGAACAACTTGATTTCTTCCTCTACCTGGAATATGCAAAGACCTGTTTTTGAACAATGTTGTTTATCTGTTTTTTAGAGACACAACTGTGTGACTGATGGCGTCATTTTACGAACAGGATGTATTCATTTTACTAGCTTGCATGTGTAATGTGGCAGGGTATCAAAATAACTATCAGGATAACTGAGACAAATGGGAAAACTGAGTTGTTTGACTATTCTAAACTCTGGGAATGGTTTAAAAAGTATTTCTTCTGGCTTGTCCCTCCCTGATTCCACTCACTGCCTTCTTTTGTCTGGGCGGCAGAGGTTTTCCAGGCAGGAGTTATTACATGGCCCAAGAGTCTTTTTAGCCAATTAACCTCTCTCCATAGCCTACATGCAGCCAAATGAGGTCTCAGGAGTGAATGAGGAGTTGTTTTCTTCTAGTCCTTTGAATACACCTGCAGTTTAAGATAATAGTAATTTTATACCACCTCTTTTTGCACTTCTTTCGCGCAAAAGAATTTCCAGCTAAGCCCATTCCTTAAAACTTTATTTTAGGAGAAAGTTCTGGTGAACCCCGTGCTTGAAGCAAGACCCATCACAATGTTGCTCATTGTTAAGTTTTGATTAATGTTCCCACTCAACTGCTGACTCATTCTATTTCCAGCATATGCAAATATTTAGCTTCTTTCTTTTTCTGGAGCATGTTCTGTAGAGCCCCTTGCTGTAGTATCCAAGCAAATTTTCAACATCAACAATAATATTACCAATACAGTAGAACTTTTGTGACATCTTTCTTTTAAGGGTCTCAGACTGCTCAACTTAACCATCTCAGCATTCACACTAAGCAACTAAGTTTTCTTCTGTTGTTTTTCACAGAGTGAGAACAGTGGGATTGTAGCACTGTCTGCAGCTGCAGGGTAAATCAGAAGTGGTATAAAACATCCAAGAATATTGAAGGCAGAGCTGAGGTCTGCAATCCTTATGAAGACAGCTTCACAAGACCTATGCGCAGTCACATGTTTGATGCTAACAAAAGTGAACCAGATGGGATAAATTTTTTAAAGCCTGTGGTTAATCTGATGCAGGTTTTCCAGCAGTTCAACCATATCAGTGAATAAATTTGAGTCGTCTTTTCCTTGGAAGTTCGTATTCAGAACCTTTAAAATAAAGCTGATGTACACTGGCTGTAATCTGAAGCTCATCCTTAATGAGGCTCTCAAAACCAGAATGTGACTCTCCAGCTTCATTAGTAAAGCAGACGTCTAGTGGTCTTTTGCTACTTCATGCTCTTCAATAAACTTTCAAAGACTGCAAGATATGGCTTAACACAAACTCTCCTTATAGAAGCCTAGAGGTAGACTCTTTCAAAGTCAAATTACCTCCTGGGTCTCTGGGTCACTAAGCCCTCATATGATGGCCATGAAGTCCCTCTTCCCTCAGTTCTCTGCAGCCCTTCAGACTGCTTTTTCCTTTCTTCTAGCTCACTTCTTCTTCAGCACCTTTTCCAGTTATCTCAGGAAAGGGTAGTTGTGCTTCAGCTTCAAGAGTACCCCTGATTTTCCCAGAACAGGGTTGATGTTCTGGAAACAACCTTCCTTTGCCCATCTGATCCTAAGAATGCTGAATTCACATTCATTTCTTGAAGCTCTCCCTGGAAGATCTAAACACCCATGTATACATTTAACTTCATGTGCAAATAGAAATAGGTCAAAAGCCCCTCACCAGAGAAAGGCGCTTTTTTTCCCTACAGTTGGTGGTTTCTACACCGATTTTTTTTCCAGTCAGCATGAAATTGCAGCCCAGCCTCCAAAAACACTCTTGCTCTGAATGTCCGGTCCCTTTTTCCCTAATTTGTAAGACCCAAGTCAAAAAACCACAACCAAACAAAACCCACCCCACACCCCCTGCCCTCCATGAAACAAGGTGTCTTTATAACACTGTAACTTTCATTGTTGATGTCAAGGATAATTCCTGGTTTCCGTTAATTAGAAACAGGCACAAATCCTGTCTCAGCAGTGCCACTGGAAGAGATTTCTTGGTTGCTGTCTGGAATCAGCCATGGCTGCCAGTGTCCTGCTGCCTGGCAGAGAGCCTTCCCCGTTACCTAATGAACACTGGGCATTTCTTCCTGTTCTGGCCTCTGTGAAGAACACCGTGTTATTCTTTGATGCACAGAAGGTGCATATTACAGCGCTGTTAAGGTGCTGTGGTTTATGTTTTCACTGTGTATTTGGGTGGGGAATGCTTTGTTGTTATTCAGTCATCTTGAAATCACTCTTAGTGCACACCGAGTTAACCAAAGATGCAAATAAAAGCATTCATTCACTGAATCCAGGCAGACCTTGCAGCTTAAAAGGCTGACAAAAGACAAAGGTGAAGAAAAGAGCGAAAGAGTGCCCTTCGTCTGTTTGGAGTATGGGATGGCTGAGCAAGCCCAGCAGCTCATGCCCACTTCAGAGCCCATGCTACGGGAGAGCATCGGGCAGGCAGTCTGACCACGTGCAGTGAGAGCATTTCTGGGTTGCCACCTGTCTGATTACTGAGGTACTGACCAGGTATTGCACATCTGTATTCTAGCTGCCAAAGATCCAGAGGACTTCTCCATTGTCTTTTTCTTCAGGATCTTCTCAGTCTGACATGCAGGAGACGACAGGCAGGCAAACATTTGCTTCCTCCTGGTGCTACTGCCCTTGGAGGCAGCTGGGTCTCCCCATTAGTGCCCAGGCACTTCTCTTGCTCTTGCAACCCTTGTACTTCTTGGGTTACAACAGCTGCACCTGGTCAGGCACTACCCAGACCTATTTATACTTCCAGCCATTTCCCAAAGGAAGAGAAACTGATGAGCCTTGACGTGAAGCAGACTACGCTTTGAGGCAGGGAATTGCAGAGGTGAAAATACGTTTCATGCTGAAGGTAGCTGCCATATGGCATCCTCCATACGAGTGGAAATTCTAGTTCAGTCCATGGGCCACGTGGCTCAGTTTTCTATCTCTCTCAAGAGCCAGAAGTAGACCTTTTTGAAGAATAACTGAAAGTAAACTCCCTTTTCTCTCCTGCCCCACTACTCCCCTAGCCTTCACTTGCATCTCAAGTGATTTCCTGAGCCCTGAAATAATTTGAAATCAAGTGATTTCCTTTGTGGCTTATTTAGTAACTCCCAGGGTGGATCTCTCTTCCAGGTGCTTGGTCTGTCTGTCCTGAACTCAGATAAACTTCATGCACCTACATGGAGTTTCTGTGTGGTGCTGAAAAAGCCAGTGATTCTAGCCCTTCCGATGCTACAGGGTGTATATGGGTGTATATGCCTGCATAAAGCTGTTGGCCAATGATGTCAGTCTGGCACCTACAAAAGTATGTATCATCACTTTCCTGGTATGATTGCAAGACGAATGCATTGCATACCAATACTTGTCAGTTATTATACCAGGAAATATCAGGACTTCTAATTGCTATTCTATGAAATACCAGGGCAGCTCAAGTTCAATCACTCTTGAGTCTATAGACGAACTGATGTTTTTTTGAGCATTCATCTATGTAAAACTAAAGTGACTAAAAATAGTGCCTATTTACCACAAAGGGACACTTTAAAAACAAATTAATGTTTGTGAAGCACTCACAGTGATAAACACTATAAAATTTTACATGGGAGACCTATTTTTGGAAAGCTGAGAGCATGTAGTTAAATACATTATCACAACGCCTTCCCACAAGAAAGCCGGGCAAAGGTTACATGGACTGCCATAACCTGTTGTACTCAGCGCAACCTTAATACTTGCTTTTTCAGTATTCCTCTGAGGACTCCATTAATAACAGAGATGAATCCAGGATGTGTGATCCTGATCTGGATCCAAATGTAGCTAAAATCTGAGGTTCCTCTCCCCCAGTGGATCTGAAATGGAAGATGACTTCAGGAGTCAAAATAAAACTCAACTGGCACCATCAGAGGGGTGCATGCTAGTGTTGAAATTCAACAGAAGAGCTAAAGGCAGAAATTGGATTCCGCTGCCATCTTTTAATGAAAAGCATTAACATTTCTGTCTTTGGCCTCTTTCTTAAGACTGGCCTGTACTTAGAACGAAGCGTCCCAGGAGCACGAGGCAATTCTGTAATAGAAATAGCATGTCCTTTCTGCTCCTCGCTGGGCCGTTTCTAGGAAATTGAGAGGCATTCTGAGAAGACAAGCCTATTGACCCATGCTCTTCAGCAACACACTGAGAAGCTGAGCTTCTGTTTGGATGTGTTAGCCTGATTTTTACTGTGATTCACAGTTGGAGTTGCAGGAGCCCTTGAAAACTGCTTTTTTTCCCGTCCCCTAGTTAAATGATCAGCTTGCACTGCGGTCTGACTGAGGGCTCTGCCCGCTTCCAGACCCTTGTTCACACTGTAGCATGGGATATGGGGGAACTGCTGTGCTCGTGCACTCCTGAAACTGCCTCTGATGTGGGTATCTCCTGACAGTTTCTGAAGACACTGAGGCATGAGAAGAACATGAATATTTTAGAAGAACATTTGCAGTTATTAACATTCCTTCAGTGTGAATCTAGTGCCATTCTCTGTAAAGGTTTGGGTATATAAAACTAATAAATGGCCAAAAAAATTAGAGATTTAAGACAACATATTGTTAAGTGTTCAACAGATGATCATGTTGTTTATTGTCATGGTGTACAACCCTCTGGTTTATATATCCTCCGGTATGATGCTTGTAATAATCTAGAACATATGACTACTGAATCAATTACTTACTGCGTCTTTGTTATAAAATGAAAGCTAATATAAAATATAACCAAAATGTCTAATTACCTGAACATGGAATTCCTAGATTAAATCATACTCAAGAGGTGAATACCTCATTCCAGAAGAGAATAATGCATATTTGTTCTAAGTGTATAAATGAATTCATATATCCAAGAACAGCTCCATTTTTCAGACCTGGCGTAAGGTCACCACTGTCTCTATATTCTTGAAACTATCTCTACATTTTTGAAAATTTCTAAGAAATTGCAACACCAGCAACAGGCCTTACAAATACAGTTGCTCCTTTGTACGTCATTAGCATGACAATAGCCTGCAGAAATTGAGCCTTCAGCATACATTTTTGTACATTTCAACAGTAAAGAAAAATAACAAAACTTTGCACTCAACTGAGCCATCGACTAGTGCATCTACAAACATCAGCCAATATTTTCAAGGCTGAGTTATAATTTGTGATACTTTATTCTGGGAGTGAGACACCTAACCAAAGCCTGATGTCCAGGAAATGCTGAGCATCCAATAACTGGGCCCTTCTGACATTTCTTGCACTGAGCATTTGAGTCACCTCTGAAATTTCTTAGCGCTTTTAATATTGTGATGTTAATTACCAGATTGTGGTGGTACAGAGTACGATCCATGCTGCAAAAATATTGATTCTTTTACTTGGTTAAGGTTAACTCACAGGACTCATTAGACAGGATTTGTAGGGTGCCACTGATTTTAGACTGTACCTCTAAAACTGGTAAGTTTCCCAGATATTCATTTATAGCATAAGCCTCATAGCAGAAGAAGCTTCATTTTGCAGAAGGAGATAAAAATGTATACTTTTGGGGGCACAAAAATAATCTGCTTGTTAAAGGGCAGTACTACACAGGTCTTTTGCTGGTATTCTCTTACATAAGTAACTGCAGTGAAGCTATGCTTGTTCATGTTGATCAGTGTGAAAAGGAGGTATGCATAATAGAAGAATGCTTCGGCAGGGGGATTGGACTAGATGACCCACAGAGGTCCCTTCCAACCCCTAACATTCTGTGATTCTGTGATTCTGTGAAGAATAATAGAAGAAATAACAGAAATAAATGGTATTCACTTTGCAGCATGGATTCCCTAAAAAGTAGTTCAACATGATTTTGTTTAGGTCTACCATTCCTCCACACTGTCACTTGTCGGAGGCCACTATTTTGCCATTCATTTTCACACCAGCTCACAGAGAAAGAAAATATTTATCCATGTGTGGGAAGTGTCTCAAGATCTCTGTGTGAAAAGGATTGTTCAGACGCATATAATACCATTTTTATTCCAGTTTATATGATGGAATTTGTTCCACAATTGCTTCCTTGTCAAAATTTTCATGAACTTCTGTGGGTGACTTTGTCTTTGTCTCTCATCTGTAGGAACTGTTGCTAACAACGCTCCCGCAAGTCTTTGGGCAACGAATGTGCCTGTCTCAGTGGAGTCACCTATGGAAGGCTGGCTTGTATAAACAGTGGCTTGCAGGACAAAGTCATGACCTTGGCATTCAACTTCCATACTTCTCAGATGCCTTCCCACAGGACACAGGCAATTCTGCTCCAAGCAAATAGTACCTGCATTCTTCTCTGATCTGTTCCACACCTTGCTAAAGCACTGCGTAACACTAGGAAATCTGCCAAGTTTGCCTTCAGCCAAGCCTACTTTGAAAGACCCTAGGGACTTCACTCGAACAGATGCAGCCCTGAGCGTAGGGGAAGATTAACAACAAGCTTACCTGAGCTCTCAGCCTAGATCTGTGTAGGGATGTGGTTAACTTCAGTGAGAGATACACACTAAAAACCTGCAGGAGTTAATGTAGACAAGAGAAGTTACAGAAGGAGAGACCAACGCTGGTTTTTAAATATTATGCATGTATATAATAGGCTGATTGCAGTTAGTGGAAATATTTGAATGACTTTAACAAGCTTTGGATCAGATCCCACTTTTTTTGGTAACTTTGAGTACAAAGCCTTTGCTAGTACAAAGTAAATTGGTTTGAGTATTTCCTATGACTCATTGAAAAGTAAATGAGCTACTTAATACAACTGCTATGTTCGTTCCAGTCTAACTACACCGGCAGAATTATGTAAATCACTGTTCAGGGAGTAGCAACGGATAAGATAATTGCTAAAACACCATTAACAGGAAAGCAGTCTGTGTGAAAAAGCAGTGTTGGATTGACGCTTATTTAATTGCTGTGTGATTTCTGTTCTGGAATCTTGTTCCTTATTCTTACCTCCCTAATTTAAATAATGAGATGCTGTGTGCATTTCTTTGTCACAGAGAACATTATGGTATGCTGTCTTCAGTATACGAGGAAATGCCCGAGATGAGTTAACTACGCAGTAACTCTATTACCAAAATAAGAATTTTTAAGCTAAAAGGATGTTCCACACTTCATGAAACACAGAAGAACTGATCATTGAATTTTAATACCTTCCACCACAGCTACACAATAACCATGAAGTAAGAAAATGTCCCAAGTGTCATTTCAAACAAACTACAAACCCAAGCTGGGAACCCAAACTGATAATGGCCTCTATGGATAATTACAATGGAGGACTGAAATTCTTTTTTTGTTACCCTGCAGTCATAACACATGATTAGACATATATAAGAAGTCACTTTGATTGTATCTGGGTGCTATGTACAATGAAAACAGAACAGTCCAAGGCATTTTAATTTAGGCCTTGTGTTTCATATAAAAATGATAGAATTGCTTGCTGGTGAAATAACAAGCAACCAAAGTTCTTAAAATGTGGGTCAATTTTAAATCAGCAAAAAGCTCTTCCAGTGCTTGCTAATTTAAGTGAAAGCTGAGCCACTAAAAACCTAGAAAAATGTCAAGGTCGTTGCCAATAGCTTTGGTTAGCAATAAAAAGGGACACAAGAACAGGCTAATGGTATAAGGACATTAAATATTAAAAAGGAGCTATTGACTTAAAGGTGCTATCACTAAAACTAAGTAGCAGTGACTATTGACTAAATGGTAGACTGTATGATTCTGACAATTTGTCCACTGACCTATTAGTATTTATCAGATTTTCCCAGTTGTTTTGTAAATGCTAATTATTCTTCTTTGTTTCACATTGTTTTTTTTTAATCTAGTTTTTATAAACAGAATAAAGTAAGAGAATGAAGATTCCGATATTTTCACAAATCATTGCACACACTAATTTATGTTTCTGTGTTTAGGAATACATAGAAAAGGGAGCAAATAGCATACATTGTTCTGGGGACAACTTTTGTATTCCAGTTCCCAAGAAGGAGCATTAGTGCATAAATATATCATAGGTGCAAGGATGTGCATCCTTAAGCTGCAAGTATGTACACCTTTGCTGAACACTGGAGATTTCACCAGGAAGACAAGCCACAGGACATGGGAAGCCCTCCCAGGAAGAGGGGATACGCCTTTCATCATTCACAGAGGCTTGAACTGCCGAAAGGGGAATAGTAAAGAGGAGGAGACCTTGACCTTTCCTTTTTATCAGTCTTCCTCTGCTCCATTCCCAAATAACTTACATGTTTTCAGCAGAAATGCACACCTACAAGATTTTACTGCTAGCTCGTACAACTGATGCACGTGCCAGGGATACTTGCACATGGTAAGAAGACGGCATAATCTTTCCAAGTGTAAGTTTTACCTAGACCGTAAGTCATTCAAAGGTGCACTTATTCCCCAGGTAAGCACATTGCATACTTGTCCTTCAGTTTCATGCCTCTTCTCCACGTAGTTAAAAAATGAATGACAAAGTGAAAGTCACCTTTCTGACAGATGGAACATCTTGTTCAGTACGGGAAGGCATGAATTACTTCAATGATTTCTGTAGGGCTTCATTCTGTGCACAGATATGGAAGAACTAGAGAAAATCTAATTTTATGCTTGAGAAAGCTAAAAGAGCAGTGGAAATTATAGACTAACCAAACTCCAGCAAAATGCCAATCCTATTTCGTCCTTTTCATTGGCTAAATCTGGTGTACTGTACATCAACTTCAAATAAGCTGTATAATTGTACCAAGTTAGGTGTTGCAGGAAATCAGCTCAGATGTTCAACTAGTCACTGTGAGGTTATGAAACTCCTGCTTTTAGCCAAAAAAAAAGAGATATAGGTTTAATAAGAATTGAATAGAAAAGTTTAGTCTTTCCAAACTATGGTAGTTTCTGTTTAGAACAGCATAATGAGAGTATAATGCACCTTGTTGAGGGCTGGAGCTTTCAAAATGAAGCTTTAGGAGCCTTGCCCATAACTCTGCAAAACCCTGTTAAAATTTGAGATGTTCTGAATCGAAAATTTCGGGATGGACAAACAGGTATTTTCCTAAGTTAGTCTGTGTCTCTGGAATCTTACTAATCAGTTGTGGCTACAAACTTGGTCATCTTTTAGGCCTAAGATTTATGTTGGTGCTAAGTAATGTGTAAACTGTTTTAGGAATCACCCAACACAAACATTAAAAACATCACAGAGAGTACATACTCTTATGATTCTTGATAATTAAACTAGAAATATCATGGAAGAATGCTAGTGATGTGAGAAATTCAGTTGTTACAGTTGGAGCTTACTAGTAAATTCATGGCAGCAGTTTCCTAATACGAAAATGCAGATATTTCACAGGAGACCGTAGATACAGATTGCCAGAAAGGAGGATGTTTTGTGTGATTTCAGAATCCAGTGCAATCAGGTAATCTATACCATTAAATGAAAGAATAGAGAAACATGCTTATTGTTTGCCTTAGAAATTAAATCCCTAAATATTATGCTTCATTTAAGTAATGGACTCATTTACGCAAATTGAATTCAAGGAGTGCACAAACTCTGTGCTAGCTTTCCACTCAGGGTGAATTTCTCTCTGTAAAGTAGAGGGAAATTTCTTTCTGTTTTTCGTGGGTTTTTTTCCTGGGCTTTTTTGTGTGTGGTTTTTTTTTTAAAGACATTTATAATGTGGCACTGAAGGTCAAACATCATGTCTTGACTGTTTACCTGCATACATTTCCCATTTCAGGATGCTGCTGAACAAGAGAGATTAGACATATGGCAAAGAACATAAAGCAGTGTTTTAAACCCTACCACTTTCAAGAACCAAGATGAGCATTCTCATTATGTTCAGGGAGACTACTCACACACGTAAAGTTAACAGGTGCCTTAATGCATTACAAACTCTGTGACTCAGTGAATTTCTCAGAATTCTACATGGCATTTTGTGGCTTTACTTTGTAACAACCTCTCAACTCAGGCCTTTGGGTTTTTCTGTGTGCTTAGTTTATACCTTAACGATGATAGGAGCCTTTGTGGAGTGCTGAAATGCAAAATCAATGTAATGCACTTAAGTAAAATAAGTATAAATAGAAAATACTAATATAGGAGGGAATTAAAGGACTGGGGAAAGTAGTGCAAGAAATAATTCCACACTAGCAGTGGTGTGTGAGCTATCTTTTGAGTCCATTAACTCCATGACTCAGTGAGTCTCTCAGATAAATATCTAGAACTCTACATAACAGTCTGTGATGTACTGCTTTCTTCCTGTAGCTGCTTTGAATTTATATTTTTGTCACTGTTTATTTTTAACTCCAGGTATTTTTAGCATACTTTCTCTCCAAGCAATATATTCTCTTCAGCCTCACCTTTGTCATCCACTATTTCATTGCTGCTCTGATGAAAGTAGACGTGGAGCAATCTTTTCGGGAATAAGGTTTGAGGTGATTTAGCGTGGTATATTAAATTGTGTGTGCATGTACAGAAGTATAAGAAAGGTGTTTTATTTTCGTATGTAAAAGACTGTAAACATCTGTAAACATGTTCCTGCCACTGTACATTTTGCTTTGACTTTTAAAGGAGGCCAAAATTAAGAGAATAAGTGGTCAGCTGGGTTACGGAAGAAATGTTCTGTGGACTACATGATAGGGTATAGCAGTACAAAGAGTTATACATGCATCAGTGGGTGGAGCATGCACATAGACCAGGAGATGAAGCAAATGTAAGTTTCAGCTTTTCCACAGATCACTCCACCAAAAAGAAGACGACAATGATTTGCTCCTAGATGCACCAAGGGAAAGTGGTCAACAGATCATGAAGTGTCCGGCACAGTGCTCGGGTGGCAGAGAGATGCACAGTGACAACTTTTTGGCCTGCACATCCTTAATGGCAAATGAACTCCCTGAGAGGATGTGCTCAGGGACAGATATGCCAAGAGCCTCAAGAAGCTCTGCAGGGCTGATATTTTTTGGTGAGACCAATTCTGTATATTCCCTTCCGGCTCAGCAAAGGCTTTTTCCCTGCCTCATGACATGGAGCACATTCAGGTTTTCCACCCAGCCGGGTGGCACAGCAGAGCCAGCTGGCTTACGATGGAATAAATCCCTGCTCGGCTGTGCACAACACTCTCACCTGCCTGCTCTGGGCTCCCATTTCTCTCCAAGTTATCCTAAGACACGTTTCTGTCATTTCCCCTTTGCCCTCGCCACCGCCATGCCTCCCAGTGGCACAGTTTGCTGCAGAACTGTCCTGTTGGAGTACAGAAACTCAATCCAGGTGACCATTGCCTGGCACACAGAAGTCCCTGCACCGTGTGTCATGCTGCAGAGGCACATCTTTCCCTTTATCAGCTGTTCTTACCCTCTAAGGCATGAAATTTTCATTGAACTGTTGTTTGTTTGTTTGTGTTTCATAGAAAATATTATGGATGATCAAAGCATCTTGTGGAAAATGCTCGACATCCTTAAGAAAATCAGAAAATTTTCAGGATACAGCAAGCCTAAACAATTAATTACTTTGATTGAAAATATTTGAGGTTTGTGATAAAGTATTTCTACTTTTAGAAAGATTTTGTGAATGCTTTTGATGTTCTGACACATGGACTACTAATTTTCTCTTCCAGTATTTACCAAATAATGCAGCACAGAAAAAATATGGAAGAAAACAATATGTTGGGCACAGAAGCAATAAACCTAAAAAAGAGCACACAGCCTTTGTGTGTGTACCTGCCTCTAACAAACATTAGACTTTTTGCAGAAATATCTATGGGATTGTCCAGGGAATTTGATGTAACCTGTGGTTAATCATTGGTCATCTTTCTATGTAAAACTGCAAGTCACATGACTTGGTCAATAGCATATAGGGGAAGAATGTAGTAAGTAAATATTTAGCCACTAGCTTATTGTTTCCATTTGTATCATGTAGAGCAAACAGTACAGTGTACAAAACTGCCACTTCCTTAATAAGAAAAAAGGTAGTAACACCAATAAAAGGTGATTTTTATTGCAGAATAGTAAAGTGGTTACAGATTTTTCATGCTTTAACTTCACTTGTTAAACGAAGATTCTTCTATTAGTGCCTAGTTGAGGTGTTACCTTTGTTTGCAGTACAGTTTCTATGCTTTCTTTGGAAAGTGTTGGAAACAATCTGTGAAGGAGGTGCCTTAAAAAAAGAGGTGAGAGGACTTTAAAGCTACCTCCAAGTATATTAAAATTAGTGCTTCAGAAATATTCAGGGCACTTTACCTTGGGATGTTTTCTATTAAAAGCTTTTTCCAGTATACAATCTATGTGCTTTAAAATGTTACATGCTGTTATTATGAAAACAAAGAAAATTACGATGATCTCATTGCATGACTTATAATTATAAATGTAACCACAGATGCTTCATTTTCTGAAGATCCTCCTGAGAATCAAAACACCAAGAACTCAATCTTAGCACCTGCACCCAACCACAGCCTTGGAAAAATGTGTCATTGTGTAATCAACATGAGCAAGCCATTGGGTCGCAGTTGGGAACACCCAAATTGGCCGTGCATGCTCCGATGGAAAGACAAAGAGCACGGGTATCGGTATGTTATAAAACATACACAATCCAGTTTTTACCTAGAGTAAAATGATGAACATGTTAATTTAACTTCAACTGTAACTTAAACTTCTTTTACAGTTGTGTGTAACTTTAGATATATTCTGGTGCCCAAGCAGTGTCTTGTTTTACAGAGTGCATGTTCCAATATACTCTAATCTACAGCAGTAAGAAACGCTTTCAAGAACACTACTTTTGTCAATTATTCAATATTTGATAATCATTCTTCCTTTTTCTCCTGTTTTAAAGCTCTCAGGCATCTGGGCAGTCAACTGGAAAATGTTGTTTGACATGCATGACTAATCACATACCATTAACAGTGAAAAGCCAATAGTCCACTGAAATATACTCTTTTAAAAAAAAATAAATAAAGAACTGAATTTTTTTTCCTAAGCTCTTTGGCACAAGCCTAAGGATAGCAAAATATGTTTACAGTGATCCTGGTGAACCTGTGAATTATTCACAGGTACCTTCCTACCTGTGTGAATTTTTCACAGATAGAAAGATCTTTTTTGTGAGAAATCCAGCCTCATAAGACAAATAACTTTCTAGCTGGGACTGACAGTAACAGCAGTATCCTGGGTGTCCAGCACTTGTCTCAATTAACTTGAATTAGCTTAGTGGGAGTGTTAGCAATCCCAGCTGGGGTGAGAGCTGCATCCTGATGTGACCAGGAGTGCAGGTGGCCTGCCCAAATCCTGCTGGACTAAGCAGCATCAACTTAATTATCAGCTGATGGCCACCTACCTTCAGTTTAAGCAGTGCTTAACGAGAGTGAGAGATACCGTCCGCTGTATGAGAACTGCCCCAGAGAAACACCTGAATTATAACTTACAATAAGAAAGCATGAAAAGTAAGCAAAGAAAGACAAGAACAGATACAATTTAAGGTCATATGATAAGACCAATGATAGCACAAAGCTGTATATAAGTTATTGGATGGCCTGCCCAAGAGGAAAAGATTTCCCACCCGCTTTCTAGAGAGATCTGGAAAAGAAATCTGCCCGTCCTAAAGAGCACATAAGCCTGAATGGTGTTTGGGTTCTCCTGGAACCAGGCTGGTACTTAATTTCACATATCCCAAACTCTGTTACAGCACATTAGCTTTTAATTTCCTTGTGTTGGCCTAAAAACATAGAGAAAAGGTAATTATTTTCTTTCAAATTGTTAGTGGAATTTATGTCTTAATGGAATAAAAGTGTTGTAGCCTTGGGATATTTTTAGGCTGTACTGTTGGGTTCCCTACAATATTTCTCCCTGAACTGTCACATTTATGTACGCTTTTGAAGAAACACTGGAATAACTTTATACAACATTTTTGTGGGCCATTCTGTTCCATTTTTGGCTGATCAGGTAAAGAGAAAAAATAAGTCTGTAGAAAAGACTTTGCCTCAGTTGCCTTGACACAAATTGTTTACTTTTAAACAGATTTTCCAGCCCTCAGTTTCTGATCCATAACACATTTGAAACTCCTTTGACCGTGGTGAACTTGGGCCCTATTGTTGATTTTTTTATTGCAAGTAATAAAGTGCTTATTTTTTATTACAAGTGTTCATTTTTTTATTATAAGTAATTTTTTATTACAGTTATTTATTGTTGCTATCTATTTAGCTACAGGATATGGGATGTAGGGTGTAGGGATGGGGTCAGAAGGGCCACAGCGCGGCTGGAGCTGAGCTTGACAAGGGATGCTAAGAATAACAAGAAGGGCTTCTACGGGTCTGTGAAACAGAAAAGGAAGCTTGAAGAAGGCATATGCCACTGATGAACAAGAATGGCAACCTCATATCAAGAGATGAAGAGAAGGCTGAGGTACTTAACAACCTTTTTGCCTCAGTCTTCACTGGCAACCTCTTTCCTTGCCCCTACCCAGTTGACGGACTGCAAGATGGTGACCAGAGGGGCAAAGCCCCTCCCACTGTAAGGGAAGACCAGGTTCCTGACCACTTGAGGACCCTGAACATACATAAGTCTATGGGACCTGACGAGATGCACCCCAGAGTCCTGAGGGAATTGGCTGATGTTGTTGCCAAGCCACTCTCCACTATATT
>Ga0181612_100924_pt1 | contig 14914 bp, 9 predicted proteins | sample HoacroProtozoa21_FD_119630 | JGI IMG/M metagenome (GOLD analysis project Ga0181612, IMG submission 119630) | Hoatzin crop microbial communities from Cojedes, Venezuel. Combined Assembly of Gp0051906, Gp0051904, Gp0051908 | reverse complement strand
TCCGTCGCACCTTGTCCCTGTGCAACCGTTCAAGTTGACCCTTTTAACAGGCAGCATCTATGCACACTTCAATCACCGACAGCATAAGCTGTGCACAGTGCTTGGGTTTGGGCTCCAAAGCTCACATGCCATCTCCGCTCGTCACAGCTCCGGAAGCGTGGCCCAGAGAACGCAGTGCCAGGTTCTCCTCAGCCCTCGCACTGCACGGAAGAAATAGCCGGAGCTTAGGTTCAGACACATGCAGGACACACTGGTTGTGTGTTTAAGCTGTGTTGCTGAAGATGTTTTGCTCTGCTTTGCATGTGTGTCTGTTCCGGGTGGTTTTCCTTGTGTTTAAAAAAAAAATAGACATATTTAAAGTCTACTTTACAAAAGCTCAGCAAATCAACACTGATCTTATCCAGACAATTCTTCAAATGAATGTTCTGCAAATGCCTCCTCACAGCATGCAAAGATTTAGATGCGCTGGAACTGGCTCCACAAAGGATGCTCTTTAACAAGAGGAATTTAAGCACTGATACCAGTTCAATTTGCCGCTTTTTGATTTTAATATAAAAGGAGATACTTCCTGCAAGGAAGGATTCAGCTTTCATCACCAGAACCCTAGTACAGACTTTGCAGGCTAAGCGAATTCACAGATAAGCACTTTTCAGAAACGTTACAGATTTCTTGGCTTACACAGGTTCTGGAGAACGAAAGCACAGGCTGTGCTGACATCTGGTGGCTTTCTCTGCAGACAAAGGCAGTTAATGGCAACAGCTCTGGGCTTTTCGTTGCCTTTTTCTTTTTTTGCATTCCAGATGTAAGTTCTCCAAGACACAAAGCATTATGATAAAAACATTTTTGTTTCCCCTGACCAGTGGACACTGCTGCCCTATGCAAGTCCTCCTGTAAAGCAACAAAGGATCCTTTGTAGTGCACTATTAACAACAGCGTAGAAAAGGTCTCCTCTTTATTTCCAAGCATATTTCTTCACGAATACAAAACAAAAATAACGTACATTCACTGTCACAGGAAATGCCGCGATTGCAGATCAGATGAAGCACTGCAAATCAGCAGAGGTGGCAGCAAGAAGCAGAGGGAAGCGGCTGGGAAAGCATGCAAAGGCGTGTTGGTTTCTCTAACTGAACGGGAAAGGTAGCACGAAAAAGTCAATGTCCTCATAATATGAAAAGTAGCAAAGCTGTCTACCAGGAATCATCGCTTGGTTCACTGATCATCTGCAGATCTGTGCCAAGTACGACAAGGAAGTCACGGAGGGAGGATGGGGTGCCAACCAGCAAGGCTGAGCTCAGTTCAAACTGTTCAATAAAGCAAAAGCCTGCACTTGCCTTCCGCATCTGTAACGCCTCCGGCCGGCTGAAGTGCCCCTGAAGCCAGGATCCTATCGGTCATCCCAGACAAAGAATGAATATCGCATCGCACGGTCTGTTTTCTCACTCCTGATCCCCGGACACTCAGCATTCCTGTGGCCATTAGCTTGCAAGGACAGGACCCATGGATGTCCTGTCATGGATGTCCTGTCATGGATGTAGTAACTCTTGGAATGCTACTTGCAAGCTTGTTTTTAAGTAAATAATCTGTCAGGGATGTGCTGAATACTCCCAGAGAGGGAAAGAGAAACACCACAGCTTACAGCTTATTTCTGGATCACCTCTAAGACAGAACGTTGGCATCACAGAAAGCAGCTCCCCAACTTTAACAGTGGTGCATACCAGATCTTTGAGGACTCCTTTGTGCCACTGGTAACTGTAAACATTTCACTCAGCTATCTGTGTCAGCAGCTTTCTTAACTCTTGCTTCTGAAGAGGCAACATAACTACCTCTGGACAGAAAAACACACAGAAACTGCTGCATGCAGAAAATATAACAACAGAAAAACCAAGATGCCTATTCCAGCAGTTTGAGTTCAATTCCAAAAATTATTGAAATGCACTATTTTCATACCTTTAATGGTACAAAAAGCAGCACTACTCCAGTACTTCTGTGCCAAGAGTGTTGTACAGTCAAGATTTTGTGTGCTTATTCAGTTACACTATTAGCCCCTTTTCCTCTTCACGGTGATTCCTTTCCTAATATCCTCTCTTCTCCTTTGGTAGCTATTCTTCCACACCTCCAAACTAAAACTCCAGCCTCTCTGAAGTGATTTTCTTTCTCCAAGAAACATCCAAGCCACACACACGCCCCAGCTTCCAGTCTCAGTGCCTTTCCCTGCTACAGTGCTACACACCGGAGAAGCTGCATCTTATTTCAGTGTCCACTCTGGATGCTTTTCTTTCTGTTCAAGAAAAAGGCTGGTGAAAGGCTCCAAGGACATCATACAGAAAGATGAATCCTTATTAACCCCATGATGTCTAAGAGCACTAGCAAAGCTGTATGATTTACCCCACTACACACTACGGAGATGCCACCTTTCACCAACAGTAATTGTAAACCAATGCAGTTGATGACCTCTGCCAGGATGGCAAACCACGGTACCAACTCCAAAGGTGGTTTCCTTCAATAGAAAGAGGATTTCATAACAACATGGGCAAAGACATCTCAGTCTTTAGTAATTTATTAGCCAGTTCATAGATATCATTCATTACTCAACAACAGTGGAATCAAACCTACTGAAAAATGCTGGAACAGCACCTATCTAAACAAGCTCTCAGTTATTATCTATGGTTTTATGGGGTTTATTTGAAAGAAGCATTACTAAAGGTCTGATGAAAATAACACAGTAGAAAAACACTTGGGGAAGAATCCAGTTTACAAGTGTGGTCACTGAGAGCATTACAAAAGGCTCTACTGTGCTGCTGCAGAAAGGAGCCAACGAAGTGCCACTGCCGGCCAGACCAGAGCTCACAAAGCAGTAGTTTAACTCTTCCCTTGGAGAGAGAAGCTGGTCTGGACTGCCAGACACATCATTCGTGATTATTTGCATTAAAACATTTACTTTTTTCTAGTTAATGCTGTAGAATTGCTCCCTTCACTGTGCCACACTCGATGTGGCACTGAACATTTGTAACTGTATCAGCCCAGAAATGACAGCTGTTAAAATTTGGTGACTCTTTCAAACACAAATGCCTTAGAGAAAGAGATCACAAAACCGATTCAAATCTGTCTGAAAGGGCTGAAGACCAAATTCAAATTCTCAGAAGACGAGGAAGAGAATGACAGTGTTTGCTCAGTCTGAGAGCCTGAGCGTGCTGACGGACGTCACCTAGATGCCTTGGTAGGACAGTCTGAGACACTTGTCTCTCCAGTATGCCATCTACTTCTTACACAGTTACCTCCATTATTGCAAACTTGGCTGAACAAAGCTGGTGTACTCTGGAGTGCAATGCATGAGCTTAAACTGTCTGTGAAGACTGGTACAAACCCGCATCAGCCAGATGAATCTGGCAAACGTGACAGACTTGAAAGGAGGTCGCTGAGACATGGGCCCGTGTTTGGGGAGCAGCTACCAGCAACAGAAAGAGAAGTGCCAAGTTCTCCCCACAGATTCATCAGAGCATAGATAGCAGCACCTAAATCCCAAGCGTACACAGGTGACTTCAGTGACACAGGATTCCTCCTTACAAGTTAAAGACAGAATCACCCTTGTAATTGCAGACGACAAAGTGGCAGACTGCTTTCACAAGAGAATAAAACTTGGCTTGGAGCAAAGCTGTCAGTGAGTAACACCAGCTACCGAAACCAGCCTAAACCAGCGAGTTGTTAGGAAGGATGAAGAAAATGAGGTGGGAACAATACATACAGGTTTCTTTGGCTCTACATCTAAAGTAAGGAGAACTTTTATTTAGATACCTTGGAAATCAGGGATCTGCTTTCACTATCACTTGTCAATTAAAAAAAAAAAATCAACAAACCTCTAGGAAACGGTAAGCTTACTTCTCTGGAAAGTCTCTAGTGGAAATGGAGGTGTCAGCTCTCCCTCAGAGCTTCGAGTAGATGTCTGGGTCCAAAGCAATTGTATGAGGTCTCATTTAATTTAGCAGAGCCTAGGCTCAACCAGCCTGCTAAGACACGGAGCCAGCACCACTTGTATTTCAGTGGAGAGGCTTAAAGGCACAGTGTCTCATCTTGGTAACCCCTAAAAAGAAGTTTCATAAGCAGAGTCTATCTAAAGGTACTTTATTTGATGCACGATTAATATTTCTTATTGTTGATTTGGTTAATGTAGTAGGAAAGCCAGGAATTACCAAGAACTAACACATAGCAACAAGAGTATTTGGCTCTTGGAAAGCAGTAAAGAATCAATTCCAGTCCTGAACACTTGGCTCACAGACTGGGCCTCTCCTTGCAAAAATGCAGTCATTCAGGTTTTATTCTCACAACTGAAACCATGAGCTTTCACTCCATTTGGAAAAATGCCCAATTCCTAGCTATGCACACTGATGTCCTGGCAGAGCTCAGGTTGCTACCTCTTACACCAAGGTGTCTCCATTAAGTAAAGCTAGAAACAGGCAAGCTGGTCCTTGAACACAAAAGCCTCCCAACAGTCATTTGTCCCTTTCAGCAAGCTGCAAGAGAGCATAAAGGACAGCATTTACCAGTGAAGAGCATGGAACACTCGCCAGTCTGCACCACTTCAGCAAAAGAGACCAAACATAAAATGAGAGAACTAAAGCTATGACTTGAAACAGAGAGATTTTCTTCTCAAGCTCAGGAATACCCAGTGATCTGGCCATAAAACATTTCCATTTTTGTTAGAAGTTAGTAGTGTGGTGGGATCTTGCTGTGCACTGTATAATCTCCATACGCAGCTAATGTCTGCAGTAGGATCGCACCGAGAACACGTCACAGGTCAGAGATCGTTTGCACTGCCTGCATTGCAAGAGGCAAGCAAAGGAAAAAGAAATGTGAGCAAGAAAGAGAGTCATTTATGTCCCCCAGTTTTCCTTCTCTCAGTCTCAGCATACTGACAGAAATTAATTTCTATAGGAAGGGAACTGCACTGTTTGCAAAGCAATCCTCTAGGATTTATTGATCTTTAAGAAAAATCTCATTAAGCAGAATAAGGAAAATTTACAACAGGTATGGGAAAACAAAACAATCTCTTGGGATCTTCACCAGGCCGAAACAGGATTAGCTTTGTAGTTTCTGTAATCTTGCTCACAGAAGAATGCTAATTCGGTCTCATTTGCTAGAACAAATAAAAAATTAAATATTTAGCACTCTAGTAAATGAACCACCCAACAGCCAGCTATTCTGAATCTTAGAAGACAACTAGCAACTTTTTGGCCAAAGACAATCATAAATCTCCACATACTCCCCCCTCCACCCCCCCATATTTTTACTAAAAAAATTATTCCAGTATAAAAGATGTTGTTTAACCTCGTTTAAAAACAAAAACAAGATGCTGAATATATAGAAGTAAATATGTACACAAGACCCCTCAAGATTTGTTTAACACAGGCTTCAGAATTGTTTGTATAAGCTTTCAGCAAATTAAGTGATTGCATTTCTAATGCCTTCAAATGCCAGAAAAATAACGAAGCATGATTTTCTCTTTTTTTGTGCATTTTTCTGTTAGGAAAGGGGGAAAGATACTATTTTTTCCATTAAATTAGCCTGTAGGTGTAATAATTTCATACTTAGAGGATCAGTAGAATATTTTACAGATCACTTTACATTCTCCCTCATGACCCATCAAAATATGTGTCTCAAGAAGTTAATTTTTTGCCCTGCTGATGATTAATTCATGAGGCTTCAACAATATGCAAAGTGAAAGACACAAATTGGCTTCTCCAGCAATACCTTCAAATACCTCTAATTATTCACAGGGGATATGGCAGAGCTAAAGGACCCACAAAGGTTCAGAGCAGTCACAATTCTTTCAACCCAGTAGGTCAAGGACTTCCTCTTCTAAAACAATTAAGTCAGCAACATTACTAATTCAGAACACAGACAAATCTGATGGAAAGCCTTCACAATTATTAAACATGGAATTCTTTAAGGTGCTGAGCCAATAAGTTCCACATTCGTTTTTTAAATTAAACCTGAAGTTAATGAAGTCTGCCTGTCTTGTAAAAAAGAAAAAAATAAAGAGCAGAAGGGGTTTTAGAATCTCAACTAGAAAACAGACAAGACTGTTTGCAATGAATGCTGAACACTTTATTAACATACACCCTGCTTTTAAAAAAAACAGGCAAGCATTAACTTTGCTGACTAAATAATAGCTGTAATAATAATCACTACCACAGAGGCTTTCCTGAGGATACTTATCTAATGTCCTCATAATTTATAACTCTCTAGCCCAACCCCGTAAAGTGCCAAGGGCAATCAACTGCACCTTAGAAACAATTTTCTGCGTGTCTCAGAATTTCTCATATTTTCTAATGGCAACTCTCAGTTTTATTCTAGTGAATCTTGTCCAGACTAGACACTGGAAAAACATAGTATGTCAATAGCAGATTTCAAATGTTCTTACTGATTGAGATGCAAACGTACAAAACGAGGACTGGTGGTATATGCTATCATACTTCATTTCCTTGGTTTACTCTTTTCTGCTTCTTGTTGGAGGAGGACTTCTTCAAGATTTTACCAGAAAGACCCCACTCCCAACTTAGCTAATTTTTGTATTGACATACCAAAATTCAAAATGGTATAATGGCACACTGCATTTTACAAAGCAAGAGTTTTTCTTTTCTGTCATAAATACCCACTACGTACTAATGACTACCTGCCATTAGTTATTCTGAAAAAAAAATTAAAAGCAGCTTTCAATTGTGTTCTTCCCTGAATAAGCCACCCTCTCTTTCTTCGGAGACACAGAACAGACCGGTCTATTCCAATTTCCTTTCACTATAAAATTTACTCTGATGTTTTGACACCTTTTTTGAGATCACATCCTACTGTTTCACTGTTGTAGCCACAAACCTAGTTTCAAAGACAGATAATATATACAAATATTATCAATGCCTTTTATAAAGTAGGCAGCTCTGGACAACACCACTTCTAGTTCAACATTTGGCACTGTCATCAGTCCCCTTCCTGAACTGCCTCTTATGTCTTAGGTATATAAGCAGCATACTTAAATGAATCTTCTGCAAATTAAATTACAAATCTGTAAGACTTGAGTGCCAGTAATCCTCTTTCCCAAGGAACCTTTTTTCCCCCACATAAAAAAGGTTGGTTTAGTACAAACAGCCACAGAATAACAATCATTCACATTATAGGAATGCCCAAAGACCCTTAGGAAATGCATAGCGAGGCCAGTTGCAGTGCATCCCAGAAAAAAAAACACGTTAAAGAGATATCCCAAGTCACTTAAAAGCAGAAAGTAAAAGGCAGGAAACAAAAGAGCCAAGAAACCTACGAGAAAGAAATCCCACTGACTAGCTGGGGAGCAATCAGAGGGCATCGGGAACGGGCGGGAGCTTTCTCTGCGACACCCCTGCACTTCGAGCGCAGGCAGTTCTGCGTTCTAGCTAGGCAAATCAGATTCAAATAAGCAAGTGACCGTATCAAGGTGGAATGCAACCACATCCCTTAAGTACCCTGCTGCCACAAAGTCATTCAGCCGCATTTATGAGAAGCCCAAAGGACATCCAGGGACCATCAATTTTATCATGACAGACATTTCTTTACATTGCCAAAAGACATGCCCTATATGTAGTCCCCTGTCAAAACGTGAGAAATCAGGTCAAGTTTCAGCTCTTTGCTATGTTCAGCACATTCTCTGAACGACGCTGCTTGAGCTTTCCTGAGCAATCTGGCTATCAGGCACTCTATGCTGCACATTAAACAAATCTAATCTTGTTTCATTATTCCATGCTGGTTCCACTACTTACATTTCTAACCAAAACATCAGTTTAAATGTTACTGATAAGACTAAGCAGACACGGTACTAATAACCTATCTGTCAATCATTTAAAATTACTCTCAGCAGAATTATAAGCATACCCTCTAAAAATCACAATTTGCATTCTGAACATTTGGAGTGCAGATACCTGCTGCCCTCAGTCCGATGATTTGAATGTACATTATCCCCTCTTCTCCCCTGAATAATTATCAAGTAGTGTAAAGAGCATCAGGAATAGCATTTACTTTTCAGCAGGCTATCCAAACATAATCAGCCAGTTATCAGTTTAATGACAACCACAATGAACCACACCTTCAGTCAACACAAATGTACTCCTACCTACTCCAGCCGCTTTCAGTGTACTGTCTTCTTTCAAAATCAGTTTGTCATCATCTTCCAAACTCACTACAAGTTCACCAGTCTACAAATCAGAGAACCAGAATACAAAGATAAGAATTTACTGACTGTCTCTGCCCCAGTCTTGTTCGCCTGTGCAGAGATCTGCCTGCATTAAGGCATGTAAAGGGGGAAGAACACCGCTAATAATCATACCTTAGATTTGTGTGCTTGGTGAATAATCTTCATTGTATCTGAAAGAAAATACAATGTTTTCCTAAAATAAGGCTTAATAGGCAGGTAACACTGAAAGTTGTACGTGGGGAAAAAGAGACAGAGGGGTAAGGTTCAAAATCTTTCACTATTAACAATTTTGTGTATTTAACTGAAAAGAGGATAAAACATCTTAATTCCCCAGTCCTGCAGCCACAGTCTTAAACCAGTCAATCCAACAGTAAGGTACCACATCCTACTGGGCTTTTGTCTGCTGGCTGAATTACAATAACTAACTAATGACCATCCCACTTGCCAGTCAAAACACATCAATTTAAACGCCATTTAGGGTGTTTTAATCTAACAGGATTTACACATGCAACTGGGGTAGCACAAATAGTATTCATGCTGTTAAGTTGACAGGCAGCAAGTGATTAAGACACAGTAACCTGACCACTTTGGACCATTCCTTGAAATTTTCCTTCTCATGAAGAAAGCACCGATGGTAGAAATTTTGTTCAGCACATCCATTTGCCATGAACACGTACTGCCTCTCCTCTTTTTAATGTTATGCCCTCTTCAATAATATTTACCTCTGATATGCTTGTGCAGTGTAGCACTTTAAGAAATTATGCTAGACAAAAAAAGAAATACCGCTTTCCTCTAGCAATGTGGGCAGGGCTTTGTTAACCAAAGAGGAAAAAAAGGGAAAATAATGTGGTCACTAAAATCACCAGATGAGTGCAAAGACCCAGAGGGAACGGAAGTCAGAAGATGCCCATGCAGCACTTCAAACCAAAACCAAACTCCAAAGCCTCTGTGTTTGAACAAATTCAGAATAACACATTAATCCCTTCACAGCAAAGAAGCAAAGAGAGTTCTGTTTGCCTGCTCCTCTTCTTTGGTTTTGTGCATTAGCTGAACACTACATGTTGAAATAGTCTGCTAAGAGAAGGATGCGAGAAAGTTGAATATAGGCTAAAACAACTTTCAAACTACCGAGAGCAAGTATTCAGATGTTCAGAATAACAGAGAACACATTCCCATTCAGAAATTTGCTTCCATACCACTCTGGCCCATTTTGAACGTTTTATTTAAAACATTACAGGAGGTCAAAACTACTCCGTATTCCCACTGCAGAAGTCACTGAGAAGGCAGCCTTATGCTGTAATAATTGCAGTATTCGCAGCAAGACACATATTAAATTGCAATCACCAGGATCATCTTGCAAAGAAGCATTGCAAAAAGACCAAGCAATCACAGCAAAAATATACAGCAGTCATGAAACCTTTCTACCACAGCAAATACTGTCCGGCCTCTGCCTGTTTATTTTAAATTTCTCCATCTACTTTGTCAGATTCCCTTTTCTCTAGCCTTTGCCCAGTCATGCTCTGAACTATTGTCTCAATTCTACTTGTTCACAACTCCACCAGTGGCATCCAGCAGTTCACCGTGTCTTCACCCGAGCTATTAAATGGCTTCTCTAACCCTGCTACAGACGTGAAACCACAGTCTCTTCTCATCCTAGCTAAAGCCTTACGTGCTCTCAATTGCCTTTGCTGTTTCACACCCATTTAGTCCCACTCAATCGTATTCCCAAATTTTTCTCTTTCCTTTTCTGGTAACAGATCTTCCACGACAACAGACAAGAAATCACTTTCTAGGTCTGATTCTGTGAAGTATCTACCATACTGCTCCACATTCATGGGGAAAAAAAAAAAAAAATTGAGAAGCAGCTCATGAGACAAACTGGCACCCAGGCTGCCATCATCAATGAAAAGATGGCAATGATGGGGTAGTAAGATGAGAAGGCTGACTGAGAAGAGTTCTAAAACAAGGACAAGAATGCTATCTACAAAGAAACAAAGAGAAACTGAAAGCCATAAGCTTTGAGATTTGAGTTAGAGCACTAAGCCAAGAGGAAAAATGTGACGGCATTACATATGATGTTGGGAGAACAAAGTGGTGCTGAATTCTGCAGGGACAGAAGCCGAAACAGACAAGGTAGGAGACAGCCAGGTCCAACTGAGATTTCTGGCACTGCCAAACAAAGCAGAAGGAAAAATCTGACTCTTCCCAGCACTGTTCATGCAGAAGTCTCACTGCTCTTTCACCACCAAAATACAAGAAAGACAGTAGAGCACACACGAGATGCCAAAAACATGAACCTGGATGATTCACAGCCTGAAGGGAAGGTGAGGAACTTGGCTTTGATTTTTCTGTGTGAAAATTTCCAGGCAGCCAGCACCATCCCACTGTAAGTAGGCCCCCACTAACTGGTGTAACAGGTTTTAAAGTTCTGCAGTGTTTTTCACCCACATTATGCTCAGTCCTAAACAGCACAGTCAGGTGCTCAGCCACAACATATGCCTTGGGAAAATCTACACTGATGCTCTTAAGTGATGAAAGAACTAGCAGCAGGGGCAGGCAGCACCAGGAATACAACTGATCGCAGCAGTTCTAGATAAGACCTCCTCATCTGGCCAAAGCCAGATACTAGAGGGGGGAAGGGCACCTCCACATTCAAACTTACAGTTACCTAGATTTTAAGACCTTAGGTAATATATTAAAAATACTAGTAACAATCAAGTCCTTGCCACTGACCTATCATAAATCTTAATCCTTAACTCTTTTTCTGCTTTCATTCTGCAGTATCTGTTTCACCATCAGCAAGATCACAGAATGAAATGCTTAGCTTTCTTGTTTGTTTGTTTTTGAATAGGCAAATAAAGTCTATTACCATTCACATGTAGTAAGTAGGTTCCTCATTCAATTATTTGAATCACTGTAATGGAAGGAGTTTGTCAGCTCCAAGAACATGGGAGACACAGGATCACTTGCAGCAGAACTCCAAGGGAACTTTCAGAATTGCCAAGCGTAGGAAAACACATGTTACTGACATGCGAGTTAAACTCCCAGAAAGGAAGTAATTTAGTCTATTTTGAAAATATATTCTGTCCCAAACAGATGAATTGCATGTGTTCATGCCAGTCCTCACAAAAAGGAAATATGCACATAGCTTTACATTAGAGGATAAAGTCAGCCTAAATTTCACACCAGGCTATTTCATTCCAAAATCTTGTATTTAAGAACTTTCATAGCTACTTTGAGCAAAGTTCCCCTGCTTCTCATATATCGTGTCAATTATTTAAGTATGTAAGCCTTCAGCATTTTCCATTTACTGCCTTCAGCTCCCACTTCACCATCCTTTCTGACTTCACAATTAGTAAATACATACCAAAATACATAAGCACATAGAGAACTACAATTTCAAAGAGTTTGAGATCACAAGCTGCTCACTAGAGTAAAAGCAGAGTTAAAAGGCACTTCTAAAAGTAATAAAAAATTAATATCTAAAACCATCAGTACCAATTAGCAAATAATATATAACATGCAGCCTAATCCAAAGATTAATACGGAAACTCAAAATAATGGTCAAGTTCCGTAGACACAATCCCAGTGGCATAACCCCAGCTACCAGAACTGGACAGAGTTGTAAACGTAGGCAGGCACTGCCACCAGCACGCGTATTCTACAGCAGTTCTCTTCTAAAACGCATAGGAACTGGTATATAATACTATGCCTGCATTTTACATGAATTAAAACAAGAAAAATACCCACGTACCATACTTGTAATTTTTGAAAGGAGGAGGAAGTCCTGTTCTTGAAGGCACATCTATTAAAATAAAAGCACCAAGTTAAAACAAAACAGTCTTTTTTTTCCATTTCCAGTATTTTATTTTCCATTCTGTTATGCATACATCCTGGACATCCTTTACACCAAAATAAATCCACAACACAGGAGGCTTGTTTGAGCATCAAATATTAAAACAACCTGTGGCTCAGATTCTACAGTTACTCTGTTAACTTGAGCTTGAAGTCCCTCTGAACACAACAACCCATGAGGACAGTGAGTCAATGCAGTTAGGGTATGATCCCCGGAGTCGATCCTTCAGAAATCTGCCAGGAACACCCTGTTTATGGTTTGCACACCATCTCTCTCTACCTCATACAAAAAGCTAACAACTGTCATTCATAACAGAATTGTTCAGGAAACAGCCACAGGAAACATCCACAAAAAGGAAGCCAACATGTAGAAAATTAACTCTTTAGCCACACACAGGGCACTGCCCGTAAGCAACTGCAAGAACACCAACACCTTCCCTGGTACCAGTGTTCCCAGTGACACCCAGGGATTTAACCAGGGCCCTGGAAGGCCCAGCCATTTGTGGGGTGCTCAGCAGCAAGACGGCTGAAACCATAATTTCATCAGTAGTTTAACAATTTATCTCAAACTCCCCCTTCAAAGCAGCTTCCAGCAAAGGAAGGAACACGGCTCCTTTTGGACCAGGAACAGCACTCTCCATCTATCTGTGGAATGAGGTTCCAAAAAGTCTTGTTCAAGACACCAGCTTTGTCTCAAATAACAGCGAGTTGCAATATTGCACACATCAAAAGCAAGTTACTTAGCATTGTCTTTTACTTTATTCTTCACAACAGCAGCTGTACCACATGTTCTGAAACTGCTTGTAGCTTTCCAAAAGCATCCTAAGATCTTGCCATGCCTGTCACTGTCTAGAAGCATGGAACACAATACAGCTGTGAGGCTCAGGGCAATGTCCTAGGAGTTGCTCGAATGTTCTCAGCTCTAACAGTTCAAAACTTGTTTAAGCTGACATCATGTCAAAAATCAGATGATGTTATTCTGCACCCTTTGAATGTCTCCATTTAGGCATGTAGAAATACACCTGCAAGATTAGGGTAACACCCTAACTCCCGAGTTGCAGCGTGGGCTGGCCTACGTTAATTACCTTTTAGATACACTGTCACTTTCAGCCAGGTTTGTAAAACATAAAGCCGACAGATGAGCAAATCTGCACGACAAAGCTCAAGATGGACACAGAAGCAAACATGCACAGTGAGACCTCACAGTGTCAAAAACAGTTTTTCAAGATGCTCTGTTCTCACAAATAGCAAACAGACCTGCGTTCCCACATTCCACGTATCGGTGCAGTTCCTAAAGATCAAAGGCTCTCTATATTCTATTAATTTACTCCTGTTAATTTATGAATAGCTACCTGACAGCACCACTCAAGCAGCCTGAGGCGCCGAGCTAAACGCAGCAATGCTCTCGTCTCTTTTTGACTAAACCTGGGAATTGGGGCAGGGGGAGCAGTCTTCCCAAATTTAGGCACGGCACACTGACCATGGAAGCTCTTATTAACTCCAGACCACTCATCCAAGGGAGGAGAGCACACAGGGGATGTAAACACAAATCTGGTGTCTCCACCAAAGCCACAGAATTCCCGCTCATTTGCTCCCGTCCGGTTTCTTGTGCAGAGACAGCAACACATGGGACTGAAACGAATGAATGAGACAACGGCCCCTTACCCTTCTGCACAAAATTAATGAACTGCTTTACTGTCTGGTCCAAGTTAACTCCATGATACACCACAGGCCTGAAGTTCCGGTGTTCAAAAGAGCGAACAAGACGGACTGTGATGGTTGAGCTTTCCGCTGACATGAGAATGAATTCTGAATAACCTGGAAAACATTAAAGAGAGGAATTATTGCCTTTGCTCTGTGTACAAGCACAGCCAGAAAACGAGGTGCAGGTGGGCCTCCTGCAAAGATTAAAACATGGCAAGAAACACAATGGCGTTGTGCCTTTTGGGACTTCACTTTTAGTATTTCTACAGAAGCAGTAACAAGATCTCAGAACAAACAAGGTTACCTAGGGTATTATTGATACTGCACACCAAATAGTCCAGTATTTGTACCTGTGCTGTGTGCTACAGCACCAGACTCCATAGTAAATACACAAAAATATTATGGATAAATGCAAGTATGTCGTCTGGGATTTAAGTGACTGAAGACTTTACCTGCTGGGTGAGTAACCTTGTGCTCTAAAAGAATGTACTAACTTGCACAAAATCAAAACCTTTTTAATATACTTACGTTGTAGAGAGCATAATACCCTGAAAAATGCCTAAGCTCTTGCACAACGCTCATTTTCACCTCCCTACAGAAAGCGAAAAAACCTCCCCCACATACGCATGCAAATAATTCTCCTGGTATACTACTACATAATTAAGGGGATTAATTTAATTTATAACAGAAGGTCTCTAGAATGGCTCTACAGGGCTTGTACTACTTTAACAGAAGCTACAATGGAATCGCCTTATCAACCCGAGCCCCTCTTCAAACAGGCCCACGCATTGTTCCGTTGGGTTCTTCCTCTCCACAGGAAAACGCGCTATCTCCTACCTCGGCAATCTCCTCTGGGTTTGGTGCTGGCTATTCCCCAACAACCTTGCTTTCAGGTCACACGCTGAACGGCCGTGGCTGCTGCAGCAACGAGCAAGGACTGCAGCCTGAGTGCCGCGACACCAGCCAGCGGCAGGGCACAACCTCCGCATCTCCTACCCCTTCGCAGCCGTTTCGGTCACCGCTTCCAGTCCCACAAGGGGTTCTCTCGCCTATTCACCCCTTCACGGGAGAGCGGGTTTTGGGGGGGGGGGGGAAATTACTTAAGGGCCCCCCCGTCCTGCAGGTATCCAGGGCCCTCCCACT
>Ga0181612_103582_pt1 | contig 14915 bp, 5 predicted proteins | sample HoacroProtozoa21_FD_119630 | JGI IMG/M metagenome (GOLD analysis project Ga0181612, IMG submission 119630) | Hoatzin crop microbial communities from Cojedes, Venezuel. Combined Assembly of Gp0051906, Gp0051904, Gp0051908 | reverse complement strand
CCGGGCGCAGGCGGGAGGGGGGCGCGCTCCGCTCCACTCCTCAGCCGGGAGCCGCAGCGCGGCACTGGGGAGCGCGGGCTGGTCTGGGCCCTTCCCGACAGGGCCTTGCCTGGCGCGGCTCCACCGCAAGCCGCTGCCATCTTACACCCGCCGGCCTCCGTTTCCTCGCCCTGGGCGGTTCGTACCGGCGTCTGCCGCTCCTGGGCTGCGTCCCGCACCGCGCAGGTAACGGGTCACCGCCGCTCGCCCGGCTGCGTGACCGTCGGCACTGCCTCTGCTCCCGCTCCGCCTCAGCGGGCTCCGTTAGCGGGGCACGGACAGGACCAAGAACGCAGCAGCTGACATTACAAGGTAAAACTAGAAATTCTGCTGCTGTATTAGTCAGACGAAGTCGCCCTGTTCTCGCTAATCTGCACGTCTAAAAATAGAACTAAAGCAATTTTACACAAGATGCAAATTGCTTTCAAGTTCATTGGTCCACTGCTCCATGTTGTTAATAATCAATCACGCTTATTAACTGTCTGGCTTGGAGTGTGAGGCAACTGCCTGCAATGGGACCCAGCGGCAGCCGCCCCTGCTCCTCCTCAGCAGGCCGGCCACTGCCCCGTGACCTTCGCGCCATCGCCAGGGACGGGCCACTGGCAACATCCTACCAGCTCAAGTCGTCCCTGCGTTTCTGCACACAGTTAATGCTTCCAGACGTCCCTTTCAGCATAAGCAAAGTCCCAATGTAAGTCGCAGTGCTTCCGAAGTGTGTCTTGAGGTTTTCCGTTTGACAGCTCCACCGCTTTCCACCACCATATAAAGGCTCCATTTATCCAAACGTAAGTACAAGCACAAAGGGACTTTTTCCTGGGCCCAGAATTTTATGTTCTATATATAAAAAAGAGGTACTTCCTGAAAATTCAGTCTCGTTCCCCCTTACAGCTTAGGCTCCAAGCAGAAGAGACTTTAATTTTAACACCCCGTGAATGAAGTATGTAACGAAAAAGTATTCACCTTCTGCATTATAATCTAAATATGAAACTTAAATCTGCAAAAACAGGGACCTTAGTATGGATTTTCTAGTCTTACCTATTAACCTCTCATTGAGAAGGAAAACCTATACCCACTGAAACGATACTGAAGTGCTGCACCTCATTAATGTACATCATCAACAGATGGCTGACTTTACCTTTTTTTTAAACCAGAGATACTAAAAATGTGTGTAGAAACTACGTAATCATGGCTTTTAAACAGTAAAAGCACCATCCACTATTAACTCTTAAATCAAGAAGCCAACTATTCTATAATTACATAATTAAAACAATTTTGAAAATGTCTATTTTGAGGAAAAAAATCCCAAACCCTCATACTGATCTCTGTGGGCTGATTTGGCTACTGCTTTGTAGCCAAATACTACGCAATGCAAGGACTGCATCTCCTCCTACCATCTGTCCTTTTCTTTGTTACCTGCGTACTAGCTTTGTATGTAAAATTCCTAGCTGTTAGTTTTTTCAGGGAAAATAAATACAAACCATCGACACAAGTACTGTTTACAGAAATAATGAGAAAACATAACAGAACAATAAATGGTCATACAGAAGTTTTTAATGTTTGATTAAATCATCACAGTAATCAGAATTTTTACTGTAATGATATGCAGCTCTACCACACTATTATAAATAAAAACATTAAGATCAATATTAAATACAGGTCTAGGCAACATCACAGATTAACAAAGAATGCATTCTTCATGAACCAGTAACTGAATGGTTAAAAAACAAAAAAGAAAAAAAAACGCTGACACTTTTCCCCCTCCCATCTACCACATTTTTTTTCAGATTAGTAACTTGAGTAAGGCGCTGGAAGTTTCACGTTAGAAAACTGTTGTTGCACAGCACAGGCACGCATACTTCATTATCAGAACCTCTAATGCATGTTTACAAGAGGACGTTTCAAATTGCAATGGGGAAAGCTTAGCAGGTAGGAAGAGCAGACAGAGATGCACAATTTATATGCAGCACTTGGGATCCACGCTGGAATTACAAAACACAGCAGGGGTGTGAACTGTACTTTAATTCAGACAGTAGTCTGCAAAATTAGGTACAAGTTAATACCATACACACTGCAGTGTTTTATGGGAACATCAGAAAGGGCAGAGGCTTCAAACCGATTTAAAGCAATTTTTATACGTGGAGTGCATTTGTATTCTCCCACTGTAGAAAAAAAATGTGACAACAGAAATCTGCATCACAGCCAGCTTCCAGAGCTGCCTTCTATAAATGGGCCAAATCCTGCTGTTTGTGAAGTTTCTTCTGTAAAGCCTCTTCAGGCTTACCACAGTGCAACAGAACAAACTGTGAACTGCTAGCATGGACTCCGTGTGGAAGAACACAGCGAGTTGCTGCAACACTCCTGTGTTAACACAGCCCGAGGCCCTGTTTCAGTTCCAACTCATTTTTAATACAGGGGCTGATCCCCCTGAGCCCACTAGCATCTTTTGCTTTCTGCTGCTTCCAGTTGCTGCAAGACAGATGATGAGATGCAGATAGCAGTCTTGTACCTTGAAAAATCACTAAAAATTCAGCAGAGCACTGAAGCACAGGCATCATTTTGGAGCCTGCCAGAACTACCAGATTTTGTTTCAGAATGTTAGTGTACCTAAGATAAAATCATACTGAGTACTTTGTGAATAAAGACGTCTGAGGTAACTGTGATGAATGCCTTAAGAGATACCTACAATTATTACTTTAGACTTTTACCATTTACATTTTTGCAATCTTGTGGGCACAATTGTTGAAACAAGGAAATTTTATGTAACCCTGTGTTATAAAGCATGATTTTTGTCAGCCAGATGTCTTAAATTTTTTTCCTCCCAACTTGAGGCTTGCAGCATATTGCCTTTTCTCCTCTGCATTTGTTTGTGGTGGTGCTGGTTTGATAAAATGAGTATGAAACAAATTAATCTAGTGACTGGAAAGAAGAAAGTAAAGACGGTAGGGATCTGTCGGTTCACCTGCTACCATGTGTGTTGCTGCTGAATTTTTAAGTCCTGCCAAAGTTTCAAGTACTGGATTCGATTCTGCCCTGCTGCTCATCTTCTGTAGCTACTTATCATTTGCACCTCTATATACTTAGGGGGAAAAAAAATAGTCAAAAGCAATCTAATAATTATAGTTGCTTTCTTCCTATTATTTTTAAAACCCTGCAGTTTTTTAAAATAAAATTTTAGTATTACTGTTCCAGTTATCTGCTAGTAAAGGAAAAAGGAAATCTCAAGGTAATGGCAGTGAAAGTTACATTTGAAAATGATCCCACATGCAAGCTGGATCATAAAGAAACCATTTTGTTTAAACCCTTCATCTAGCTGTAAACATTTGCTAATCCTCCATGACTTGCAGAGGATTATGAATTATTCTATAAAATCACATTAAAAAGGTAATTAGTTATGTGAGATATTAACTGATTCATATTTAATAGAATTTTTAATCCATACAAATATAAATAAAGAATGGCAAAACTTCAAGAAAAATAATATACATTTAGTGCAAGTTATGAGTTACATTTCTTCCTACCATGTCAGCAGTGGAACGTCTGTTGTGGAGAAGAAAAAATAAAAATGACCCTTCTCAAATTTTACAGTGGGGGAAAAAAGATCTCCAGTGTTGTAGCATGCAATTTTTACCAGATACACGTATACAGAATTGTTCCAGCTCTTAACTAGCAGAATGGCAGTATTTTTCCTTATACTGCACAACATCGGTATATATCGTAGTGTTTTCAATAATACAAAAATTGCATAAGACCAGGTCACATTATTGATGCTTTCTGCAGCAAAAACAGTATTTCTCTTTGAAACGCGAGTTGCGTCTGGCTTTAGTTTTTCTCGTATCATGACAGCACATGGGCTGGAAGAGGTCTCGCGTGGTTCCTGCAAGGTTATTACCTGCTCAATCTGGTTTTGTCGCAGCGGATCTGTACTGCCCCACGCATTTCATGATGTACAAACTCACACGCTTAATGGCACAAGAAAAACCTCCCTTCTTGTGATCAAACCTCAGTAACTCACAGTACATCTCAATATGAGAAACAACTGCTTCAAAAGGGCACACCAATTTTAAAGAGGCTTTGTTACGGCTCAGGAGAGAGAGAAATAAAGCTCTTCTGGAATGTAGAAAGGTGACGTGTAATAATTATACGTTTCATGAGTGAACACAACAGTTTTCAATGGTAAAAAGGGCAAGACCTTTCAGTCTCCGTAAGATGGCTCAGTTCGGAACGATCCCTCCAGAAACGGGGACTCACGACACACCTCTCCACTGCTGAAGCACCCGGCTGGGGCTGGAGAACTGTGCCGCCTCGCCCACTGCACTATCATGGCAGACCTGACGTCTCGGGACGCATCCAGTGCAGGACAGCAGCTCTCCCTTCCCAAGCGCCCGTCAGCCTTCCTCCTCACCACGTACTCCCCCAGACCAACTCCCGACTGCCAGCAGCACTGTTACGCAAAAAGCCAGCTCTCGTCTCTGATTTTAGAAGTATCCCCCCGACTAAAGTGTTGTGCTATTCAACAAATGAACCTCCTCTTCCGTCTCCTCTCTCTCCTCAGCTATGGGTTTCAGTTGAACATGATTGAGGCGGGGTCTTGGTTTGCCGTCTGGGCCATATGACGGAGGATATCTTTTTTTGTTATAATGCCAAGGAGGCGCCTGGAAAGGACAAACGGAAGATCGATATTAATCCAAGCAGGAAGATGACAAAGCAGAACAAATCTGTAGCCAAGTCCTTTTTGTTGACAGGAATAGAGCAAAAGTAAACAGCCTCATTTTCTTATTTAAACAAAAACATTTTATTAATCAAAATACTGAGGAACCACCACTTTGTTAAAAGACAGCAATGCTGAGACACCATATCAGATGGTCTCTGACAGCTGTAGTCCATTTTAATGACATACAAGTAATACAGGTAAAGCCCGTGACAATTTTTATTTAACTTTTTGTTTCTACAAAAATGAAATTTTGATTAGCGTATGCCAACAAAAAAGTAACAAAGAGGGACGAAGAAAAAAGAGGTATGAAAAAGAAGTGATATTGATCCCGTTTCATCAGGGAAGCATGTTCCAGCCTAGCCATCAGAAGTGACGTACCGCTTGATGGCCCAAAATCCTCAGAGCAAATCGAACTCCCTTCCCTCCGTTATTAATCATAAGGATCTTTCCAGTCTGACACACTGGTTCAGGCTGAATATATTCATAGGAGCACACTGTATTGGCCATGAAACTTTTGTAAAATTAAAAACAGGTAACTGGTTTTTGGAGTTCACAGCTTTAGAAAATAAAGTGTGAATAATAAAATTTTCGTCTTCCAATTTAGATACTGTGCTCTTATGACAGGGTCTTTGTGGATTTTAAAATGATAACTCTGCAAAATACCAAAAAGAGTGAGACTGTCCAAAAGGATAATATCACAGGAGAAGCAAAGAGCAGAACGAATGAGCTGCCGCACTTGTTATTCTGGTTAGTACATTTTGTTTTGTCTTATTAAAGGAGGCATGAAATACTTGTGAAGTATTAGCATAAAATGAGAACATAATTAGCATGTTTTGCACATAAGCAGCTAAACTTGGTGGGTAAATTTAGTGGAGACGTTAACTAGCAACCCATGTCCAAATTAAGACGAAGTCTATCTCCTATCTAAGGTTAGTTCACAACATCATGATTAAAACAGCACCTAGATTCTGAAGTCAACAGTCAACACAGTAGCATGCCACTTGGTGGCTTAGGGTATCACCGAGTCTTTTATAAGGAGAACATCAACTGCTGTAGGTAACAGCAGCAGAGTCACAGCATTTACATAAAATCACATATCTAAAATTAAGAGAAATTATGTTGATAAAGGAGGATTTCAGGGAAGGTCTAATGCTGCGATACATTAAAAACATGCTTGGCTTTGCTTCTCAAAAGATGTGGTACGTACTTTGCTATTTAACAGCTATTTAAAGCTGTCCAGGATCAGAAAAAGAAACTGACATATATGAAAATCTTAATTTGTATTAGGAGGGGGACAAAGTATTCCTAGCTGCGTGTTTTCCCACCTGGGGAAATCAGCAGACCAACTAGATGGATCTACGTAATATGAGGAACAAAACCATCAGGAAGTCTGTTGCTTACTTTCCTTCAATGTTGTGACTAACAGTATGTCCATATTAACACCTTCATTTCTACAAAAGGATTTTGCACGTATTGTTTTATGGTTTAATACAAATTTTAGCGTGAGATGATTTCATTGTTCAGCCGATGTCATAGAAGCCCTGAACAGTTCACAAGTTTCATGCTTCCTGACTTCTCATGTGTCTAATTATGAGATCTGATATATCTAATCACCAAGGGTTCGACGTGCTGCTTTAGTTGCTCGAGATGCTCTAATATGTTCTTCTTTGTGATGATCCCCAAGACAATCCTGAAACAGATCATGTTATGCTAATAACTGTGTGTGAAATCAAATTAAAAAAAGTTCTAATCATAATGAAAAAGGATTAGAGCAAAACTAAAAGAAAAAAAAAAGAGGGCTGCAGGAAAGCTAATGAGGTAATTAAATGAAAAATGATTTCCAAGTCAGTACCCTCTCCCAGACATTGCCTTTTTTCTTTTTCTCCCAAAATGCTGAACACAACTGGATCTTCAGCCACCCCAGAGCAGCAGGTTTCTCATATTAAGCACACATGAGGGAAGCATACTTCATCCCTTCTCCCCAGATTCTCATCTCTTCAGGTTTTAGAGGCACTGAAACTAGAGTCTACTTTATTTCCTTGGTTTAATAGTTATTCCCCCTCATGCATACAGATCGTTGTTCACATTTTAACAAGTCGCAGTAGATGAACAAAGTAATAACTGTGTAAAGCCGTCGTAACTGAGGTTTGAGGCTGTGCTACAGAGCAGGGTTATCTGGTGACCCTAGAAACAGACAAATTCAGCCAACCTTCTCCTTCACGACAGCATAAATCAAGAGCAACTCCCTGGAATGGATATTCTGGTACAAATTAGGAAGAGTGAGGCTCAGTCTTTATGTATCTCTGTATTTGTCATCAGCACCAATTTCTGCACAGTTCCTATTCCAGTCTGGACTGGAACCCAGAAATTGATGCATGTCTTTACGTGGGTATATTCAATTTGCAGGAAATATGCCAAAATATAGATTAGTCCTTAATGTCCACACAGCTATATGCCATGGCTAAATACCACTAGTACTATCTGATCTTCTTGTAATGGACAGCGTGCTCGGAATATCATGGGTTTGTAAACTGAAGTAGGACAACAAATATGAATGTCTGAAAACAGCGATTTATTAAAGCCATCCATACTTGCTGTTACTTTATCAAAAAATAGCTAAAAATTTACAGTACAGTTTGACATAGCTTTACACAGTTAAGCTTTCTTTAGTCAATTTTAACATCAATGTCAGTGTTTGAGCACTCAACCGCAACAGAAACAAAACAAAACAAAAAAAACTTACAGTAAATAATATTCATTGCCATTTTATCAAGTCAAATTTCCCTCCCCAAAACAAGAATTGCGTGCCTGCACTGACTTCGATAAGTGTCAGATCATGACGTCCTTTCCCCATCAGAGAAAGGTTTTTAAAGTCATTTATGCTTCTGAAAACATCTGCTCGCCATTCAGTACAGGGATGCATTGAAGAAAAAAAAGCAGAACATTTAAAATAAATTTGTTTTAAAATACATCTGAAAAAATAAACTTGAAAACCAGTGCAATATTTAAGTATTTGCCACTTAGAGCAGCAGTCCTTTTGCCCACAGCAAAACGAAGTAAGTCCCAGCCATATTTCAGCCTTCTTGGGTTTTGTCCCATGGACATTGATCTTAAATAACCTGGACTAGCAGACAATGTTTCACTTCCCAGATGCCTTAGAAGACATGCTAAAGAGAAAGCAAGATACTAGGGCAGGAGCTGCAATGTTGTGTGCCAAGTGTTTAACGCAAGAGATACAGGAAAGCAGGATGTTAAAGGAACAGCTATGCAGAAAAAGATCATGTAAAAAAAAAAGCAGTTTAGGTAAGAGGCAATTATAACGAGCATTTATATTTCCATGCCTAGGGCTGATTTGTTTGGTGGGTAATCACATGACAGCTTCTTCTAGTCTCATTTAAAAACATTCTAAATCTTACAATTACTTTCTTGAAATACTTTGAAGTGTAGAAACAAAGGTTGCAGACTGAAGTTCCAGCACTAATAGCAGTTATTTAGTTGTTAGTATTCTGAAAACAAGAGCTCGGTGGTAATTGCCATCGCTAATCTCCAGAAGAGGAGATACTGACTGGATCATTTTCTCCCTTACTTTTCATGAACCCAGGTATTTGTTGATGTTCAATAGCTGACACATTGCACGTTGCCAGAACTCATATAAGAATGAGGAAATCCAGGCCACAGACTGTGCACCACCCAAGACTAAGTTTCTGCGAGACAAGTTGTGTCTCCTCCACATACAAGTTGCACACACAAAACTTGCTGAATGAGAGCTAGTTTTTTTTAAAAAGAACATCTTAAAATGACTGAAATCACCTGTCTGATTACTTGGAATACAAGGGAAGAGTAAGAATTTAAGAGAGGTGCCACAGCACAGCACCATCTTAACGAACACTTTAGGGCCCTCAGCTGCAGTACCAAACTTAGGGGTTCCAATACCACGATCCTGGAATACATCCTGGTTCAAATACTCTGATCCTGGAAGTGAAAATCCCTGTATCTACAGAAATGAACAGCACTGCTGCCACTTTACTCACCCATTGTGTGTTACAAGGCACTGCCTCAGGCCCAGCTTCCGGAAAATATCCACCACTATTTCCATTGGTGTGTGGTCTGTCACGGTGAAAGGGCTCATATCAAGTATGCTTCTAAGCTTCAAAGGTCGAGGGCTTTCCGCTGGAAGCGATGGGGTGTGCTGGGCAAAACAGACCCTGGAACTGCCAACAATCCCTTCCTGCTTCTTTCTAGCACTTTCTTTAAGAAAAAGAGGGGGCGGGGGAACAGCAGAGAAGGAAGAATTTACATTCTTGGAGTAGGATAATCTAGTGCAAACAGACAGATCAATTGACACTACCAGACACTGATGCTGTTCTCCAGATGCTGATATTCTGACACATGCGCTATCTGGACGTGTTTCCATAGCCACTGCTTTATCCCAAAGTACTGGTGCAGAAATCACAAACGCCATCTACAATACAGCTTTAGCTGTTCTTTGGCTACTACCTTTCTCACTCCAGTAAATAACTTTTATTTACTATAAAGAGGTGGAAAGACTTGAAAACTGACAGACAGGAAGCACACGGTCAGCTGCTGAAAAAACTGTCAAGGGGAACGCCAATCGCAATTGACAGCTCCCCTGTCATGATTCCAGTGGCTGTAATTATTCTTGGTTTGAAATCGAAGAACTCATTTCTGATCACTCTGAAAACGCTGCATTCTTGTTCATAATGAATTTATTTAGCACTATGTGAAATGGATCCTCTTCCTTTTCGTGTCTCCATCACCTTGGTGACATCAGCACTCCTCCTCCCTGTACCCTGAACTATTTCACACGACAACTCTATTAAGGCAGCCAAAATCCAAGACTAAGCAACTTGCACTGTGCACTCTCAGCAGCTGAAACGAGTCTTACCTGTGAAAGTGTATTATCAGAAGAATGTTCTGCTCTTCCCCCATATACTCTTAAATAAATGCAAACTTAAACCAGTATGATGTCAATAATAATTTCCAAGCTTTGGACATTCCTATACATCCTACATAGTGTAATACCATAGCATGCACAGTATGAAGACCACACGTGAAAGTTTTACTGAAGAAAACAGTGTTGTGTTCACAAAACATTTTTTTAAAAGTTCCAGGACTTTCTCAAGTGCCTTTGTTAAAGAGATACTTGTCAATGTACAATCTTATGAATTACGGGGAAAAAAAAAAGTAATTTAAGATGCAACTTCCATCCTTGGTTGCATCCGCCAAATGTTACAGTTTAGTAACATTTTGTTACATAAGAATGATTTTTTTCCTTTGGTTCTGATAGTATTCTCAAAATCCACAGAATTTTTCTGGTCAGTGCACAAAGCATTGTCACAAGTATCCCACAAGTTCTAATACTCGCCCAGAGAAAGAGGGACCAAAAGGGGCTTGCATGCTTATGTGCCCAGGGCCAAATTTCCCATTACACAAACAAACTGAAAAACAGAAACCTAAAAAAATTAATATTTCACTTACATCTTTGTAACACAGTCTTAGTTGTTATAACACCAGTAAATAACATACTCTCAGAGAGAAGTATGATACACATTTAAATTTAAAAATGACTTGGACGGTAATTCTCACAGAATCCTGCTGTTCTAAAATGAGAATTACTTGATTTTGAAGAAGAACGTTAACGTAGCATCATGTGAGGAGAAGAGATACTAGCAAAAGCCTCAAAATAAACACAAATACCAGACTAGATGACATTTTGGCCTACTTCAGTATGACGACTCTTGTTTTTACGACAACGAGATTGGCATTTTCTCCATTTCAGAGCCTACTAGTGAAGTTAATCATATACTTCAGTAAATGAACAGACAGCTTGTGCAAGTCTAGAAACACAGAGAGTAAATTCTGGTTTAAGCTATGATAGCATTTAAATTAGCATATATAATCATGCAATACTGGAAGATAATTACCTATTGCAATAGTTAAATCTCTTCTTAGAGCAAAGCCCACTAGTCTCTGGGATTCTTTTGACATAATTACAGGAAAGCCATTATAGCTGGTTTCATTGATCAAGTTTTCTATGTCTTCGACTGTCATATTATCCTGCGTCAGAACCGCTAAAGGTGGATCGCTTCTTCGAGGTCTCATAACATCAGCAGCCAGTGTTGTGTGAGTGAATTCCTCCTTTGCGTCCAAGAAAGGGTATCCGTTCAGTCGGATGTGTGCCTCGTAGATGCCTTCCCTACCAAAGGCATCTCCGACCCACTTACTGGTCATGACTGCAGCCATGAGGGGCACAATATATTCCAGCCCTCCTGTTAGCTCAAAGACAATAACCACCAGGGACACAGTCATCCTTGTCACACCACCTGCAAGAAAAACGGTGCCCAGTAACATGCTAGTGTCGGGTAATAATGAATTTAGAATTTCCTGCCTTCCTGTTGAGAACTACAAACGTAACTTTGCCATTGAAGGTCATCCCACAGACATCATTCTGTGTAGTGCAAACAGAAGCACACAGGAAAAATTAACACAAAACTTTTAGAAGTAAAAGCAAGCTTTAGGAAAAATGCCTAGAAAATCAGGGAACAAAGGGATTTGAAAAATATGTACAGTTCTTTCACGTAAACTAAGAATAAAACTATGTATTTCTCCTTACCATACCTAGGTTAAAAATACTGAGAAATGCAAGGCAATCCAGGAAGAATCTGGAAAAAGAATGGGACTAACGCAGAGAAGTCAGAGGCAGCAATTCAACTGCTATGTTGTCCAAAGGATTAGGAATTTAATGCTGTTACTGAACCATAAAAGCTAAAGAGAACTCTGAGCTGCTGAAAAGAAATCTCTCTCTCGGAAAACGGGAGAAGACAGGCATTTTATTCCTCTTTTGCTAGTATGCAAGGTATTTTTTCTGCCAAGGTTTCTGATGCCACATCTTCATTCAGTAAAAGAATATGATCTTCCTTTCAATGCATTCAAAAGTTCAAGTTGATCTACTAAAAGACAAAACAATCTCTCCAAAACCTAAATTTGTAACACTGGTTTATTTGGTCGCTCAAATGCACTCTTCCTTAAGGAAAAGGTCGACTTTTTTTTGCAGAATCTGTACTAATAAATTTTAATTTCTAAGGCAATGAAGTTATAACCTAGGCCAAGACAAGACCTTCAAAAAACCTCTCCTAGTTTAGGTGCTCAGCTTCCCATGAGTTTGTAAATCAGGCTTGTTAAAAATACCTCAAGCTGGACTCCTCAAATCATTAGACACTTCTGTAACTTTTGTTTGGATTATGAATTTCAAGAGTATTTTCTGCAATTCCTGTAGATGTGGCAGCTGATCACATCACCTCCTTGTAATAATTTCAACAGTACTTGACTCTGCAAATCCCCTACGAAATACATTTCATGAAACTCATTTTTCTGACTGATGTAGTAATGACACCTCTTGATACCAAAAAGAGAAAGCAAGCACTACTATTTAAATTCTTCTGTTTCTCATCAATTCAAATTTCATATTATTCCTCGGAGCACAAGGAACTGACGGTCCTGTGTAGAGATGCGAGTGTATTATTCTGAAGAGAGAGAAGTCTATATAAAAAGGTGTTCCAAAACGGCATGCACTTATATCTCCTTTCATTTTTTAATTATTATTTTGGCAACATACAGGAAATCAGATACTTATTTACTTTGTTGTATTTTATTTACCTAAGCACGCAGCAGCACCGACCATGGCGTAAAGGCCAGGAGTAATACAGTCAGCTCCAACTTCACACCACTCCTTGAAAATGAACCAGTCATGATGGTAGTAGGCCAGCTGCTCCACTGCAATTCCTACAATCCTTCCTGCTATTGCTCCGATTGCCATACTAGGTATGAACAACCCAGATGGAACCTGCAACAAAACCAGAGGAGCTGCTGTCACGCTCATGGGAACATACCTGATGCATCGTTTTACAAGTGGGTTGGGGTTTTTTTGTGCCAAAAGACACGCAAATGCAAAATTGTCAGGTTAAAACCATGTCAATTGACCTTGCAAGGTTAGTAAAACTTAACACAATGCTACTGATACCTCTGATCAACCTGGTCAGCTGAATCAATTTTATGAGCACGTTTGTTTATATTTTACTGTATTCAAGAGCAAATCTGTCACCAATACAGGACCACGCACTAGCGCCAACACGATTCTTACCATATGTGTCTCCAACCTGAGCTGCACTACCAGTACTGAAGTTTTCCTTACTATTTTCCCATCTCCCTTATTACTTCATGTTCCTCTGAGTCAACATTCACTTACTAAACAAGCTTTGCACATAGGACTGCCTTCCCAAAAGGCTATGAATTAGACAGCAAATTAAATAGGTGATTTTTAAAAGAAACTTTGCTTACTATATTGCAGTTTCACATCCAAAGTAGTGTATACAGAATGCTAAATACACCGAGAGAGAAAAAGGCAGTATAACTCCCATTGCAAAAAGCAGGTAACACATTACCATAAAAAAAAAAATCCTACTGTAATTTTGAATTGTTTTTCTGTTATTAACTAAAAACTGAAAAGGCCACACAGCCTTGTCACATCAAGAGGGCTCACTAAAATATTATTGCAAGTCTTGCTTTTTCAGCAGCTTCGTAAGGAGTGAGGGCTCGTCTGAGAAACTGCTGTGGTTTATCTTTTCTCCTCCTGAGGAAGCTAATCTTCTTTCCAAAAAACATGGCGGTGTCTAAATGTCTCATTAAATTGGAAATGCCGTCTGCTTCTCCTCACAGCAGCTGCTGGTATCAAAATATTTTATACTGTGACTGAGGTACAGATCTGACTACAAAGAAGTAGTAAAATTTTTGCTTTTTGTCTACATGCACCTAAAGCCATCTTGTCAAAATAACTTCATTAAAAAATTGCACTCCTGGTGTAACAGGACACAATTTATTTTTTTACCACTGTACAGCTGTGAAATTTAAGTATCGTGCAATTCCAAACTATACATTTTGCCATGGAATCCAACAGCTGGGGCAGAACTGTATTTCAGAATCTATTGTTATTATATTGCCAATATTTATGGTTGCAAAGATGATTTCTAACAGACAAACCAAGGACAAACAAACACAGCAAACTCTGTGTTTGAAAGCCAGCATCACAGGTTTTGGGGAAGAACTTTACTAATCCTCCATTCCCATCCTGCATTACCTAGTATTTCAGTGTTGACAGAGGTAACTCTCCAATGCTAGCATGTCAGTGTAATATCCAAATTGTGCATTTATACCACTGTCATTTCCCACAATTACCTACAGAACACATCTAAACCTCTTCCTAATTGTTAAAACCCAAGCTTTTTCTTGAGTGGAATTCTTGAGTGTACAGTGTTCTTGAGTGAACTGCTCTTGAGTGAACAGTTCAACAGTGCCCCGAAAAAAAAAAAAGGCAGATATAAAAGTAATTGAATAAATCTCTGAAACTGCCTAAGATTCTAGTCTGCCACAGCAGTATGCCACAGGAATTCAGCCTCCACAGGGAAATTATATCCAAATTGTTTCTGGGCCTTTGTTAACATAACGTTTTTATGCATCTGGCTCCTTCTCTTCTTTCCCTCACATGTGGATAATGGCTACAAGTGTAACTGTAATTACGATTTTACAGCTGCATTTGTTTGCATAAGCCTCTGAATCACAAGTCACAAAGTTGCAAGGAACCTTCACTGAGAAGGAGCAAGGGAAAAAAATCAGGTTCTACCTCATCTCAGCTTTCTTCTCCAGTGCATGCCAGCCTAATTCAAGTCATACTACAGAGGAAAAGATTTATTCTGTGGCACACGAATCATCATTGAAACTAGCAAGGAACTGAGATATGGGTGCAACTTTCCACTTCTTTGTCAGTGCAGTTGCACATTGCTCAGGGTCTGAGGCAAAACTGTAATCCCACCCCAAATGCTGATCATCAGTGTTTAGACACAGTAACGAGCCTACTGATAATAAGCAGTACAGTGTCATCTAAGATCACGTATACCGCGTCCTTCCAGGTTGTTTTGCTCCAGTCTTGTTGCCCTCTTGGTGCTTCTTTATCTCTGCAGCTTGGTGCATCAGCCCTCCCAAGGCTGAGCTGTCCAAATAACATTATTTAGGAGTCTCTCTATCTTAGAGCTTTGCTTTCCCCCCCAAAACAGCCGGTCAAGTTTGTCTAAGTAGCGTTATTTAGGAGCCT
>Ga0181612_168592_pt1 | contig 14916 bp, 4 predicted proteins | sample HoacroProtozoa21_FD_119630 | JGI IMG/M metagenome (GOLD analysis project Ga0181612, IMG submission 119630) | Hoatzin crop microbial communities from Cojedes, Venezuel. Combined Assembly of Gp0051906, Gp0051904, Gp0051908 | reverse complement strand
TTTTTTTGTGTTTGGTGATGTTTGCAAATTAAGTTTTGCCATTATGAAAGGAGGAACCAATTCACTATTAGCTGAGAAGCAGACTAAATGGCCCCAAATGAGGAGACAAACAGTGCTCAAAGGTAACATCTCTCAATGTCAATCCAAATTTTTTTTGCCACATACAAAGTTTCAGGACTTCAATGAGAAGCTGTTGCCAGTTGAGTCTTTGCACAAGAAGAAATTACAGTTGTCATCAGGTCCAATATGTTCCATTCTGTGCTGTGACAACATAAAATCCGTCAATAGAACAAGCTGTATCTGCCCATTTCCAGGCTGTTACTCTGTCTATTCCCTCTTCACTACAAAAACACAGCTACAGGAAGAGGCCCACACACTCTTTCAGAGGCGAAGAAAGAAACAAACATCATGACTTCCTTTCGTACTATGCACTTTTTGAGACCTTGTTGCTACTTAAGGACACGGAATAGATGGATTGATTTAGGTTAAGATGGAAAGTAAATATTCCCCATAACTCCACTTTTATAGCAGTTCTTTAGGTACAGCTTTACAGCAACTTCAACTCAAAATTATTCAGTCTTCCTTCACTCAAAAAAGTGCTAGTGCATAAGGCTCAGAAACATCAAGTCCTTCTCACTTCTTTTTTCCTACAGCCTCAGAAGCAATGGTCTGTATTAAATACCTTCAGCCAGTCTGCTGTGATCACTACACTGGGATCCTTCAGAGCACTAAAGAGTTGCTTGGTAGCTCTTTTCTTCTCCTGCCTGTAATTTTTCTTTTGTACCTGGTTGAGAAAAGAGAAAATACAGTAGCTGTAATCATGGCCTCTTTTGGGGAAGAATGAACATAATGCATTAAGGACAGCTATGTATAGCACAGCTAGAACTCGACCCAGCACAGGTTCCCCAGAATGAGCACAAACAAGAACAAAACCATAAGGAGCTGGAAGGCATTTTCTTTGCTCCTGAAGTTCCACCTAAACATAATCCAATGTGGCTTTTCTTTGGGGGGGGGGGAGCGTGTGTGTGGAAAGAGGCTGAACACCCAGTCCCCCCCACCCCTCAAATTAAAGAGATTAAATCTAATTTCATCCAAAACAAATTATTTATACTTTTGGTTCAGTAGACAAGCAAGCATTCAAGCAATAATTTTCTCAGACTGCCTTGGCACACCCCTCCTAACCAGACCAAGGAAGGATTACAATCCTCTTGAGGTGCCTGATGGCTCTGGAACATATGAACTGAGTGAAATAATTGCGCTGATCTCTTCTGTTTGCAGTATACAATTTAATCCTGTATATAAAGCCTTATGTAAATGCCCTTGGCCTATAATGACTCGCAGAAGAGTCGGAGGCTTCCCTGGGTGTTGGGAAATCACTCAGAGTAGTTCCCAATGGTTTGTTTGGAAGGTACTACTTGTTTCGTAAAAGAAAGTCAGCTGATGCTGACTTGGCTGCTTTGCACATACCTTCAGTGTTTCCTTCTTCGTGAATTTGGCTGTGGGAGACACACACTCTTTGTCAGACCCATTGCAAAGCTTATACTCAATCTAAAAAAAAGAGGGAGAGAGGAAATAGGAATATGTTAACATGAAGATGTTCAAAATATGCTCTAATGAAGAGTTGTTTCTATTCTCCAGGAATCCACGAAAGAGCAGATTCCAGACTTCAGCAGCAGAACAGTAGGCAGGCATGGAAAACAGGCATTTGCAGTGCGCTCCAAACTTCCTTTTTATACTCATAGTTTGTTGGAAAATTCCCCACCAAATTTTCTTCATATTTCTCCCATGCAGACACACTAATCTGAGTAAAACAAACAAACAAACAAACAAAAACCCCAAACCTATTCTTACTCCTAACTTTGAAAACTGCCCATTTTTTTTCAGATATGCAAGCATTTCAATTACTGGAATAAAAATTATGGGGAAGCTGGTATAGATCTTTCAGAACTAGACTTGATATTGGCAAAGACTATTGCCTTAGCTGAAAAGTCCAGAAACACAAGTGGGCACGAAATGACCTAATGATGTTACAGATAATACAGGAAATCATCATCATCTGTGCCTTGCGAAGCAAGGCACAAAATACACAGTCACTTCAAATCATGTTTGATAGTGTCAGTATTGTTTAAATTCATTTTCAGAGGCTGCAGACTGATCTCGTAATTGTGCTGATGGGCTGAAAAAATGCTTTACTTTTGTTAGACATGGTCACAGCATTGCTGTTCCCAAAATAAGGTACACTTAGAGAGTATAGCTCTCTGGAGCCCAGCTCACGACGAGGACCCCTACTCGGATAGGTACTGTCAGCAAATTATCCAAAACTTGGGGAGGGTTAGTAGCGTGAGAATTATGGTACAGCCTGGCCTCTGCTACTTTTTATGTGACCATGGGGAAGTTACTTTCTCTCTCTGTACCTCTTTTTCATCTACCTTTCATGTGTCTGATGCATTCAGACTGTGATCTTTTGGGGTCAGGCACTGTCTCTCCCACTTACGCATGGCAGTTTTCTAAAAAAGCTCAGCCCATATGACACAAAAATGAGCCGTACTACGGAAAAAAATGTATCAAATATAGTTCCAATTTATAAATTCACTGCTATCATGTGAAACAAACCCACCGGGCTCTAAGAGTTTCTCTCCTTTATGCCATGAGTTGATGCAACCACTTTATAGAACCTTCAGTATTGAGCGAACCACTTTCTCCTTCCCTCCCAGTGACACAGAAGCCTCCCCAGCTCCTACAGTCGCGAACCACGCTGAACGTTAGTGTGAGCAGGAAAATATTTAATGACAGCCCAATCTGTCCTTTTCACACAACTTTGATAAAAACACGGAAATGTATGACCAGATCACAGCCAACAGGCCATCAACTATCCTCTGGAGACCATGGCAGGAGCAAAAATGGGAGATAAGGGGACATGCTCAACTGAGCAAAACTCTTTGTGGATGATGCAGGATTAGAAATTAGGGGCAGAAGGTGCAATTTGCAACAGTCAGGGCCACTGTAGAACCTATCACGTGTTCTCACATACTCACAGTATTCTTTCACTAAAACCAAAGCTACACGTGATACTTAAGAATAGAGAAAGGAAAACTCTATGATGGCACGTAAAGACCAGTGAAGGCCCTGATCTGACTGTCCAGTTTACAAGTCAACCTGGCATTGGATCCACTCAAAGAAAATGCCAGCTCTTGGACTTCTGCAAACTGTTCAATATTTGTCATTTTTGTTTTCATAGAAAGCTAAGCCTGCCGTCTCTACCTGCAATGCAGTCTCTGCTGAATATCTTGTGCTCCTGCGTACAGGTCTTCACTGTAAAAACACAAGATTTATAGTGGGGAGCGCTGCACAGATACGACATCTGAGCAGAGAAATGTGCCCACAGGGCCTTTGTCACATTTCAAAGGGCACTGGTAGACATTTGGGAGATATGCTATAAGCTTTTCTTTACGAGGAAGCATTTCTAAGTGCTTAAGTGTCTCTGAGCAAGCATCCTTCGCAATTATTAGGAGATTATGCTTTCATGATTCGAGACACATGTCCTCTGAAACCGGTCAGAAAAATTCTCCCCCTTTCTCCCAGTTAGCAGGGAGAATGTCCTGTCCTTGAGATACAACTATGAGCCAACTGTTTATTGGTAATTTCACTCCCTCCAGCCTGAGAGATCAGAAGCAGAGAGAAACACTGTGTGCTACTCCCCATTAGCCAGCGTGAGCAGCAGAAAAAGCACAGGTGTCCCTGAGATTCTGGGAAATCCTGCTCAGCTGTCTGCAGAGCATCAGGATACAATGAGTGCTTTTTGCTTAACTAACTGAAACAAGCTACAGTCACTTGTTGCCTAGAAAATCACATCTTAGCACTTCCACAAATAACAAAATCTTGGCCCCTAAACTCACTTGGCTTGAGGAAATTTACTTGGAAGATGAATTCCGAAAGGCTTCCAACAACTGCCGCAAACCATGCAAACCTGAGCCCTAAACCCTCTGCTCATGGGGAACCAACGTTAATGCAGACAGAGGCACTTTCACTGCTCTGCCAGCCACACCTGCCTCCTCCTTGGAGTCTCCCTGGGCCATGCTAAAAATAGAATTAAACAACCACAAGACTTCAGACCTGGGATGTTTACACAGAGAGACATTGACTCTGCCTCTTCAGGAGAGCTGACCTGTGGCTCTGTGACCGAGGACACCGCAAGCCCGCCGCCAGCCGATATTGCTACGCATATTATAACGCTGCAGCACACAACGGGACGACGGGATAATCTCTCCTTACACCACCGTAGCCTGGAGGAGCTCAGTAAATACAGTGAAACTTGCCCGAAATCATTACAAACCGGTCTTTCACTCGGTCAAAGCAGCTGGATTAACAGCCTTGGAGGCTGCTGCAGCGGGCTCCTGAACCACTGCGCTGCTTCCTTCAGGCACTGCCTCCCCCATGTCTGAGCCATGCCCAGACACGCTGAATTTGCTAACCTTGCCTGCAAAGGGAAACACAGCCACAGGGATGGTGCACACTAAGACAGGCTCAAGAACGGATGAGAAAGCAGCAGTCGTGTAAGTCCCTCACTGTGTGCATAAGAATTTCTAGGCTTAAGAAAAAAAATCTCTGTGCTGCCATGTCCCCAAAACTGTGATGTACTAGCTGTGTGACAAACAGCGCAGGTTCCTGAGATGGCTGTAAAATGACCAAGCTTTGTGAAGACAGAAAGTTTTACTAAAACCAAGCCATGGTTTTAAGTGGGAGCCATGGAAAAGTTTTCAGATGTGCCTGACCTGGGACTTCCGTATTCGTAAACCTGTCACTGGTTCCCCAGTTACTTTTTTGATGAGGCAAACCGATTGCTTCTCTCTGCCAACTTCTTATTACTCTTATGAGGATGCACCATCACAGATCCTAAACAGCAGTTTACTTGCAGGTGATCTCCAGGTCTACAGAGTGAAAAGCATTGCATTTCTGGGTTTAAAGTTCCTGCCTTTTCACAGGAAAGGTGGGATCGAAGGCCCCAGGGCTGCATTCCATAGGCCCCTGTGCTGCTGATAGCAATGTACAGTTCCTCAAGGTTTAACTTGCTAGGTGACTGGAAGCAGTATGATTTCATGTTTTTACATGACTGTGTCTTAACAGTTTTGATTGTACCTTGTGGCATTATAAGGTTCAGTAAGTCTGGGCCATCAGCTCTAACTATCCCAATGACAGAGCAGCGCCTTACATCACTAAGACACAAAGGCATTTAATGGCATCCTTCTATTGCTCTGCCTTTCTCAGCCTGGCTGAAAACTAAGAGAAGTCATTTGTCATCACAGCAAACCTTCCAAGGACAATGGGATAATGCTTGTACAGGATATCAGAACTTGGCTCCACTCTCTGCAGCAACATGTGAACAATGTTAATCAGAGACGACACTTTGTACAATGGAAGGGTAGGGAACTGGTGTCCTTTTTAAAATTAAAAAAACCCACTGAAATATTCTAATAAGAAAGCAATATGTATGTTTTCCATATACTGTTTCTCATAATTATAAGGCGGGAATACTGTTAATCTGCCAAAAATTTCCACCAGGGCACACAGCAGCACTTGCAGGGTTAGGAAACTTGTCCCTCTTTAGATCTCTAACCAGATCTGTCCTTTCTGGGACTGAGTGATGACCTTGCTGGCTGACGACAGGCTGTACTGTACCCAGAGACATACTTCTTACCCCTGTTAAGCTTCTGTTCCCTTTCATCTCAGTCACGTAGCTCTGGAGATCCATCGCTGATTGTTAGCAGTTATCACAATACCCTCACACTTCTGCTAGGCTTCGCAGGAGAGCACACAGAGTCCTCACAATAGTGCTATTCTGATCCAGCGTCTTTTTGGTGACTTCATTTCCAAGAGGAACCAAATAATTTCACAGAAAACCACTCTATGCTCGACTCTGGTGTGTGTGGGTGCCAGCCCATCAGCATGCCATGCCTTGGATAACGCAAGCAATCCTTGCTGCACGGGATGAGCACAAAGAATGTGTAATGAGAGACAAACAGAATTATTCCAAGTCAGAAACATTTAAATAATGTTTCTCAAGTTGTGATCTGCATGGTAACACCAGTGACAGTTTACAAGTCACTCTTTTTACTTCTTTGCATCCAAGCAAGAGAAAGACAAAATCAGATGGGAATTTGAAGGCAGAATAAAACCAGCCAGGGTCATAAGTTACGTTTCACAGAAGCAAAAATAGTCATCGCACGGGAGACATACCTTTGCTCACATGTAATTTCTCCGTATCTTTCCCACATATAATTGCTACAGATCTGTATCACTACAGAAATATAAGAAATTAAACCAAGTTCCTCAAGTAGTATAAACACTATGGAAAAAGCTGGCTTTAACAGTAGAAATGAAGAGCTCCTTATTACTGATGTGAATAATCACAGATATCTCAACTGCATTTAAACAATTTTGTTTTCAATTTATTATAAGCAGTTCTTTTTAAAAAGATTTATTTTATTTTGAACTAACAGCTCATCTTAAGCACAGTAGAGTCCGTGAAATGATTTCTACTGACAAACAAGCTTTGCATTAGGAAAGATTACCCATCAGTTAATATGCTGCTTTACAGCAAGTCAAATAATTTTCACCTCAAACGTTCTAATTTGACAAAAAAAATCCTTCTTATTTCAACAATGTTACAAAGACACAAGCACTTGTGTTTACAACACTGAAATAGCGTAATGATTAGCACAAATTGAAAAGCCTGTACAAACAAATAGCTCACATGACAGCAATACCTGGGGAAAATCATGGCTGAAAATCAGCTATCCAAGCAACTTCAAATCGTCAGGTTATACTACTGATTAGTGGAACGCTTTCCTCCATTGCATCAGATTATAGTAATTAACGAAAAAGTCACAGATCTCATGGGATTGCTACACGATCATTTAAGTGTGTGTTTTGTGGGAAGAACATTCTGCAAAGAATATTTAAAGAACATTTTTTGCAAGATGGGAAGTTGCACACTGAAAAGATGCTGTTTCACATGACCAATACAGTTGTAGTGCTACGCAGAAATCTGAAGCAAAGCTTTGCTTTCCCCTCTAGCTATAGGTACAGCTTTTGTTCCTAGGCTGAGTTTAAACAAACCAAGAAAGCAAGGAATGAAAAACAATTGGACTTTCAGATTAAAATATGCTTTGCTAAATTGTTAAACAAATAATTTCAATTTTAGCACCTCCATTTACCCTCATCTCCCCCATCAGAAACACTAGAGTAAGGAACTATGCTCACCAGTGACCCAAGGCGACATGATAGGACTGCCATGGCTTGTCCAAAGTTATCAACTTTGAGACTTCGTTTCTGTACGCGAACAGTTACTACCACCTATGTTCCCCTCTCTGAGGCACCTGGGAGTTTCAGAGTTTGCAGGAACCTACATAGGTTAGGGATGCTCGGTGTTTCCTATCTCCCAGTGCAAAATCCCACCCCTCTTCTGTACAATTTGCCCAGGATACTCTAGGCTACATCTCTGTTTACTTGAAATCAGCTGCAAAATTCTCTGTGGACAACAGTGATTACCCTAAAATGTTGCACATGGAATTGAAGCAGCAGTGTGTTCCTGGGCCAGGGCACGGGAATGGAGTGTAAGTCTTAACAGAGACAACTAGTTCCAAAATAACTGCATCCACAACACTGACAGCACAAAGTATGGTAACGAAAAGCCAGCAAGGGTCCAGCTAACTTGGACGGCCAGTTCTCCTATAAAGCCCTGCTTAGCACACACAGGGGACGTTTCGCTCCTGAGACTCTCCAAGCGGATTCCTGCAACATTTGGATCTCTCCGACAACCGATTTCCCGGCTTGCTGGCTCAGGGAGAGCAGAGGGAAGGGTACCCTTGCAGGTTGCCAGAGTTGTGAATGACCTTTCACGATAGTCCCAAATGTAACCACGGCTGGAATTAACTCAGAGGTTCAGAGCATGATTCATGGATCTAGAAGGATGAGCTTGAAACAGCATGGGAGTTGCAGCTTACATCTCAAGTGATCAGTATGAGCTGTTTCAAACTACTTCGCAGCTAAAACAAATTTCTAGCAGCCACTTACATTCCTATTTCAGATTACAAATCACACAATAAAGACTCGAACAATTCAGGCACGTGGAAAAACTCGTTCATGATGAACAAAGCAATCTAAGTTTTGCCCTCCCATGCGTCGTATAACTGTGCACGCAACAGCCACACTCCTACAATGTGATAATTTTAGACTGTATTGTGGCATTAGTGGGGGACTGAAAAGACTGAAGTACCACTGAATGCCAGCTTCAAGATTTTTCTGACTATCCCTTCAAAAATACACCTCAGCTCTTTGTGGGCTCTGCATGCGTATCAAGAGACCCCAGCTGCTCTGCAGACAATAGAATAAATCGGTAATCATGGGAAGAGAAGAAAGAGAAAATGCAAGACTGCATACTGCAACAAAAGGCACCTTAGAGGATGCTAACAGTGCCGAATGCGGCACAAAACGAGAGCAGGGTATCTCCTGTCGCTATCAGGCGTGTGCTAACTGTACTACCTGGCTGCAGAGATGAGCTTTAGGCTTAGAGACACATCTGTGATACTTTCACACCCCACAATGAGCACTGCTCCCAGACAACAAGGCTAAAGGGCTCTAAAAAGAGAGAAACTAATATGAGGAACAATCCGAAATAAACAAGCTTTTTTTTTTTTTTCCCTTGAAGAAGGAGATGAAAGAGGCTTCATTTGAAAAATGAAATAGGAGAAAATACACTGCAGGAAAGCTGGTAATGTAATATGTAGCTGAACTGTGCCTTCACTTTGTTTTAATAAAATTTGGGGTGAGAAGCCACAACTGAAATCAGAAATACATATTGCTAAGAACTGCACAAACACACTGAAAGCAAATGTTCCAGCACCACATGTTTTACTGTCTACAGACAGGACAATCAGGGTGTGTTCACACCTCAGACACAGACTTACTGTCCATCTAGGAGCTCAAGCACAGGGCAGTGTGCTTGCAAATCGATGGCTTCGCAGCTCACAACTTCACAGACGTTTACAGGGTTTTTTATGGGATATTCTGCTCGGTGTCTGCTAACCTGGGAACCGGCAGCCTGCTCCATCATGCCACGTGGATACGCCCCAAGTGAACGAAATGCAGGACTGTTTCCACCGCACTGATGAAGATGTGAAACAGAAATGAAATTAATCTGCCTGCGGAAATTCAGGGACTCCAAGTCAGAGCTGGGAATTCAAGGCCCCCTAAGGCCCAGTCTAGGGACCGAATCACTTGATTGCCTTTCCTACCCTTCTCATTACTGGGTTAGAAGAGTCAATGTGGTGTGGAACATCGAAACAGTGCTGCTGAAGGAACACTGAATTCCAACAAGGTTTGCTATATCCACCGTGCCAAAAGAAGGGTAGATATTCATGGCACAGATCTGTTACCCAGAACATTTACTTTTGAATCCATTAATTAAACCTGCACACCCTACAGTTTGGTTTCTAAAAATTATTTCCCCCCTGCTATCAGGAATCTAAACATGACCCAATTAGCACATGTTCTTTGCTTTGGTTCAAGTAGATGGAATCACTATTTATTTTTAAACTGAAATACTGTGACAGATCCCTACTTACAGTTCTGAACACCTGACAGTAAGGTTTCATTTTCTAGCCTCAGAGCTGCGTGAAGTTGAAAATGAAATATTAAGCAAACTGACTGCCAGTTTCCCTGAATTTTTAAGGTACAAGACATTTCACAATAGGGACTCCCTGCTGTCACTGACACTGCAAAGCAAGACAGAAGAAAAGTTACGTGGCTGGAGAAGAACAAGGTAGTGTACAACACAACAAGGTGAAGCAGAGTGAAGTGACAACGACAGGCACTATAGCACAGGTCCAGTGAGGCAGAAAGTCTCTCAATCAAATATCGTGTGTCTAAGCAGAACATTCAGGCAGGAAAGAAAAACCTAGCTCTGGCCCATTCAGTAGCCAGAGCAACTGCCTGCAACACTGCGAGCGAGTAGGCAAGTTGAAGTTTGGTGTTTTGGGGTACTCATATCTGGTAGTCCATTGGTGTTGCAGAGTAATTTTGACTATCATAAAACCAAAGTCTTGGAGCTGAAAGCAAAGCTCATGTCCAGGTTCAGACCCCCTTTTGTTTGGAATCACAAATCTAATGCAGTAGTTTTGCGCCGTGCATTTTCTCTCTCCTTAAGAGCTGTTCTTGGCACTGTCAAGGAAAGACCCAGCAATGCCTCCTAGGCGCACACAAAGCATGGCAGAAGTCTAGGTGGGCACCCAAATCTTCCAAGGGTGCCTCTCCTTTCAAAAACACAGCTGTAGGGGATCCAATAGCAAGGCAGGCCCTGAGGCTGGGAAAACACAGCTGAGCCATGCTCTCACCCAGATACCTCTCCTAAATATATTCCTACGCTTGTGTTCATCCTGCATCTCAGAAATCAAATTCCCTTTTGGATAGCATCTGAGTTGTCCTGTCCAGAAAAAGTCCTTCTTCTTCACATTCCTACATCGTTGGGAATTTCATACTACTCCTTGTAGGCCATGCAAAACACCTGGCTTTAAAACGAAGCCCTGGATGCAGTTTCCTGGTCCTTGGGCTTCTCCACTGCCACAGTAAGAGGGAGGCTGGGTTCCCATGAGGAACCTGACTGAGAAAGCAACACCAAGGCTGGTGTGCAGTTTGCCAGGTTCCAGTAATAGCAGAGGACATGTACACGAGTCCTTGTTGCATACTCCCAAAGCTCCTCTTACCATAAACTCCCTCTGCTGACCTCTGCCAGGGCATCCTGGCAGACCAACCTGCAAGCTCCAGGAAAACGCAGCCAAATGTGTTCGAAGATGCAGAGCCCGTTTTCATGTATTATAGGAAATCACCTGTCTGCTGCTGCTTCCTTTATGTTCTATTTTCATTTCAGCTGGTGCCATTTGGATTTTATTGCTTCATAGTTGAATAAATTTAGTTAAAAATTTATTAACAGGCCTTGCTTCTATTTCTAGTTACCCTCCAGAAACATGTTAGGGAGTCGCAGCCACCAAAGCCTGTACATGAATCTCCAAACCAGATCCAATTAATAAGGTTGATTCCACCTCTGCAGGAAATCAAACCCAGGAACTCAGTTTTGAACACCCAGATCCAGAGTCTTCAAATCCAGTTTTAGCCCTCCATAACAGGCTGGATGGAAACACTGTCTTCAGGAAACGTTGGTTAGTTTGCGTTCCTCTCCTGTTACACCAATTCCCAGAGCTCTCCCCCAGGATCTCGACTCACAGTTTAGGATGCTATGCAACACACTAAATCTTACAGCTTTCTCTTCCAAAAAAATTAAGGTTTATGATTGCCTTGCTGATCAGGAACAGCATGAGATACCTCTGCTGACAAAATCAACCTTTCAACTGTAATTATTCTTATCTAATTACACTGCCAAATGAAGCCCAAATAAACAGGGTTCTTCTGTGGTAGGTGCTATCAGGTCAGAGGAAAGTGCAGGCTTCTCTGTAATCCCAACCATGCAAAAACGCTCATTTTCTTTCTCTCCAAACGCACATACAGTTCCTGCAGGAACAGAGGGAGGGGCTTTCTCAATAACTTTTAAAAAAAGAGAGTAAGAATGATTAATAACAGCCTGAGAAGAAATGAAAGCAAGACTAGAGATGGATCCCTATCCCACAGTACCTTACTAATCGAGTTTGGCGTCTGCGGTGTCTCATCCTTCAGCGCCGTTGGGCTGTTTCCTTCCACCTCTTTTCCTGCAACAAATAAATGTGATTCAGAAACAGAAATACTGTGTAAAACCATGGCTAGTCATGGCCTTTGAAGGGCTACTGCCAACAGCAAGCAACAGAAGCTGTCACAAGCAGGAGCAGGCAAACCAGGATCACAGAGCGGGATCTTGCAGAGCTTGAAATAGCCTGGATCCACACACTTGGGCTATGCACCAAGTACGGCTTAAAAGTTAGGTCTGAAAACACCACCGTAAACCAACACGATGGTTGCAAAGTCCAGCATATGAAGGCTGGAAAAAAACAGAAATAAGGTTGCTTATGCATCCTTAATTAGCTCCCTTCTGTGTCTGCATTATGATGCAGTCTTTAATTACATTACCACAGTCTGTTCTTTTCTTACATGCCCCATGCCTCACTCAATGCAAATAATAAATGGAATTCAGCTAATAAGCAGCTATTCGATACATTATCCTCCTTGGTCAGTATCTGGCAACTATACACAGATGCACTTCAAAGCACGCTTTGTTTGACAAATAATAACCATGATCAGAAAACGTTACAGAAGACAGAACAGCATCTAGACATAATCAGTAAAACAAAAAAACCTGCAGAAGATCAACGTCTTCTGACGAAGTTATTTGTTAAAAAAAGAAACATTTTCAATTAACAAGTAGTATTTATGAACACTATGACATTTTCCAATCATTGTAGAGAGATATTTCCACTACCCAAATACACTGAACTTGCAGTACCTTGTACACATTATATATTAGTATGAGTGTGTGTAGTCCTAGTCCAAGCAATAAAATGTAATGACAAATTCTGTTCTTTTTGCCAACTGTAATCATCTCCTTACAGTAAAAGAAAACATAGAGCTTCTATTAAAAAAAAAAAGCCAAAAAATAGCATCTGATGAGACTAGCTTTTTAGTGCCAGGACAGTCATTGTCAACCAATTGCAACATAGTTTTCTTCTCAAAATTGTTAGCAATCAGAGCTTCAGAACACTGGATGCAGTAAGGAGCCACCCGCACAGTGAAATCTAACCCATTTGTAGCACACTGCAAACAGGAGAACCGTTAAATATGTTTTTAAACATTGTATCGGGCCGGCCTTGGAAAAGCCACCAAACACAAAACCAGCAAGGGAAAATCCCCACTATCTTCAAGTCAGCAGAAATTGTCACAGATGTGTCAGAAGCCACAATGTCACCTGGAGTTTTCAGAGCAGCCATCTAAGCAGCCAAGCACCGTTAGAAAAAATAAATATCCTCATGGCCATGTTCTGCACTTCCATCACGGGACATGTGAGAGAACAAGCACATCCCCCATCGTAACCAGAGCTGCATATGTGCTACAGGGTTTCACAGGTAAAGAGACAGGACAAAACCCACACTTTTTTTACAGGCCTTAACCGGCAGTTTGGTGTATCAAGTCTTAAATTTAAGAAACAGCTTTGTGGGACAACTGTCCCCAGGTGTTCAACTTTCCGCATGGTGACTAAGGGTGGTGGGGGGTTCAGGTGTGTTTCTCACCCCATGGCATAGCGCTGCACCGTGCCACGTGCACGCAGCCATGCGGATGCAGGAAGCAAACACCTCCAAGCCTGGGAGCAGAGCGACAGCACGTGCGCTGCTCACGTGGGGAATCGGTGCAGGGGAAAGACCTATGCAGTCACATAGGCAGGCAATGCAACAACAGGGAACCTACACCTTAACCTAGTTTCTCGGCTGTCACTCCTCCCCGTGAAACACCGAGCCCTAGATAACGCACTGGGAAACCTAGTGTCGGCAGGCAGGAGAACATCCCAAGCGTCCGGATATCTGCCAGTCGCCTTGTGCTACCACGACAAGTGGGATGGCCACAAGCACTGCTGTGCATGGATTAGGACCTGTATCTCTGTACTTTCTCTGATGGCACTTTCCTCTCTGTAGCCCCCACTCTCCCCAACAGAGGCAGACAAGGTCAGAATAAACTCACAACGCCGTGTAGCTGCTGCATTTGTTTCCCATGAAGAGTTTTTTCTGCACATTTATGGGAAAGTAACATATGGTCTAAAAGTTCAAGGAAAGTTAATGGAAATCAGCTGCTGCCTGCTTCGAGGGAACAACATCTACTAGCATAACAGAATTCACATCCATTCTTTATTACATCTCATTTCTTACAGAAAGCTTAACTCCAAACTGGAAAAAGAGCCTGGACGTGAGAGATTCCTGCCTTCTCTCAGCAACACAGTTACAAGGGTTTGCACCTGAACAACGAGATTTTTCAGTACCCTGAACTTCTGGACCATCCTGCTCACAGCATATTATGAAAAATGGGAACGTGCAACCGTTCACTCCCACTCCACCATTTACAGGGATTCATAAGACATGTTTATGGAGCAGCATATACTGGTTTCTTACACCAAACACGTGCAGCCTATTGGCACTTGTGAGGATAAGGCTGTTTTTCGGAGAAAAGCTATCTTTCCCGTCTGTCTCAGCTAGACTTGCTGCAGCCGTGTGGAGGGTGAAAGCCAGCCCTTGTTTGGAAAGCAAACTTCACTGAAACCATGTGCAAGTTTCTCAAACACCCGCACACATAGTTAAGCGCACAGAAAGCCCAAAAGCGAGAGTCCCACCCAGAGCACAAAGACATAGCCGCCTCAAGAAAATAAATAGGAAACCACATAAAAACATAAAAGGAGCTAAATATTAACTGGCTATAGAAGCTGAAGTTCTTATCTCCCTGATCAAGCAAACCTAATGCCCACAACAGAAACAGAGCTGTATCTTTCCTGACTAGAAGTGCTGGCTGCTAGCAGGGCATGCAAAGAAGGGTCCTCCACAAAGCAGCCCAAAAGTTTTGCACCAAATAGCAAAAAGTATTTCAGGAAGGGAATCAATGGTGCTTATGGAAACAGCCTTCACCACATCATGAAGAAAACTGACAACACTCCAGCCTTGTGGGTTACAGAGCTGAAGTACTGATACCTTATTTTATCCTATTACTGGCATGCATAGGAAAAATAAATATTTAGTTCCTTTCCAGAACAGCAGCCATTCCTTTTCATTGGTTCTCACAGACAGAATGGTAGGGGTTGGAAGGGACCTCTGTGGGTCATCTAGTCCAACCCTCCTGCCAAAGCAGGGTCACCTACAGCAGGCTGCACAGGACCTTGTCCATAGTAATGCTCCTGAAAGG
>Ga0181612_117510_pt1 | contig 14917 bp, 7 predicted proteins | sample HoacroProtozoa21_FD_119630 | JGI IMG/M metagenome (GOLD analysis project Ga0181612, IMG submission 119630) | Hoatzin crop microbial communities from Cojedes, Venezuel. Combined Assembly of Gp0051906, Gp0051904, Gp0051908 | reverse complement strand
CAGCACACCCAGGACCCTCTTCTGCAGAGTTGCTCTCCAGCAGATTCGCCCCAAGCCTGCACTTATGCCTTGGGTTGTTCCTCCCCAAGTGCAGGACCCTGCACTTGCCCTTGTTGAACTTCATCAGGTTCCTCTGCGCCCAACTCTCCAGCCTGTCCAGGTAACAGAGCACACCACTCTTCATACAGTTTCTTTTACACAGTTCACTAAGATAAGAGATAAAATATTTTCAAGAAAAAAGCAGCGCTCTTTAGAACAGCAGATTCAGCAGCAGATTTGGCATGAGCCACTTCACTAACTGGGATGATCTTTGCTCTCAGCCTAGCACCATGCATTTGGCCTTTAACCAGGCAACTAAAACTAAAAAAAAAAATTACACTTATTTTAAATATACACACATTGCAAGTGTAATTGAGGTGTAATGCGCATTGGGCAGCGTGGCAAAGGAGCCTCAAGGTGAGCAGCACAGGGGATGTAGTTGCAGGCGGCTTCCGAACCGGGCATGACTGACAGAGAAGAGCAGCAGCAACCAGAACGCAGGGGAGGGTCTCTGTACTGTGCTGCACAAAGTCAGAGGGAAGCAGTTTCGTTTCTGTGAAAAAAAGGCCAGATAAGCGGATGGACTGCAGAGGCCACTGGGACAAGGGCATTTGCCTATGGTACCTAGGGGAAGGTGAAGATGTCGTCATTAGCTGTAACCCAGGGCAGATGGAGCGAGGGTGGCCTCAGCGAGGGAATGGGGAGAGTCTGCCTTTGCTGAGGCAGCAGAAGCTTGAGACCAGATATAGAGAACTGGAGAAGATGGAAGAGTTTGATTCGTAGGGCAAGAGTGGTGAGCAGGACATGTCAGGAGGAAAGAAGAGCTGGGAAAAAAGAGGAGTCCCCCAGATGGGCCAGAGATGAGCAGAAAATTGAGACCGGGTCAAGACTGTGGACTACAAGGAGAGGGGATACAATAAGGAGGTCTCCCTCTCATCTCTGGCCATTGCAGCGTGGGTGTGTGAGGACACACACAGGGCTGCCACCCAACTGTAAATGTCAGTTGATTTTTTGTTTTGTGATCCAAAAATCTTTCTCAGTTTAGCTTACTTTCATGAATGAGCATCTCAAATCTCTGAAAATCATAAGTATAGGGGGAATACAGGCTAAGTTTTCATCTTTTTTTTTGCTTCTAAATAGTAAGGAAAAACACTAAAAAAATAAAATAATTGTTTGCACCCCTCTATTGAACTGTGTTTTCCTGCAGTTCAGAATATCTAAGACCTGGTTTTTTGCTATTCTAATTACACACACAAAGTCTAAGCTCTGAAAAGAAATAAGTCATCTCAAATTACAAAGACATGTCACTGTAACAATATGGTCTTCCCTTTCCCACTAGGGGAAGCATTATCTTTATAACAAATACATTACTTAAAAAAATCGAAATACTAAATCCATATCTCGTAATTTAATGTAAACTGCAGATACGTGCATGGTCATATGCTAAGTAAATTAAGAGAACAATATATTGGCTCTGTCTTCTTGCTTAACTGCCCCAATATTTATGTTTTGAGTAAAATGTAAGCAGTGCTGAGAAGTTGTGCTACGTGGGAGGGCATGGAAGAGGGGTGAGGAAAGAGCCTTGCAGAAGACGCTGGAGTTTTCTTCGACATTGACTGGCATGTGGGCAACACACATCCCTCGCCGTGAGCAACATTAAAACTCCGCTCTGCTCCTACGCTGGTTCTCCCTCAGTTCACCCACATTCACTGAAGTTTTTCAAAACTGCCTCATAACTCCTGTGCACATCCAGTCTCAAAGATGATTAAAAATTCACAGTTATGGACAATATGAAGAATCTGGGAGAATGGTAAATTTAGCTACAAAGAAGGAATAGCATCGGACAGAGGTAAGGCCCTTCTGTGAAGCGCTTTTTTAAAACTTCCTGTTTCTCCCATGAAAGCAAATCTTCACTGACGTTTCTTCCTTAATTAAAAATCCATGGTTTTTTGCACTTATCTTTGCTGAGATTTGAAAAAAAAAGTAAACCAAGGGTCAGGAGGAAGCAGCTGGACTCTCCATCTGGTGCATAACCCTGACAGAAGAGCTAAAGATCCTCTAAAACTTTTGTACATTTATTTTTCACTCAGTTTGAGGTGCACTCAAACAAAACCATTTTGCTTAGAACAATCTCCCACTGCCTCCTTCTTTAAACAAAAAATGAGGTTTTGGAAAGGACTTCCCTCTTGCATTCTACAAAGGGGGAGGTGAGGAGCAAAGAAGCATATGAATATAACATGTGAATAGGTTTGATTAGTTTTCCAAGTGTTCACTGATGCACAGTGAAACTGCGTTTCATTGCCAATGTTTGAGACAACTATAGGACATCACACATTGCCTAGCAGTCCTTCAGTTCCTCTGAAGCAAAATAAATTTCTCTGAGTGTATCTTGTAGCTCAGTGTCTACACACTGCATTGCTGCTCATGTATATTAGCAATTAAGCGCATTGTTTCCTCTTTAAGTTAAAAAACTAGAAAATAGTATCTGAAAAGAGAGCCAAAGAAGCTACTAAGCCTGCTGTCTTGAGGAAGGATCAACCACACCTGTTCCTCACACTGCTTGTCTGGTCTTTCTTTAAACTTACCCATTTAATGACCAACCTGAATCCTTCTCCTAGCAATTTAATGATTCTTTTCTCACCTGCAGAACAGAGACAATTTATTCTTACCCACTTCTTAAAAACTTTACATAGCTGAAGACCTGTGCTTGCTTTCTTTCCTCTCATTTCAGAAGAGCAATGCCCATCCTTTTTTTCTGGACAGTCCTCTCACATGGAGAACTGTATGCTACTGCCTCCCTCCATCATTTGAACAGACACTTGCACATGACATCTGCATCATGAAGTAGATGAGATATGTTAAAATCATTACTGAATTCACTGTTATCTGCTGCTTGGCCACTCAACACTTGTTACTGTGTTACAGAGCCACTGAACTGATTTAGCACGGCTGGTGCCAGCATGAGCCGCGTGGGTGTTTATTTACATGAGCGCTTCCACTCTGTTTAGTCGGCCAGGCCTCTTTTTTTGGCAAACTTGAGAAAAACTAATTAGTCTGTACTAGTTCACGGGTGTTCCTTTCCCACCTTTTAAAGCAGAGCAAACCAAAGCAGGCATTACAGTTGCTCTGTCCAAACTCCCGCCTCACGTCACTTCTCAAAGGCCAACGACTGTAAGATTGCACCAGCCTACTCGCTGAAGGTGGAGCTGAGTCTGTCTCAGTCAATCTCAGTCACTGCCACCACAAGGAATCATCTTCTTCCTCATGAAAAAAGATTAATTTAAAAAGCATAATTATTTTTTTTCCCCATGCTAGTGAGCTGAACTGGCTCAGGGTAGGAGAAACGATTACGGCAACACGAGAAGTAACGAGAGTGCACTGCTAGAAGAAAGAAGATAGAGTCGATGGGGTCAGGTGTAACGTACAACTACACCTTGGTAGTTCTTACAGGCTGGAAGTTCAGGCTTGAGTCCATGGCACAATGCTGTAGGTCCATCAACGCTCAATGTTAGCACAGCCACCAAAAGTAGACCTCTCACCGAATCTCTCCTACCAGCACCACAAACATGCGGTAGACTGGGCTGGTGAACGTCATTTTCCAGAAACTAACAGAGCACAGGATTTTTAAAACGTCAAAATTTTTGAGCCAAAGCAACACCCTGCCCTGCTTTACCACGTAACTGGATGAAATCCCATGGCAGCTCAAGAAGGGGCAGAGTTCAGGAGTAGGAGTAAGCTCCTGGGAGTGGGCAGGGGCAGGAGAGAGAGAGACTGCTTCGTCTGATGGCTCTGCGGCTTAAAAAAAACTAGACTGTGAGCGCTGCCATGAGTCTGAGTCATGAGGGTCAAATGATTTTAAAATATCCATCTAATTTAAGTAGGTTCTAGCCTGTTCCTTCCCCAAGATACCTCAGATTCCTGATGATGCATGAGTTAACCACCTGAGCATATAAGCCTCACTCATCATGAGGTTTTCATCTCCAATTACTAAGGCACAACTTCTTGCCTTTGGTTTTCTCTTACTGTTTGGAGTATTCTCTTTATTACGTCCCCTGTTCATTTTATCTCGGACTGATCCGTCCAAACAAGTCCCTACTCGCCCATGGTACTTGACTTACAAGAGCTCCTAGTAATTTGGCCTCCCTGCCATTTTTCTGTGTAATGTGCTCCAACTCACTCAGTCTCTTTGGTGAACCTCCCAATTAGTTTCCTGTGATGCTTTCTGGTTTTCCCATTGCAGTTGTACAGTTTATGCTGCTTAAAGGTACAACGCTAATTGTTTAGTCTTGCTTCCAGCAGGATCCTACCAAAGCAACCCTGAGTCTACCGCAGCGAACCTACTTCAACGTTATTCTTTCAACTGTTCTCTACTTCTTCCCCTTTCAGAAATTACGAAAACAGTAGTTCACAATCCTCACCAACCATAATTCGCAATTCATCACCGTTTTCACAGCCTCTAAAAGTACCTATGAACAGGTGAAAATCAGATCTAAAAGACCAATACCCCTAAAATACTTCCTAGATGTTTATTTCCTTTTCGGATTAAAAAGTTACTCTGAATTTCCAATTTTCCTATGACAAATGCTACACCAGGCAATTGCTGTATCTTTATGTTACGACTCTTTTTTGTAGGATGTATGTTAATAAACAGCATATTAAGTAATAAAAACTGTAAGACAAGAACACAGACTAGGAAAACATGCACTCACAAAAAACAGCATTATGAAACTTCACCAAAATTGTGGCATGAATGAAAGAGCATTTTATTGTCTGTCCATTCTGATTTCTCTGCCGCCCCCACAAATACCCCTGGACAGCAGACACATTATCCCTCTTCTTCTAAGGACGTGTATCTAATCCATTACAAGGCACGCTCAGTTCCACAGCGCAGGCTGTAGTAAGCTGTTAGGTTAGCACCAAGCCAAACATTAACTCTCTATGAAAAAGAATCCGAGATGCTGGGGGGAAAAGGGGGCGGGTGAGAAATGCTTGCTGCATTACACAGTGCACTGGGTAGTACCAGTACTTGAAGCATGTGAGGGAAAGAACCCAGGAGATGTACCTTGTCCTAGATGTTCTAGCTGCACTTAAGGCCTAGGTGTGGAGTTTTGATTTCTCCCCTTACCATCTTTCACCCAGTTCAGTACAACACCAAATGAACAGGGCATAGGTACAAGCACCACTTGCAAGAAATGCATTATCCATATTTACCACTAATGAACAATGTAAATAAATAACCCTTTCGATTCAAAACATGGAAGCAGACATGTTTGCTCCAGACTCAGTTTGCCAACCAAAAAAGCCCCATTCCTTTGATGTAAGATCAGAGAATGCTGGTTAGTCAAGGAGGCTGTATGATCTCAAAGCTTATTTAGCCTGTAAATTCTCAGGCAGTCATCATCATTTGTTCCACAGCTAAGACCCATTTAGCAAAGAAAAAAAAAAAGGACCCAACGAGAACTTATTTGAAAGGGCCCAATGAGAACTTATTTGCCTGTTTTTGGTTATTGAGAAGACTTCCATTGATATTCCTGGCTTGGTATATTTTTTCCACTGTACACAAAGATGACAAAGGTCATGCAATACAGCATTTAAAATTTCTCACAGAAAATAAATGAACCATGACTCATACATGGGTACAGCATGTTCTTTACTTTTTCCCTAAAGTAAGAGATAGTACCAAATTTTTGTTTGCAGCTGCACATACGGAATATGAAAGATACATATTCCTGAACATACGTTTCTAAGATTCACAGTGGAATAATTGTGCCAAAGTCTTCAAAACTGAGCATACACAAGGCAGTCTGGAAGGACATCAGTAATCTTCACCAGTAAACATCTAGTGACGCACGTCTCCAACATGTTGCAATAGAGGAGATTAAGACAAAAGCCATCTTCAATTAACAGATCAATGATGGCATCTGACCATTAGTCTTCCAAGTATTAGTCACATTTGGTCAGCAAAACAAGATTGCAAATATTAGGGCTCCCATATGTTATGTCTTCACTTCCCCTTTATCCGTCTGTCTAGGTAGATCTCTGATGATCACAAGACATTTTTTAAAAGCCTCTAGAAACAAGACGTGGACCTTGGGGAGAAGGAGAGGAGCGGAGGGCGAGGCTTGGCCAGCCCAGCAACTGGTGGAGGGTAGGGCAGCTGGGGAGGAGGAGGAGGAGGGCTAGTTCTCAAGCAGGAGGATCTGGGGACAGGAAGGTTTGAGGAACATATCTGTGTTGCAGAAATGTGCAGAAAGTGGGTTTCTGGGTGTGCGAAGGCAGAAAAGATAATGGAGGGGTCGAATCTGGAGCAGAAGGGCTAAAAGCAGGGTTATGGGACCACCACCATCGCAGCCATCTTCCCCTCTCTCCTCTGTGTCCCTGCTGTCACCTTCCTCCCAACGGTAGTGACAGGGTCCTCTCTCAGGGAACAAAGGGGACACAACAGAGGCCTCCTCCTGTCTCCTACCGCACTTTGTTTGATGCCAGGAACACCGCAGCCCCCTGAAGAGCAACAGGTTTATCCTGGGCAGGCAGAGGCCCCACGCCTCCCACTTTAGCCTAAAGCTAAAGCAGCGTAGGGGAGGGAGAGCACAGCTCCCAGGGTTAAGGACATCCAGACTCCCAAGTGAGCTCCACCACCACAGCCATCAGCCACCTGGGCATGGCTGCTTCCTCTCCAATCTCTGTTTCAAATGTTATAAGTAAAATTTTTCACACATGAAGTCTGCTTCTGTCAAATCCTTAATCTGTCAAAGCCTTAAACTTTAGGGGCAATCATGGCCCACCTGACTTTGAGGCTCCTGCCTCATCAAACATACTCAGATGCACAGAATTTCATTTATTGCACCCTATATTAAGTTCAGTAACTAATATACTAACTTATTAACTGAAGAAAAAAAATAATCAAGGCAATGAAATATCCTACATCTGCAGACCTGGGTAGGTTTCATTTGCTGAAGCAATTTTGTGCTTCATAAATCAAGTTGTATATTTAACCAGTTTAGGTTAATAAGTTTCAGGGAGCACAGCAGAAGCAGGGGGTGGGCATTTTGGCCAACCTTTTAATCAACTCCTGAGCTTCAACTACTCAGTCTCCTGCCTTTCAGCCCACGCTGAGGCTCGTCCTTGCTGTCCTTGGGCTGGCAGAAAGTTACAGTATTATGAAAGCGCCGAGGAAACAAGGCAGAAACGCAAGCTCATTTCTGTTACGTCATGTAAAGTTTTGTTTAGCACAGACATGAACTAAATTGGCAGATTAATTAAATAGAGCAGAACACAAGAGCGAAACGCACGACGGCTTGCATTCCATTTCTGTGCGACACAGCGCTGCCCCTATTAACTTCAAATTATCTCCTTTTATGGACTCCAAGCTTTTTGCATTTTTCACAACTGTAACTGGATGATGGGTTAAATACTCGGAAGAGCGCAGGAATGTTTTTTTTCTGCAGCCAAGGCGGAGAGGGGAATCGCTGGACTCACTGCTTCTGTAGAGCAGGAAGCTGTATTTTGGGTGCATCTGATTCACGCGGCTTCCCACCGCCAACCTTACGCAGCCAGGCTTTGGTCCCCCCCGTGCCCCTGCTGTGGAGGGAAGAGGAAGCTCTGCCAATGCTTTTTCTTCCAGTTTTTCACCTGGTTATTGTAACACAGGCATACTTTGTTAAAAGAAAGGAACTTTCCCCAAATTCATATGCCTATAGTTAGAAACAGGTTGGTAAGAATTTCATTTTACAACTATACTACCCCTTCCACTTTCCCATAAGCCAAAACCACACTGAAAATCTGCACAGAAGCATTTCCACAGCTTTTCAAAATCAAAATATCACTGACCATGGGACAAAATCAGGCATGTCAGTTCAAGCCACATGACAAACAAACAGGACAAACATCTCCTTCTGCAGCCTCACCAGTGAAACAGAGTGGAACCGGTATCTAGTCCAACTCGCTCAGCATAAACAGCCGCCACACTGGATGCTCTCTCCATCACTTCCGTTGCTGAGAAGGATACTGGGAAGGGAAATGCCTCTCCCTCCCTTATTTCTACCTTTGATAAAATCAAACACAGGGAAAGAGCTGAGAACTCATTCTCTTCACAATACCAGAGCCCAGCACCGGGAGCAAGCCGTATAGAAAGCTCCTTAAAGCTCAGGAGTGCATCTACAAAATAAACCGTCAGAGGAAAGTGGTAAAGCCCAGAGCCCGCACAAAGGCATCTTCTTTTCTCTCCTCATCTGCTGGAGACATCTCTCGCCTACAAAAGCAACTCTGCAGGCATTATTGCAGCCTCTAAGTTTTAACTTTCTCTGCAATTCTTTCACCTAAATACAAAGAAGGGCTCAAACTACAGAGGTGAGGGGGTTCAGTGAAAGAAAGAAGTCATTTGCACTTAACTCTGCCCATTCTGAGCTCAGACCTCTCAAACACTTCTAGAAGCAGTTGTTCTTCAAAAGACCTTGCTTCTGTGAAATCCCTTTCAGGCCCAAACATGCTGTTTCTGAATGAAATTAGGCCTGTGCAAGATTCAGATTTTGACCTAAATTTGTAAAAATTTTTAACTGAGCAATGATCCATTTAGGTACTAAAAGTCATTTATAACTTTCCTGAAAAAGCAAACGCGCTGCACTTCAGTACTGAGGTGCCATGCCCTGCCCTTGGGACGCACTATGCCCTGTACTACACGTTACAAACGTCAGAACAATAGGAAGACACAGTTTAAGATACACGTACTGTGGAAGTCAAAATCTAGGCATCTATCTATTTCCTGTTAGCTACAACCACAAGTGTTCTACTGTGAAAACCAGACATACCTGCTAATAAACCCATGTACTAACTCATGCGGCAGGCACCCCAGACTTCAGAAGAATTAAAGCCTGGCCCTCAGCACACATGTACACGCACAGGCACCTCTATTGCTATGAAATCATGAATGGAAAATTAGAAGCAAAGGAGCTGAAGGCAGAGCTAATAACACAGAAGTACATTAGCAGTTTGAGTCTAAGAACGTAAACTTATTTAGGGTGAGGACAAGATTGGCATTATATTGGCATTACTTCATTTCAGTACTGTTGCTTAATCTGTATATCTAATTCTCCACATAAAGCTTCACTTTGTGCTAAATAAGAAATGCCTTTACACTCTACCAGCAGGCTCTGTCCGTTCTACAAAAAGCGAACATCCATTTATTTCATCTAAAGGTCAAAAGTGAAATGCCTTTGGGAGATCCCATGCAACCTTAAAATAAAAGTCGCATTCCTAAACGCCGAACTATCTAGAATGCAACACAATGTCATTATTATTCTTTTGAAAATGTAAAACAATTACTCACTTATATTAAAAGCAAAACTCTTTAAAAGAAAAGGTCCTAAAAACCAATGAAATATCAACAGTGAGAATTTTAAATCTTGCTGTTCAAAAAGCACAACTTTTTTTCCTTGCAGTTTTATGCATTATGGAAGTCATGACACCCATAAACGTTTAAACGACATGTGATGTAATTCTAATATTTGTTCACTTTGAATTCAAAGAAATCTGTTCTTATTCAAACACCAACAGTAGCCAAAGCAGCCAAAACCACCTGCTATAGCATTACACTCAACCCTTCTAAATTTTCCCTTCTACTGTATTTCCGCTCAGCCTATTAGTAGACTGAAAACTACATATTCCTTTTTGTCCTAAGGGCTATATAAAAGTACATCACACTGCTTCTCCAGCTTCACAGTGTCAAATTACTTTATTCAGGAAAGGTACACAATGATCTTCTTGGACAACTAAGACCCTTTTTTTTAAATTAATTACTACTTTCAACAGATAATTAGAAAAATCTCACAATACACTCCATGTGTTTAATACACGTATAAAGCACACCAGCTTTACTATTAGTTTGGAGGTGCTCACTGCCATCAGTAGACTGCTGGGGCTACCTGCTACCAACAGTGCATAGAAGGCACCACGCGCAGAAGGACATGCCTTGTCACAGTGCCAAGCTGATCTTCTGAAAGATACTCTCTAAGTATTACACGTTTAATAGTAATACACAATTTTCTGTTACCACAGATGATTCAAAACAGGTTGCAAAAACCTGCATCTGTCTACAAAAAGCCTGAAAATAACTGTTGCAGTTTTACCATTGCTTCAGCTGAATTCATAGATTTTATCATCCTTCAGTTGCTTCAACAAAGCTTGCAGCTAGCTTTAAACACTTCATATTCGTGAGATGGAAAGCAAGCAGGTTTGCAAGGATGCCCTGCAGCAACTGACCTTTCCATTTTCCCATGGCAATTTTAGGCGTTGGAGGGGGCAACAATAAACATGGCACAGAACCCCACTGAAGCAAAAACCCACTGAACAGCCTCCAGGCAAAAAGACAGACAATTGTTCCATCAACTCTTCCATGTTTTCAGACATACAAATTACATCTGGCAATGGTTCAACAGAAAGAAAGGAACACCAAAAGAGGAGCACAGACTAAGCACTGATGTTGTAATCAAACAGATTAAGTAGCTTGTAAACTGGAAATTGCCTACTCATCAGCAGTTAATAGGCAAAATACTCCTGTACATACAATGCTAATATCAAAACCTGTGGCTTGCTGCGTACACTTTTCTTCCTTATTGGAGGCAGAGCTTGTAGCCCTGCCAATATATGAAAGGTCAAGTGGCTTCACGTGAAGAGAGAAGGGTAAGACTAAAACGATAGCCAAACACACTGGGACTGGACTATCAGGGCAAAGGACTGAGGAGAAAAAGGATGACAGGTAAGATAACTAGATAATAGGTAAAAGGAAAATAACTGATACAGTCAGAGGAAGACACTGGGCTGAGAAACCGAGAAGAAAAAAGCAAAGAATGCAGTCTCTTTAATGAAGCAAAACAACAGTCTGGATGAGACATGGAAAAATGAATTTCCACTTCACCACTGCTTTCAGTAACTATGAAGCCTTTGAGAAATTATTTTAAACACCACACCTTCCTCCCGCCCCGGGAAAGTGATGGGATAACTGAGAGCAGCAGGGATCGGGCACCTCCTATCACAATCTCTGTCGCAGAGCTACACTTCACAACCTTCCTTTCTTGCAAGAGTCATAACGGAAACATGATTACATTTTTCTTTTCTTTTGTTTGATTCACTTTGTTCTTTCGATTATTTTTGAAGGTTTTGGGTCTACAACCTTCTCCTTCCATTCTAGGGCAAGGTAGGAAATTGAAAATTAAGGTGCTCTGTGCGAGCTCCCTGTAAGCCCTGCCCTGAGCAGAGGGTTACTTTTTTCCAGAGCAGCTCTCTTGCTGTCCTTGCACAGGCTGCACTCACTGAATTGCTATTGCTCTGAGGCAACCCAAGTGCCAAGCTGGAACCACCCGACCTGCCTTGCACTTTTGCTACCTAGCAAGGCACAGCGAGGAACTCCCAGGTGGAAAACGCTTTTCCTCTCTAAAAATAGGCACGAGCCGTGAGAGCGTACGGCCATCCCTGCCAGCACCAGCCCCGCTCAGATCCGTTTAAAGAGAACGTGAGATCTCAGCACCAGGCTTTGCCACCATAAGGCAGGCTGCCTGCGTGACTGGTGCTTGGTTGCTGCGGGTACTGGAAGACGCACGGAGATCTGAAGCAGACAACTGCAAAGACACTTCTCGGTTAAGGCAGCTGAGTGGTGCCCTGGAGAGCAGGTTCCAGTCCCTGCTCCTACCTTGAAATCCCTTGAAGACGCTGCACAAATAATTTCCACACTTTTCACAGGCAGTCACTAATTACACATTCCTCATTTTCTACGTGTTTAGTGTTGGCTCTTTTCTCAGACAAAAGATCTCAAGGATCTGGCCTCAGCTGAAGTGACTGTTTAAAATCAAACTATGAAATGCTACCGAATGCTAATCAGGAGATACTTTTGGCATTACCTTCTCCGTGCTTCCTCTTCCAGAGACCCAGCAAATAGCTACGAAATCTTTAGGAAAGGTTCAAGCACCTCTCTGGCTCGGACAGACAGACTGGGGTGAATAACTGAGCGCAGCAATACGCTGCCTCCTTCCATCTGGGGGGTAAGCTTCTAAAAATCAGTGTGTGCTTTTTTGAAGCATTCAGGTATTACTGTGATAAAAGCCATAGGAAGCTCATAAGAAGCTGAAAGCAGTTATTCTGCCTTCAAAGCATGACTTGATTATGAGATCTCTAATAAGAAACAAGTCCAAAAAGTTAAGAGTAAGGCAAAAAAAACCCCTGCATCCTCCCTCATCCAGTGAGCACAGTCTGATCTGTGTACTGAGATGGGATCCTGTGAAATCCATCAAGCAATTAAAGGCTAGTATGATGCGAAAGGGACCCATATTTAAGTTGCACAGAGCTTGACTACAAAACCAGAATATTGCTTAAGCATTTTCCCTGTACAAAGATACATTGGTACTACGTCAGCATACGGACAGCGGTGAGAGGGAAGTGCGTTTGGCTATACGTCACGCAAACGCATTCAACAGCCACCGCCGCTCCGAATGCGAACAGACAAGAGAGGGAGCAAGGCTGCAGCTTAGGGAAGCCTGCTAAGAGCTGGCTGAGACCAGAAGGTCAGCCCCACCCCTCCTCCAGGTCAGTCCAGCTCTGACGCGAAACCGCACCTCGGAGCTGCGGTTAGCACAGTTCCTGCCGCACGGCCCAAATCCCTGCTGCCGCTGTTAACAGCTGCGGTCTGGCCCCGCGCCCGCTCCCTCGCCGGTGCTAACGCCGACCGTCATGCAGCCAGCCGTACCAGGAGCCAACGCGGGGAACCAGCCGGGCTGAAACGGGCTCTGGTTTACAGCAAAACCAACGCTGAGGCTGACGTACACGAGGAAAAGGAGTGGAAATGCCTCTTTTGGCAGCCGCGCGGGATGCAGCCACTTTAGCATCACAGCAAGCCAGTCCAGCCTGCTTCCCTATCCTGTCCAACCCAGCAAAATTAATCACAAAGCATGCCAGTGTGGTCAGTCTGTTCTCCTAATCCTACTAAAACAGCTGAATGAAAGTTTGCTCAGAAGGCTGCCTTCTCTTACTACTCTTGTAAGAAAAGCAGAAAATCTGTTTCCCCACCAATCAGTTCTGCAATACCTACTGCACTGCTACCTGATACTCCTGGGGCGAGGAGCTGACAGGGGGCTGGGAGCTCTCTTATTCTGAACTCAACAAAGAAAATCACCTACAAGCAAAAAATAGTACTTACAAAGGTGAGATTACATCCCCCCCTCGCTCTATGGCCATGTTTAAAATTTGGTGTTTCTTCTGAACGTCTCAAACACACTGCGCTTTCGAGGGAAAAAAAGAGCAAAGCAAGCTGATAGGATGCTTGCTTTGCATTTCCATCTCCAGTTCTGTATTTCAGCACCTGAATGCAGAAAAATTTACTTTTGCAAGGGCACTAGAGTGATTTAGTCTGTGTAAGTATATTCAAGACAGGTAGAGCACTTGGGTGCCCACCAGAAACTACAAGCAGTGAGGAGAATGCAGAACAGAAGCTGTGCGCTGTACTTCCTAAAACAGATTGACACAGCTTTTCTAAACAAAAAACCACATAGGGTGACTAAAGTTTTGGGGATGAGGTGTAGTTTCATGCCTTTTATTCTGGAACTCTACATTTATCTCATCCGTACTTCAACTGGTGGAGTGTACATCGAGTATCACTGAGAGACAAAGTACTACAGTATACAGATGTGCCTATTTTGGAAGCAAATGGATCACTTTTCCCTACGGGGTCAGGGTTTTCAGACCAAAAGAATAGCTCTACTGTTTGCTGCCCAGCTGAGAACAGCCTGGACTTCCTATCTTGTCCAACACTGTAAAATTAATCGTAAAGAATTAAATCACTCCCTCCCATTTTCAATTAGCAGCTGGCGAAGAGGAGAGCAGGTAACATATTCTCAGAATATGACACTGAACTTTTTATAGTTATTTCTAACAATCCAAAGTTTATCATTTGTTGGCAAGCCTTTCCTTTATTCATTTACTTCATTTCCCCTTCTTTCCCTGGAAAAGAATTTCATGTTAAACAAACTGAAAAAAAAAAATAATTTAAAGTTAAAATGTGCATTTCCAAAAGACTTTTTAAAATCACTAAAATAAATTTAATATGGAGATCTTGGCTGGATTTTCCTCAGAAAAACTGGCAGGCATCATAAGGTATGTGGGTTTAAAACTATTCTGTCTGATCACTTTTATTTTCCTCCTCTACACTGGATATCAAAATTCAAACCCATTACCTTTACTCATCCAAATAATTCTGTGAATACTTGCCTTTTCTTGTAGAAAATAAAAAAAGATTTTTCTGGTTTGGGGTCCTAAGTAGAAACAGTTTAGAAGATATGCTTTTAAATATACTGTAATTGAAGTTAGGAATAATTTTGTTCTCCAAGAGGGTCACAAAGAAGTAGCCAAAATAGAAGCTTCAGATGGAAATCCCAACTAATCTGGTGCACTATCCTGAACCCTTTGACAAAATTCCCCTTGATCATCCATCTTTTTCCCCATTCTTATACTTAGCCTCTTTATTTAAAAGTTTTTGTCTCTGTGGTTACTGTAGAAACACCTAAAAATGAGAACAGCAAGTGCCAATACAGGAAAAAGCCAGACAACCCCGAGTTACATGTTAGGTGATGAGTGCGAGCGCGCTGCCAGCTTTTGGGACATGTGCACTCCTTTGGTTCCTGAAGCTGCTGATACTGAAAAATTAGTCTTCAAACTCAATCAAATGAGTTTTTATTATACACTTCCAGGCTTTTTATAATCCCTATCACAGAATATCACCCAACTGACTTACATCCTACTTTGAAGATCAGTAAGGTTTGCTATCCTTACTTCACCTGTGGGAACGGGAGATAGAGGGAAGCTAAAAATACTTCCTAGGGCTGCCAAACCAGCTTGT